>Ga0307379_10002116_pt1 | contig 29904 bp, 53 predicted proteins | sample UN2MG_FD_202237 | JGI IMG/M metagenome (GOLD analysis project Ga0307379, IMG submission 202237) | Soil microbial communities from Risofladan, Vaasa, Finland - UN-2 | ecosystem: Environmental > Terrestrial > Soil > Coastal area > Acid sulfate soil | place: Finland: Risofladan, Vaasa | collected...
TTGGACGGCACCTTCTTGGGCGAATTGACGTAGGTGAACGCCGCTCCGCCGCCGCTCTCGACCACCACGATGTCCAGCGGCGTAATGTTCAGCGTGATCGGGTTTGGCGTGACCAACACAAACTCAGTGCCCGACTGGTACTGAGCGCCTTCTTCGACAGCGACACGAAGTCCGCTATTAACTAGATCATTCGCATCGGCATCGCTGCGACGAGTTAGGATGAACGGTAGAGCCCCGGTGCCCAACTGCGTGATCTCGTAGATGCCGTTGTCGATGTTCGAAAACGTGCCGTCATCGGTGAGCAGCAGGGAATCTCCCTGCACAGGCACGATGCCGTCGATGGCAGGCAGCGCGCCGGGGGCATTGGCCGTGATGACGTTGCCTGAGCGCATATACGCGGGCAACGCGGTGGTAGTGGCAAATCGGACAGACGACTTCCTATCGACCGGATCGGCCGATGTTAGCTGTCTATCGAGGTACTCTTTGTCTACGCCCATGACGTATCCTTAGTCCACGACCAGCCAAACAGCGCCATCACTCTCAAGTGTGTAGCGCTCTCGAGGCGTTGTGATTGTTTTAGATGGATCACCGTTGATTGTTTCCACTCCGAACGGTGTTATTGTAATTGTTGGTGGGCCTATCATGTCGGTAGTGCTCACTACCTTTATTTGTCGCCCAGGAAACCCGATAGCGGTCGGAAGCAAAACAGTTTGCAGCCCAGCATCAGGAAAAACCTTAACTGTTTCTTGATATACCGCTAGATACGGAACTTGAGGAGCGATGATTGTCGGATTGTGAATAAAAGGGATAGCCAACGTAGCTATCGGAGCTACGTTTCCAGCACTATCTTTAGTTTTAAAAAAGCCATCTGCTATATCTAGAAATAGCCTTTTTAAACTTGGACCTGAGGCTACAGGAATATCTGTAGTGACCTCGGCTTTAAATTCTGCGTTTGAGCTCATACTAGGGTCAGCTCTCCCAGAACATTCAGTGTTCCATAGAGTTCAAGTCCACCATGCACTGCCATTTGCTGGTTGACCGGGATTGTGATAGTCGTGTTAGTCTCAATCCTCTTGTAACTGAAGTGTCCTCCGATTCCAACAGCACCAGCCGGTCCAGTGGGACCTAGCGGTCCAGCAGGACCCTGTATGCCAGTTGAACCGACCGGTCCGACCGGACCTTTCGGTCCAGTTGGACCTATGAATGGACTGCCAAGAGCAGTCCCGACTCTTACAAACCGAACGTTGTAACTGTAAGCTGTCAGCCCCGGAAGCTGAACTTGAACCTGAATCAGAACAACATTCGCTAAAACGTACTGATCTTGTCGAATTCCGAGTTGCGAATAGATCCGCGAATAAATCTGCGGATCTCCGAGCGCAATAATCGGATTCGGTATTATCTGGTCGGAAGTTAGAACTACAGACGCGAATATGACGTTCGCACTGTCCGTTGGAAGTTTCTGAACTCCGACCGTTATCATCTGTTATCTCGAATTTCCCATAAGAAGGCGCGGAAATTCTTTGGTTTCTTCCAACCAATGAACCCTCCACATGTTTCGCCATCTGAGACATCAGGTTCTCGTCGCGATCATGGCCATAACGTAGCCAGTCATCCTGATATTTGATCCCAACAAGAGGTCCAATGCTCTGAACTTCTTGATTAACTGGAGTCTATCAGGATATTTAGATGTATGTTCTGGTGATGTCTGCACATAAATGGGTATTGTCTATGATCGGCACTAAACTCGGTAGAGATCGAATTTTCCGGTGCGAAAGATGTGGAGCGGGACCAATTGTGAAAGATATTCTTAGTAGTAAGAATTCAATCATGAATATCGCTAAGGAACTTGGATACTCTAATGATTGTAACGTCGAAGTAGTTAAAAAGATCATGGGTTCATAATATGTATGGCGCGTGAGACCTTCATAGTGTATAATATAGATAGAACCCAGGAGTTAATATGACTATGCTCCCACACGTAGACTCAGTTGTAAGGAGTCTTGTTCCCAGCATTCTTGATATCGCTGGAATGGTAGATGTAGCGGAAGAACTTCGAAGAATTGACGTGCTATCATGCCTCTGCGGCTTAGCAAAAGCATGTGAAATGCTACGATCGATTCGAAGTTCGGAGTTGCCGCCAATGTGGGCGGAACTTGTTGAAGAGGCAACCTTTTGGGCCGAAGCGTCGTTATGGGCTGCGATTGCCGATGACCGTGATATGTTTATTCTATGTGAATCCCGGATACGGTCTGCTTTCACCTGTGGTTTAACAGACGAACTTGTCCATTAAACCCTTTGTGATAGCAAAGGAATATGGATCCTATTACAGCCTCTCAGGCCCTTCATATTATTGCTCAGAAAATTGACCTGAGCTCCTCACCATCGATATCTGAAGTAACTTCGGAACTGGAGCAAGTCCTCCGGTATATCGAATCTGATGATGTTCGAACAGCCGGTCCTATTGACTGGATGAAAAAGATGAAGAGGAAGGTTCTCGACAAGAAAGGCGCCAAGAAGATCGTTGAGAAGCTCGATAAACTCAAGTCCTTGATGAAATGGAGCGTGAAAGTCGGCAAAAAAGTTCGTAATGGCGATGATATGACTGACATCGTCTCCGATGATGATTTTAAAAAGGTTTTGATAGGCGCCGCTGAATATATGAAAGGCGGATCTGATTCTTTAGAATTGCTCTGGACTGACGCCGATTCATTCGATTTCAAAGAACTTGATGAATACTGGAGTGATAATGAAGACGACGAAGAATCAGACCGTGAAATTATCGTAAATGCTATATTTGAGTTCCACGAGGCATGCAAGTCTCGTATCAAGAAGAACGAAAAAATGCTTGATAGACAGAGAGAACGTGAGAAAGAGAAAGGTCTTTCTTCTCCTAAAAGCAAGCGTCGTAAGCCCGAGGAAGATGAGCCCGAGGAAGATGAGCCCGAGGAAGATGAGCCCGAAGTAGAGCCCGAGGAAGTAGAGCCCGAGGAAGTTGAGCCCGAGGAAGATGAGCCCGAGGAAGATGAGCCCGAGGAGGAGCCTAAACCCAAGGCTAAATCCAAGGCTAAACCAAAGGCTAAATCCAAGGACAAGGCCGATAATTACGACAAGGCCAAACCAAAGGCCAAATCCAAGGACAAGGCCGATAATTACGACAAGGCCAAACCAAAGGCCAAAAAGCCCGAGCCCCGTGCGAAACCTAAGCCGTGACCATACAAACTAGAACCTGGTTAGCGTAAATTTCGGGACTCCCCCAGTATATGGGGATATGGAAATTGTCCCATTTGATTATATGGTCCTGCGCGGCGAGGCTTTTTGCCCGTTTTGCGGCAATGTCATCTGTCCGTCTGATGACGTGAACCGATCCCTATGTACCGGCACTTTTTTAAGTCGAACATGGGCAATAGGAAAAGTCTTCGGGAGATGCCCGAAGACAGCGCACTTTCATAGGAAGTGTCCGCATTGCGATGGGGAATGGGTTGAAGGAACTTATGATGAGTCCCTTCGCGGTTCCCGAATTATTTTGAAGCATGCCATCAAATGTGCTGAAAAAGCTGGTCTTTCTGAAGAGGATGTTGTGACTGAGTGGAGAGAGCGAATCGCTCGAATGGTCATGACTACATGATGACTTCTATGAATGTTTCTGATTATCAACCGGGAGAGTGCCCGCTGTCGAAAGATGGTATCTGCGAAGCAGATGATGCATGCCCGTATGGATGCGATGAAAAACTAGAACAAGAGAGTAAAGATGATCGCATAAACTCAGAATTAGTTTGGTCCGTAGACCCAGTGAGTCGACTTTTAGAATACCTCAAAGCCAGAGCTTGGTTTGAAACATTTAAGTCCTTGTCTGAAAGTAGAGAGAACCCTCTACCCAGCATAGTCGATTCTGCCCATGAACGCATGAGAAATATTGAGCGATTTCTCGACGGTAGAGATTTCGTTAGGGCAAAAATTGAGTGGGATGAATTTTGGAAAAGTTTTAGAGAGGATTCCGCAGATACCGTAGCAGTTTATCACCCGAAATTATATCGAAAATATCATCGGTACAATGGAAAATCGAATTAACTGTTTGATGGTTTTTTCGGATCTCGGCGCGTCCATTTTTTGAAACTCACCGCCACCTTATATTCTGTCACTCCTTTCCCTTTACACAGGAAGCACTCCCGAATCTCCGATCCTTCTTTAGTTTTAACGACTCTCGTTTTATGTCCACCACATAGTAGACATAAAACGAGTTCATTAGCCATGGTCTACGGAAACGGACCATGAAAACGTTAGCTACTTTTTGAGAGAGTTAATCATCTCATCAAGCTCTATATAACCGATAGCTTCGTCGCCACTCACGCCTGAAGCTGCAAGCGGAGCTGAAGCTTTCGCCAAATCCCGAACTTCAGTTATGATCCCACGAACGGCGTCAACAGCCGTCATAACGTTGGAGATCACAGTCGTGAAGTCCGGACTCTTATTCTGAGCTTCAGCGGCAGCACGGACGGCAGCACGGACTGTATCCATGGATGCGTGCAATACCACTACGGCTGAGTCAAACTTAGCCTGAAAAAAGTCCTGCTTATCTGCAGGAATAAGTGGCTTTAACTGACCAAATACAACAATTGCTACCTGTTCAATCGAACTAACATGATTCAAAACAGTATCCGTTTGATGAATCGGGTTGTCCTTGAAATCTTGAAACCAGGTCGGCGTACATCCAAAGAGAAATCCGCAAACGATTAATGAGATGATATGGCGCATGCCATCATGACGAAATAAAATTCCAAACGTTTTGGCCCAAGACATGATATCGTGTCTTGGGCCAAAAAATCGAAAATTAGAAGGTAGACTTAGTTCAACACCGTTTCTCACTTTCGCGTTTCAAAATGTATTTCTCCACGGCTGAAGATAGCCTCTTCGGAGCCTGTTCATCGATAACCAGAGCATTAAGCATGTAGTTCATTCGCTTATGCCAGTTGTTCGCGTCTTCAGGATATGTAATCATGAAAGCTGTGCGTACGCTTTCAAGACGACCCGTGGAAATCTTGCGTCCAATCTTTTTGTTAAACTGGTCAACTTCTTGATTGCAAATTGCGTAACCAACACGCGCATATGATTTGCCAGTGTCGGTCTTTTCGAGCGTGTGAACAAGTGTAACCACACGCGGTTTAGTACCAGGGATATGCAAATATATTGTTTTGGCGTTGCCATTATCAGACATGACGACTCTTTCCTCTGTTGCGAGGTTTAGTGCACATTCAGAACACACACCGCATTGTGCATGTTCACATTGATCAACATATTTACTTTTAAGAACTACGAATTTCCAAGCATAGGCGCGTGTCTATGCTTGGAAATTCGAGAGACGCAATACTAAACCAAACCTGCGACGGAAGAGTTTTCTTCAACTCTTTTAACGAAGTCGTCTGCCTCGGTGTCCGAAGAATCTGACATGGAGTTAGTGTCTACGTCAGGTTCACCTACAACCGAGTATTCTTCACCGTTCTTCGCAAACACCTTGATATCCTTCAAGGCGTTGTATAGAGACTGACGTGACCAGTATCCATACTTCTGACAAGCGGCCTTGTAGATGTCGGCAGTTCCCATCGGCTTACCACTCTTGGCAATGATTTCCGAAATCACCTTCTTAAGAGAAGGTCTGTCGCTGGTTGGAGGCGTTTTGTCTGACGCCTTTGCCGCCTTGACTAGCTTTTCTGCTTTCACTTTGACTGGCTTCGCGACCTTAGCCGGTTTCGCCGGTTTAGCGACCTTAGCTGGCTTCGCGACCTTAGCTGGCTTCGCGGGTTTGGCCACCTTAGCGGGCTTGGCTGGTTTCGCCGCCTTAGCGGGCTTTACTGCCTTAGCGGGAACGGGCTTACTCGGAGCCGCAAGAGCCGCATTCGAAATCCCACCTATGAGAGTTTGGACGGTTCTAGCGTTGTCCTGAACAGCCTTGACTCTTACGTTCAATTTGTCCTGAGCCTGCTTGATTGCCAGGGTCTCATTGTCAATTCCACGTAAAAGTTTACCGATTTTTGAAGTGTTGTTCCTGATTTCAGTCTTAGTCTGCGTTTTAGATGCCATTTCTTTCCTAGTCCTTCCAGTTGTCAACTTGACTTATGTCTACCAAAAATTTTTACACTTCAGAACGGTCTTTTTAACATATTGTCAGACTTTACGGGCATTTTGATATCTCTTAACATCCATATCCGACACAACTCCAAGCTTTCTACATATATATTCTTTTTTAGTATGATGGTTCATGAGAGTAGATCGGAGCCTCTCATTACCTGAAGACCGAGATACAGATATCAAGAGATTCCAAAGAGCGGTAAAATCAGGTTGAGATTTGGTTTTCATAAATGACGATACCCCGTGAAATTTAACCAGACAATACACATTGACAATAACTGAACAATTTTTCAGTTATTGTCACAGAAATGAAGGTCAAAATGGTTTACGATGAATTTGCTGAAAAACTTAGGAAAGTTAAATTAGATTATCAAAGATTAACTGGAAAGAGTTTAGAAACCATTGATGAACTTGAGAAATTTTTAGACAGACAACTTGCCAAACCAAAACCACGGGCTGCCAAGGCTGCCAAGAGCCTTCGAATGTTATTTCCCGGTTCATGATAACTATTCATGATTAGTATCCACGAAGCGTGGCGCAGACTAGGCAAAGATGCCAATTTGATCATGATAGAAGTATCTAAGTTGCCTCGTGCGGAACGTTCATCCGCTTTAGAAAAGTTAGCTAGTGAAGCCAAACGCTTAGCCAGACCTTTGTTAGCTAAACATCATCCCGATATTGGCGGTAACGCATCAGAATTCAGAAATATCCAGGATTCTGTGACTGCAATAACAAATCACACTAATAAATTTAAAGAAGAGTTGTCTGAAATAAACAGAAGGTCACTTGAAATTAATTCACGTCGTCCCGTTACTATAAACATTAGTAAATAAAATGATAATTAGTGCAATACAGAACAATCCGAAGTTGTCAACGTGTTACGCTGACGTAACAGACAACAGACGAAAATGCGAAGATTTAATCCATAAAGCGTGGCAGGTTGGTTCAGAGATAATCGTGTTCCCGGAGCTCGCGTTTACTGGATGTAGTTTTTTAAATCAAGAAGAAGCATTCCGTGTAGCCGAGCCAAAAGATGGACCCACATATAAATTCATGAAATCAGTTGCTACGACGCTTCAGTCGTACATGGCTTGGGGATTCGTGGAAGTAGATGATGGACTGTTATATAATTCTGCTTCAATAATTGATCCGAGCGGCAATTTAGTTGCGAGTTACAGAAAGATCAATTTGTTTTCCACAGATTTTCTCTGGGCAAAACCAGGCAAAGAACCTGCGCCGGTTGTTCAAACAGAGCACGGTTTCATGAGTGTTATCACATGTAGAGATTTAAGAGACGAGATACCAGAAAGCATACCCAGAACAGCTCGAACCCAGTCGATGTTTGAGCGTCAAAAAATTGATGTGGTTGCAGCATGCGTAAACTGGGGAAAAGGCGGTTTCCCAGCTACATCGTGGATGGACTTCACGGCTGACAATAAACTATGTGTCTTAGCGGTAGCAAATCGTTGGGGTAAAGAAGAGGGGTCGAATGGGTACACACAAAATTTTGGACACGGCGGTTCATGTATTATAGAACCAGATTGGACAGTGCATACGAGTGGCTTAAAATTTAATCAAGATTGTGTAGTTACAGCAATACTTTGATTGCCTATAACATTTCATACGGGCGGGCTTGAGTTCAACAAGGGCTGTGTAGTAACAGGTATTATCGGGAGAACAACATGAGCTGTGGATGTCCTAACGCACCGATTTGTGGTTGCGGTTTTACGATGACGGATGACGTTAACCCGAATTATCAAACATGCACAGTGTGCGATGGTGATAAATCAGATCCGTGCAACGTCTGGTATGTCAACGGGATATGCAAACTTGATCAGTTAACATATGATCAAGTTTGGTGCGTTCTCGAGAGAGTTCCGCGTGCGAAAAAAGATTTGTTGAAAATCACAACGGATCCAACACTATTATCTCTTGCACGAGATTCAGTGTTGATGTCAGATGATATAGAATGTGACAAAGCAGCGTCAGATTTAATTAATAAAGGGAAGTATCCGGGCGCCGGAACTCTTCCGTATTACACGCTCATGCGTGGAAATTCGGATGGTAGTATCACCTAACGGGAGTTCTCGTTAAAGGGCCGCCGTAATACCCGTCTCGAGCGCGTTGAATAACGACATCGACTTTTTCGTTAACAAGTTTGTTCAGGTTTATATCTAAAACGTACGCAAGAACGTACGAATAAATGATTACGTCAGGAAGCTCTTTTTCAATTGCTCTCAAAACTTTTTCTTTATCAGCGCCATTTCGTTGTGCTTTAACGATTTCATTCGCCATTTCGCCAGACTCGCCGCATATTGCAAGAGTGTAATAAACAGCAGGGTCATTCCCGTACGCTTCCTTCTCACCCATCATTTTAACTTCACATATCGCTTTATGTGATTCAATTATGGAAGATGATAAATCTTCTTGAGCCACTTCGAGATCTTCATTCAGTTTTACAATTCTATCTGATATTGCCGCCTTAATGGCTCCAATGTTTAATTCGTCGAGTCTTAGAATAGACTCCAATTCTTCGATTCTTGCGCGTATCTCACTTTTTGTTTCTTGATCTATATTCATTTAATTCTCAACATTCGTGAATTTGTTCTGCTATTTTTTCTGGGTCATGATGACATGACCCAGGATGGCGTATCGGCAAAGCACAATGCCTTCCACCAGATCCTCCACCAGATAAACCGGCAACTATGGAAGTGAAATTGCCGCAATTGTCGGCTTCGTACGTACGATGATTAGGATCACTACATTCCGGGCATTTTTCAAATCCTTCAAATTCAATCACCTGTCCAATGCGCCAACAATATGCTCTTCTCATAACGTTTTGAAACCCTTTTTAAGGGCATTTTCAATAAGTTGTGCGTAAAAATCTGAAGGAATAAATTCCTTCTTCCCTGTGACAAATATAACGCCGCTATTTTTTTCTTGCATGCTTTGGAGATCTTGGATCATGCGTTCATAATCGTTATGTAATTTCTTGCTTTTCGGGCTGTTCTTAATAACTCTTCATAAAGACTAGACAGGTCATTTTGTATTGCAGCCATAGATTCGAGGTCTGCCTCCATTCTCAAAAAGAATGGGTAAATTTCTTGATTTCCACGACGAATTTCTCGAACCATGTACTGATGTAGACTCATGAAATCCGCAGCTTTGATCACTGACGATACGTAGGCGTGATCATCAGATTCAATATGTTTATGTAAATTATATATATCCAAAATCAGTGCAGGAAACTGTGAAATAATAACGTGTTCAGCTTTATCAATTTCTTTTTTAAGTGCATCAGATGAGTATTTAAAAGTGCGTACAACGTCACCCGTTTTTGCCTCGGCGAAGTCATGTAGGATAGCTCCGAGAATTATAGCACCGACAATATTAACGTCGTTAGGTCGTAGTGTCTTATGAATGATGATGGCATAGAAAGCTACGTAAAAGCTGTGTTCAGCCACATTTTCCGGGATGCTTACAGGGATGCTACTAAATCGCACTACATGACTTAGACGTCTTACATCCCCTGAAGCAATTTCAACAACTTCTTTCCAATTCTGTATCATAAAATAAAATACACTGAGTTGACCTTTTATAAATCGGTTTCTGTATGAAAGTTACTAGGTTGACGTCCAATGGTCACAAATTTACTGTTAAAAGTATAACTTTGACAGATGAATTCAGGGCCATACTTGATGGTTTACTGCTAGGAGATGGTTCGTATATAAAGAGAAGTCTCACTGCTCATTTTAGTATGAGTCAAATCATCCAACATGAAGACTGGGTTTTTTCTCTTAAGAATGAATTTGAAGCCAACGGTTTATTTCTTTCTTTCAATAAATGTGCAGGTAAAACACTAAACAGCAGTCCCTTCTTAAAAGCTTGGTCTCATGGGTGTATCGAATTTTTGGAAGAAAGAATGCGTTGGTACCCAGAAGGAGTAAAGATCGTTCCGAGAGACCTCATACTAACACCGTCCACCCTAGCCCATTGGCATATGGGCGATGGAAACGCTTCAGTCCCAAAAGGTCGTCTGGAGATAAAGCTTCACACGAATGGATTTACCGAAAACGATGTGGAGCTTTTATCTGAGAAATTTCAGAATCAACTTGGACTTCATAGTATTATTATTCATTGGAGAACACAACCGATTATTGTTCTACAACATAAAAACGCTGCTTCTTTCATTTCAATGGTAAAACCATTTTTAACTCCATCATTTGCCTATAAAGTTCCAAATGATCCATGGAGTCCTCCACGATGCAAGAAATGCGAGTCATTGATCACTGGAGAGTCGGGAACACAACGATACGTAAAATACTGCGATTCATGCGCTAGTCCAAGAATGAGAAAATTTCGGACTTTCAATCGAGAGATAATAGATCGAATTAATTTTCAAAAAAACATAGCTCGTTGGAAACGAGAAGGAAAGTCATGTTAAATGTGTTGATACTGATTCTTTTGTTACGATCGGAATCGTGCTGTATCTCGGCGTATAATCGAGTCTCTGGCACTCATGGGTCGCTGATATCATTTCTTTCCACATACAAAGAAAATATATTCGAACCAGACCCGCGACGGGAAACGACGGGATGGGTCATCTAAAATTTTCTTCCAGTTCATTGAACGAACTTACACCTGATGCATCTTTGACCGACATCGGGGTTAAATCAGATATTACAGTCTCTGTAGCTCCAGCCTCAATCAACAAATCCATTAGTTTTTGAGCTTCGGTGTCGTCCATAAACCCGTGCTCGATGACGAGGTCTCCCTCAGAGTCACGGAATTCTATGGAACGGAAAGTTTTCATCAGATATCATATACCATAGGAGTTTGATAAGCAAAAATTTGCATGGGTCCTAATGAACTTCGAACGAAAGTGTTATCGATAGCAGAGTATCTTGAAAATAATGATACACCTAGTAGGGTCATGACAGCATCTGCCATTAGAGCGGTTCTGGCAGAAGTTAGGACCGCTGCGAGTATCGAAAAGCTCGTGAGCCAAGAATTCGGAATAACTTTTAATGGTTTAGGAGCAATAATCGACCGTCTAAGTCAGATAGCCAAAACTCTGAACCCTCAAGACGAGAGTCGAATATCTTTGGAATATAGTATCCAGAGTTTCCAGGGTTTGAAAGCGCAATTGGCAAGCCAGTTTAAAGATCTATCGTCAGTAAGTATCTGAAATTTCGTAAATGTCCGAGCCGGGTAAGTATACCCGGCATGGACAATATCCTCGATAAAGATCACCCCTCCTTCGGTACCAAAAACGCGGCATTCTTGTTCGCCATCGGGACCAGGTTCCTGACGGTCGAAGCCAAGAACCCATACGCGGTGGCAGCACTTGAGCGGTTGTTGATGAACAACAACCAGTCTGTGTCAGACACCTGTCGTGTAATCTGCGTATTCCGCGACTACCACAATGTAGGTGTCCGTGATGATTTGGTGGAAGAAGTTTCCTATGTTGATTTCATGACGGATATCGTAAACCCGAGTTGGCTTCTGACCGACACCGTAACCGTTACATGTTTCAGTAAGTCCATCTCTCCGGAGGACAGGAAGCATGCTATGGAACGAGCGCATGCTTTTAAGGAAGCGTCGGAAGGTCATTCCCCGAGGGAAGCAACTAAGAGTGGACCTGCTGGTTCTGAAACTCGTGTTCAGCTTGTCTCTGCTCTCGTCGGGATGGGGTTCAAAAAGAACGCTGTTGAAAAGTTCGCTCGTGGGCTTGGTGACCGTGTGAATAAGGAACCGTTAACTGACCTCATCCGTGAGGGTCTCAGGTCCGTCGCGTAAATATAATACACACATGAGTAGATAAAATCATGAACACACAAATTCAATGGAGATGCGGAACCTGCGGACTTTCAAATCAAGTTCGTGATGCTGAATGTTTGTGCGGTGGCTTTAGGCCGGATAGTAATCAAGATAGAAGTCGGCTTCTGTCTGCTGCGCTATCGAATAGCGGCAATGAGAATGTCCAAAATAACGTCAATAACGTTGCCATTCACGGGGATATTCATCTAGGAAACTATTTCACTCAATCTCTTGAAGAAGATGAAGAAGAAGAAGACGAGGTCGAAGACACACGACCGGTTCGTAGACGTCTCAGAAGTGAACCAGAGCAAGATGGCTTTTGGAAGAACTTTTTCATGGTTACTTGTACCATAGCCATGTGGGTATCGATGTCCATAATGGTTTCCATTGTAATTTTCTTTGGAACCATTTTTGTAAGGGCTCTTTCCCAATGAAAATCACCGCACATGGTCCTCCATCGTCCAACAAGCCGTATGTTCCGAAAATCGTCGTACTCGATGATGGATCAAAGAATTACTTAAGTGATCCTCAGGATTTTGACACGGAAAGTCTTGAGAATCCGGTCGATGTTCCTGACGGACACTGGTTTTCCGTATTAGAAGACGGATCTGTGGAGACTTTTCCAATCGAACAGGTTAGTACCTGGTCGGCCAAGAAAGCGTCTGAGATAATTCTCCAAGTTCAGGGGCCTGGGATTTTAGGGGATCCCCTTCGTCGATTGTCACTTCTCCATGCTGCGGCTGCACTCGTTGGCGTACCGCTCAACGATTTGTTGATGGCCATTCGTCATTTTGAGGGAGAAAGTGAAAGTATCTACGAAGCCTTTGTACGTATGAAGGCTAAGAAAATTGTTTGAGTCGTTTTCGGAAATTTAATATAAAGGATATTATGGATCAAATTGGACGATGTAAAGGTTGTGATAAACCGAGTAGACTAGACGATGGAGCTTGCAATTATTGTTTAAATCACCCTAAGAGAGGGCGTAAATGGATAGAGACAGCCATCAAATGCCGAACTAATCCAGAATTTGCCATACAAGTGTATTATCGCATCCAAACCCAGAGATCAACAGAAGCGGCTAATATCTACGCCAAAATGTTTGGAATTCCGGACAGGATCGTTGAATTAATCAATCGACCCAAGATTCATTTGGTCCGATGATCATATGACGTTAAAGAGGCGTCAGGTTGTTTTGACTCCTGCTTACAGGATTGACTCTAATCGCCTCTGGTTTCAGAAACTTGTGGATGGTTTTCATCGCGATATCTTGATCAAAAGATTTGCAGGAGAAAACGTCCATATGGAAAAACCTACGAAGTGGCCATACATGAATTGATATGTGACTGGTCCCGATCATGCATATTCCAGACGTTCCACCTTCGTCCTGGAAAACATCGCCGGTTAATTTTGACGAGTCCAGTTCAACGCATTTGAACTCAGGACCCCAAATTAACTCCATTTTGAGGTCGTCAACTAATTTTAACATGAGTGATTTCAAGTTTTCTTGTAAGAAAACTTGACTTGGGTCATTTACACGCCCGTCAACGAGAAGGTGCAGACCATCAATCACATTAGCCATCTCATTTTATCTCCTACGTCAAAACGCTATCTTATGACCTCGAACGATAGAAACCCTGCGAGTCCGGTGTTTTGATACTTTGCGTTGAACTCCAAGGCGTCTTTCAAATACCAGATTCCATCAACCATCTCAAGCGGTCCAATTCCGAGAGTTACTCCGTGTTGGTTCATCCCAACCCAGTTTCCTGTCGGAGTGTGGATTAAAGCTTGCATATCCTGGAAGTCTGCCGCCAATAGTATGGAGTCCTCTGACAAGTCTCTTGAAGTCAAAAGCACTAAACTCCCATCACTTCTTATCATAGATGAATCGATTTGACGCATGATAAACAGTACTAAAATCTTTTTAGGTTCTGAACTTCATGGATATTCTAAAAATAGCCAGAAGGGTTGCAACTCCCGATAAGGAGGGGTCTTTCGCCGTCGCACCGGGCGAAGTGATTGCTCACCTAAACCATTTTCTCACCGCTAAATATACTGTAGAAAATTCGTATAGAAGTTTCGCTGACCGCATAAAAGGTCCTTGGCGAGACTCTCTTGTTGACCATTGGCATAAGCACGCTGAAGAAGAACGAAAATCAGCGTACGATATCGCCATGAAATGCGTGGCGCTTGGTGGAGATCCGGCTGTAACGGTTATTCAAATCCCGCCAGGAACTCCAAATTTGTCTGGATTCATGCAGTTATTAGTGAATCAAGAGCTAGACGCCATTGAAGCTGGCAGGAAACTTGCGGCGATGGCCGGAAATAGTATGGGTCTACGTGTTCTTGCGGAAAATACTGTTGTTCTGGATAGCCAGCATCTTGATGACTTGCGTAGAATGATGGCTAAGTTATCAGATTAGTCTTAGACCCGCCATACCGCCAGTGGTTCCAATTGTTCGTGTTTAAGATTCTCTCGCTTTAAAGCAATATCGTATTGCAACTGCAAGAGCGTGACCACGAATCCTGATGCCAAAGCTGCATGAATGCAATGATCCAGCACGAACAAAATTTCAATTGCCTTGGGTGGATCCTCCCACTTCTGGATGTGTGGATGCATCGAAGCATCTAACTGGGTGATTGGCGCTTTAAGTAGCTCATCCTTCAAGTTCATTGAGCTCCTTGAGACATTACACTGTGATTATGATCACTCGAGGCGACAGGACGGCCGCAAGAAGGGCAAGCGGGGATAGCGGCAAGTTGCTTATTAACTTCTTCGATTTCAATATTAATCTCCTCCATTCTGTCGGAAAGCTTGCTTTCCTCAGCATATATTACACCTAACCGTTCAGATAGTTCCTGACCTTTTCTGAGTTTATCCGAATCAGAGGGCGGTTCTGGTATTTCCACGTCCGTAGAGAGCGCTCGGATGGCCTCCGAAGAGGCAAGAAGCCGACTTTTGACGGATTCTCCCAAACGGATTGATGACAACTCACCATCTCCTTCAGGGATGGTAGGTACCCCTATACCTTCCGCACCCTCAAACAGCCTGGATTTTTCTTGAAGGTGCCCTATGCTAAGGAACCGCCTCCCGTCAGACATGTTTTTCCATTCTTCGTCCGGAGCTACCGGAATTATCATCTTTTCAGATGCTCTAAGAGCAATTATCTTGTTTACCGATTCCCTGAGTCTATCCCACAGAGAACTCATCCTCCGGAGTTCATCTATCGAATTAATCGCTTCGGCGTCAGGTATCCGAACTGAATTCACTGCCAAAAGTGCGGTGATTTTCTGAGCGCCTTCGTTTAGTTTCGAATGGAGCTCATCACTTTTACTGATATGTTTATCATATTCTTCTATGCTTTCTTTTTGCTCTTCAAGCTCTTTGGCGACTTTAACTATGTGGTCTGTTCCAGAGACATTTGCTAGTTTGTCACGAACTTTCTGTAGTTCTTCAAGGCTTTCTTTTGATTTATCAATTGATCGCTTTTTACCACGTGATGAGAGAACGACAGCGTCTTGTAACACGGTGAGTCTAGAAACTTCAGAAATAAAATCCGTTACAGCAGACCCGGTTTCCCCTAGTAAGAAAATTGGGAAAAACTGTGAAGCCAGCCACGGTTGGACCTCTTTCGATCCAAGTTTGACAGATCCGAAACCCATTTTTACGATCTCTTCGAGTTGCTTCTGTCCTGGTTTATCGTATGTCTTATCCCCGATAATGTATCGGTTTATTCCCTTTTCACCTTTTTCCCATCGAAATCCCCAGTCTTTACTTGACATCTCGACTGAGCAGTACGGGGCGCCTTTCCTGACAAGACCGATTACTGAGTCTCCCAACATGGCGCTTGAAATAGCGCGCATGATGGCAGACTTTCCAATATTTGTCTTCCCACTTATTACACAGAACCCATGTATTGTAAAAGATATATCTTCAATACTTTGGAAGTTCTTAATTTTGACGTGAATTGGTTGAATTTTAGACGTTGATTCATCCACCATTTTAAGCCCCGATAAAGATCAAACCCCGGATACGTCTATGGAAGGGCTTTCTACTGAAATATCATCGACATTGAATGCCGGTTCACCGATAGTGTCGGTCGAATCCGACTCGTAATCATCATCATCGTCTTTTATGTTTTGTGACATGCTAACTGCATCTTCAGCAAGATGTGAAAGCTGGTCATCATCTAGAGTGCGGAATCCGCGCATGATGCGTTCAACGCAAGCATCGATCATTTCGCCGTATGCTTCTTTGTTTTCGCCGGTTTGAAGAGCTCGACGGAATTTTTCAATTCCAACCTCTTTTATTATTTTTCCGATATTTGGACTTTTATATTCAAAAACGTCCTGTTTCATTGCGTTTTTGGTATGCTTAACAATATCATAAGCACAGGCAACGTTCATCATGGTTCGGAGTTCATCAATACCGACGCCATATCGAACAGTGATCAGACCCGAATGACCTTGGCGAGCGTCTATCTTGTTCTTGATATTCTTAACCATGATATCAGTAGCGATCGGAACCTCTTCATATTCCTTGAGTAGTGGATTCCAAATTTTTGCCTTTGAAACGGTTTTAGGCTGCAGTAACCATCTGCCCGATGCCCAAAACTTCAAAGCATTTCCGCCGGTTGTGCTCTTCAGAGTCTCTTCGGCATAACCTCTGGCTCCGATTTTATCGCGTGTTTGATTGAGAAATATAACGGCTGTTCCTGTATGAGATATAATATCCTGGAGTTTTGGCATCCAGTTGGCCATGAATCTCGGAATCTCAGCTACGCCAAGTTTATCTTTATCATCTGCAACGTCGCGTTTATGCTCGCGTTTACTTACCAAACCGGCAACCGAGTCAATGACGATAAGTGAGATACCGTGAAGCGCGGCGGTATCCACCATCACTTCTACTTCTTCTGCGGTGTGTGGCGCAGCTCGTATGCATCTTCCATTACCACCTAATTCAGGTGTACGGAAATCGCAACCGAGCTTCATGGCGTATGAGTCTGAAACTGCGTGCTCGAGATCGATATATAAACCAGTGCCTTCCTCTGTTGCACAAGCTTGACCCATAGCTGTTAATGCTATGGTTGATTTTCCAGATGACTCACGCCCGAAGATCTCCCAAATTTTTCCTTTCGGATAACCTGGGCAAATGAACGATCCATCTGGGAGTCTAGAGCCACCGATCAGAATGTTCAAAACAGTGGAGCCAGTATTAATGTACTCCATACTAAAAGACGGTTGAACAATCGTATCGATTAAGTTTCCCTTTCTCTTCTCAACGGAAGTAAGGAATTTAGCGATTTTAGGGTGATATTTGATTGCTTGTTTTACCATTGCGTTCTCCAGATGCCAACTTACACCACCGCTTATTTAGCGTCACTAGATTCGAGATCTTCAAGAAATTTTAATAGTATTGGATCTATTGAATTCTTTTTTGGCAGCTTCACAGAACCACGAGGAACGCTACTGAACTGATAGTACCTTGAGTTCGCACGAAACGCGTGAGCTATTCTTTTCACTTTGTCCCCTGCAACCGTCTTTACTTTACGCTTTCTTCCAAGAAATACTGCAAACTCTGATGGAGTTAAGTTTTTCGGATCAACGTTACCAGAGTTCATTTCCAAAAATCGAGCAGTGTAAAGAGCGATCAAATATGCGTCAGCTTCGTTGTTGTCTATAACCTTAGTATCCATGGTATCCAGCTGTACCGCACGTTGCATGTCAGCTTTACTCATCATTCCTTTCTTTTTCTTCGGATCTTCTTTAGCTAAATACTTGAGAGTTGTTGGATCGTATAAAACGAGATCTTTTCTATACTCAAATACTGGAATCTGACTGAACATCATCAAACCAAAATGAATTGATTGGAATGGCCCCGCTTCGAAAGCAGGACTTTCTATTCCAACGGCTTTTATTTCGGGAAACTTACGAAGTAAGTCTTCCACGAATGACTGAAAATGTAAGTATCTAGCAACAGGAACGATATCAGATAGTGTTCCCTCGTGACCAGACGCAATACGCCTAGCACGGCCAATAGCAGAAGAATCGTGGATCGCCCAACCGTAAGATTTGAACGATGGGTCAAGACCCAATGTAATCATGTGTCTCTACTGAATTAAATATTGAGTATAAATTACATTCACTCTGGTTCTGCTAAATCTTCAAATTCTGGCGCTTCGATTTGTTCAGGTGCTGCTTTAAACACAGGCAAATTTTTGATGTGTTGTTCAATAACTGGCCAAGAAGCTGGTTCACTATCTTCAACACCATCAGAGTCATCAGAGTCATTAGAGTCATTAGAGTCATCAGGAGGACGAATAGACCTCGCCGTTCTTGATCTGCGTGACCATGTATTCGGTGAGCCTGACGCTCGAGGTGATTCAGTTATAGTTGTTGTTACAACTGATTCCTCAACAGGTTCCGCTGCATCGGGTTCCACATCGGATTGTGTTTCAATAGATCGTGTAGACCTTCCATTAGCAAGAGCATAACCTTCGAGATAATTACGCAACCCAACGAGATCTTGCTGAATTTTCACATCGTTAGCAGATAGTTTTTCAACCTGCTGTGCTGTCCACTCATAACTCTTCTCTGTGGCTGTTGTATCAGTTGGTTTGACCAGTGAACTGATACCAGCTATCAAAGCAGAAGCTGCTAAGATTAAATCTCGGTACGACTTGAGTCGCTCAAGTACACGTTTGGTTTTGGACTCAGATGCAGGTGCATCTGATATATCTTTTTCCTCTGGCATATCATGGCCTCTAGGTTATCGTCCACACTATATGCTCGATTATAGTAGATTGAACGTGTAGGTGGAATCTCCACAGGCACACCGTTATGTCGAGCCCTGGGTTGGCGGCTCAGACTTGGCCTTCCGGCGCTTCCAAAACCACACTCCGAGCGGGAGCAGGACCGTCGTCCAAAGCCACGCCCCGTGAGCTTTGATCAGCCCGAACACTTGGTCTGTCACGGAGACCTCCACCAAGATTTTCTTGGAGAAGGTTCGAACGACGAACGGGCTGTCCTTTCCCTCGACCTGGATGCGGGCATTCAGGGAGAGATCCAGTCCCTGGGAACCGGCCTTGATCGGAGAGATGGTCCAGGCCCACCTGACTCTCGCGAGGCTGCTGACAGCCTGCCGTGCGGGCGTCGTAGCCTCGATTCTGAACCCATGTCCGACGAGGGTTGCTTCCATCTCCGGTGCCACGCGGATGCCCTCAGCGGTCTCCACAGGCCGCCATGCGACGGCATCTGTCAGCTGCGCCGCAGACTCCTTGACCGAAAGCAGCAGCTCCACCGTTTCGACGCTTCCAAGGAGCATCTTTTCTGGTGTGTTGAAGGCAATGTTTCCTAACGTCAGCTTCGCCAGCGCTCTGTCTACCAGGCTCAGCGAGTCTGCCTCGGGCGGCTCTGCGGCTTCGCCTATCATGGGATCTTCCGAGCCGATGTTGCCCAGGCCGATGGTCGGCCCAGCACCGTTAGACTGTGCCCCGATGAACCCAGGATAGAAGACATTATTGTCTACTTGAGGAGACTCGTGGCTAGAGATCCTCCCATGGTCAGAACCGAACCCTTGGCCTGACCCCGTACCGTATCCGGGCGGGTACGACTTTGTGGATTGGCTCGCCTCTGGCACCGCTGGCATTGCTGGCGCCGCTTCGATGGCGTCGAGGCCAGTCTCGATCTCGATATTATTTCGTTCAGGCGCGTATTCCAGATCGATTGATGGCGCAGGCGCGTAGTCCAGATCGATTGATGGGGTTGGCGGCGAGTTCGCTGGCGGCGGCGACATGGACCGGCAGCCCACGCTCAGAAACAGCAAAGCAACAGCAAGTTTGCGCGTCATTTCGTAGAGTAATACCGAGCTGTTTGTGGCACTCTAGCGTATCTCGACCTTCTCGGTCACAATAAATTCATACTCATGAGGTCATGACACGTTCCATTACTATTTGGTCGCAGTCTGGTTCAACATCAGTCCATCTTGTTGGCAGCGAGTCATGTACAAATTTCCATATATGACCCATACTAATACATTTGAGGCTCCAACCGATTTCTCGGAGGAGCCTCAAATATTCCATCAAAGGATCAGTCCAAAAGTGACCCGTAATCGTGCACCAGACGTGGTGCCTCCCCCGAGTCGCCCGAACCAAGTGAATGACCGCCACCGCCACCGCCACCGCCACCGCCAAGCTTCTCCAATAGCTTATCTTTGCTCATATCGAAGCCGAGATTGTTATCTACGTGCCTCCAAGCACGCAGACCTTGATCAAGTACCCACTGACGAACAGATGGATCTCCGCCTTCTCGAGCCCAATAAGCACCGGACAACGCGGTGATGATCTGCCCCTGATACTTCGGGTCACCATCAAGAACAATGGAAAGGTCAATGACAAACCGCTTGTCATTGCGAGCATCAACGTATGCCGTCTCGAGTTTCTTGAATTTCTTACTTCCCATCTTCCAGATGTAAATCCCCGTGTACTTTTTGGCCTTCAACAGATCTTCATCAACCTGAAGACTATCATCAGTCGGGTATGTCATTACGACCATGGCAACAGTTTGCTCAGCATCACCGAATTTGTCACAGCAAATTTCGGGCTTCGCAACAGTTGTTCCCTCATACTTCGAGAGACAACGGATAGTTCCGACTCCATCGCCGTAGTGGGTAAACCCGTACTTAAATCGCGGCTGCTTGATGTCGATCCGATCTACATCAGTAAGCTGATCAACCGGCTTCCCAAGTTGTTGAGCGAGCTTCGCATCGATCTTTTGAATGTAGTCAGCTTTCTCCACATCAGTAAGAGGGATCATTTTCCCATCAGGGCCAATCTTCTCACGCTGCTTTGCAGCCAACACAACATCATGGTATTTCTTAAATGAAATGACACTAACGCGAGACCTCTCACCCTTTTTGGACTGCTTGAACAGTTCGACGCCTTGGTTTTTAATAACCTTAGCATCATCAAACCCGAATTCCATTAAATTATCATTCGACATTTTCTCTCCTGCGTTTGGCCAACGGCCTTTTTAGTGAACTCAAAACTCTACACTCGAGCAATCAATTCGAAACAACACAACGTGCAAAAACTTGACAAAGTCATACGATATGGTTATACTATGGGAGTCATGAAGCACTTTTGGTGAATTAATTACTGTCGCGGCCCACCCTGTGGCGTGTTTCCTCAACCGAGTCGAAACACCCAGTCACAGGAGAATGAGTCATGAGCAAAAAATGTAAGTTTCCGGAAATCAAAGCAGAATTGTGCCTGCGAGAACAGGCAAGTCACGTTATTCGAAAGCAAATCCATGAATCCAGCGGAATAGGACGCTGGACTCTTTGGCAGGACAAGCGACAATACGGGGCTGAAACCCGAAATTTGTTGCTTGCGTACGCTTTCCTTCGGGGAAGACCGTATCGCACTGTCGAGATCAAAACACTTCCTAATTCGGGTCCGTACGCCGGTTCCATCCATCGCTGTCTTCTGTCCCATGGACACGAGATGACGAAGGAAATTATCGAACAGTGGCTTAAAGTGGAAGCTCCCGTAGCTGAACAGGTGGCAGCATGAATATGAAATCCATCTGTACCTGTGATCCAGGCGTACATCCTCGAAGATGCAATCTTCATCCGGAAAGGTTCCGACTTCATGTTGCTGAGTTGAATTTTGAAGAAGCCGTGCCTAACAATCCGGATGTTAAAAAAGCAATGGTTGAGTTTTTCAAAGCTGTGAGTGAAACAATCAAAATTAAGAACGCCGAGATTTCGGGTCTCCAAACTCTCGTGTTCAAAGCGACACCAACGTCTAAAAGTAGTAGCCTCCGTAGACTTTGGTCTAAAGATACAGGTCATTCAGGAGTTACGGATTACGAGCTTTGGGTACGGAAACTAGATTGGTCAACTCTTCAGTATTCAATTAAGTTACATGGTGGAGCTATAGACGCTTTGCGCCTCAGACGTCGATTTCTTGAAAACGAAGCCGAGCGTCGTCATCTACACTCAGAATATGGTAAGCACCCATTAGAAGTTCTGTTTGATCCTCACGGGGGTGTGACATGATGAAAATGTACATAATTGTTCGCGGTGACTTACCACTCTGCCATCAAGCAGTTCAGTCTGCACACGCCTTGCAAGAATTCAACATGATCCACCCAGAAGAGACTAGGTCTTGGTTCTCGGAATCAAATACCTTGGCTCTTCTAGCTTGCGAAAATGAAGCAGCTTTAGGAGTAATAGTAACGAAAGCAATGGACTATGGAATATCAGTAGCTTGTTTCCGAGAGCCGGATCGTAATAACGAATTGACAGCTATTGCGCTTGGTTCTCGAGGTAAGCGACTTATTCGTAATCTTCCACTTGCACTTCAAACCGTGTCTTCGTTGTAAAATGTTACACAGCCTCTGTAGCTCAATGGCAGAGCATCGAATTTCAAATTCGGGGCGCGTGGGTTCGATTCCTACCAGGGGCACAACTCAGTCTAACAATGACGCATAATCAATAAGGGTTTCGGCAGTAACATCAGACGGTTTCGAATCTTCTATAGACGGTGCGTCACCGTGACCAAGGTCACACGTAACACCGGACGGAGAGATAAACTGCTGTTTTTTGCAGATTATGCAGTGTTTTCCTGTGTACTGGAAGCCGGAGTCATCTGAGGTTTTATCTGGATGCCTGCTAAGAAAGTTAGCAATGACTCCGGCTTCAGAATCATTGCGTGGTTCCGGCATATCATCCGGCCTTTTTGTAGGATCTAGAATGTCCTTCGGGTCTATGATTTTCAATGAAATTGGGGCCGGTAACCCGCCTGGGATAGATCCGTCCTGTCTAGTTTGCGGCTTATCATAACCAGCCCCACCAGACATTCGGCTGTCTAGATCGTCTTTTACGATAGTACGCTGAAGTTTTATGTCATTTGATGTTCTTTGGAGATCGTTATACCTCATACGAAGTATCTTAACAGTCTCTTGAACATCAATGAGCTGAACTCTAAACTGAGCGATATTTTCGTGTTCTGCACGTAACAGAGCGGCTGCTAACGCTTTCCTATCTTCAATAGACGGTTGAGCCCGCACGATAGGATCATCAGAAAGCTTTTCATTCGTTTTAAACTCAAGATCAAGTTCCAATTGCTTGACCTCACGTTTTAACGATTTCTCATTTCGCATTACCGCTTGTAAATAAAATAAAGTCCTGTTCGTATAGTTACGACATTTTGATATAATATTTTGAAGGTATTTCTGCCCAAGATGCGGGAGAGTAGGGTCAGAACTTAACTCAACTTCATAGCCCGCAACTTCTTCGAGCATTTGGTTAAGTTGGTCACTAGAAAGGTTCGAATCCATGTAACTACATTACATTTAAGATTCCATGACGCGATGAGTTATCCGAAATATTTCAATCTGAGCACGCGCTTCTTTCACATCAATATGCTCTTCGCAAAATTCCCCTTCAATATTAAAAATATCACCATCAGTGCTGGTGATTATTATCGATCCTCCTAAGACAGTGTCTTGCTTATAATCCTCTCCTGGAAAGATAGGATGAATTTCAAAGTATGGGTCGTACTTAACATTGATAATGATGAACTTTTGCGCTTTTCCAGTGGAAATACGAGCCTCATCGTTCCGTGACATCTTGAACTACGGCTTCTCTCCACGCGGCTTTTGCAAGCTCAATAACTTCACTCTCCGTTAAACGAGTAGGTAGACTTCCAAGAATCTTTTTTAACTCGTTGAACAAGTGTTCTTTTGAGTCTTTCGGTTTTTTACCTGGTAGTGGCATTTTTCTCTCTATCTTCAATAACCTGAATAAGAGATGTGAAATTCTCTTTTATTTCTGTTAACCTATCACGAGCTTCATCCTCAGAAATAGCCTGCCGCGCTACCGCGTCTTGGATCACAGATGCTGATACTTTCAGGGCTACTTTGGCTTGCAATAGTGGTAGGTCATCCAAGTCAGCTGCAGGATTGCATCGAACAGTGACCGATACAAGACTATCACTTTTTCCTTGACCTCTATATCCGCCTAAAGCCCAAGAAACTGTGAACGTCTCAATTGTCAGTTTACAATCTTTCATAATTAATTCGTCCCGTTAAAGTGGTTTAGACCTGCCGGGGTGATAACGCGACCCTTCTGGGTCCGCTCGATGAAACCGTGAGACATGAGGAAAGGCTCAATCACGTCTTCAATGGTTGAACGAGCTTCCCCGATCAAAGCAGAAGCAGCGTCAACACCAATGGGGGTTTCACGACTCGCAAGCATACCCAGGTATCCACGAGAGGTCTGGTCAAGGCCGATGCTGTCGATGCCAAGAAACTTACACGTGGTCTGGGCAACTTCGACATCTATTCTTTCATGTCCTGCCCCGAATGCAAAGTCACGAGCCCGTCGAATAAGACGGTTGGCAATGCGTGGAGTTCCGCGTGAACGAGAACCAATGATGGTTGCTCCCTCATCGGTAATATGCAAGCCAAGTTTGGTCGCAGACCGGTGTACGATAGACGTCAACTCCTGCGTCGTATAGGGCTTCATCTGGGCAACTTCGCCAAACCGGTCACGCAAGGGCTGTGAAAGGTCTCCGACGCGAGTCGTGGCACCGATAAGGGTGAATGGGGCGATCGGGATTGCAACGGCCCCGTTCGGGGTCGCCATGTCGATTCTGTAGTCCTCCATCGCCGTGTAGAGGATCTCTTCAATATCGAGACGAAGCGAATGAATTTCGTCAATGAACAGAATATCACCCTTCTCGAGTTCGACAAGAGTACGTGCAAGGTCCCCCTTAACCTTCACGGTTGTGGCATTGATCACAGTGATCCGTGACCCCATTTCGTTGGCCACGATATTCGCCAGTGTCGTCTTACCAAGGCCCGGAAGCCCGGTAAACAGGATATGGTCAAGGGGCTCCCCGCGTGAACGAGCAGCCTTCACGAAGGTAGCAAGGTTACCCTTGATCTCCTCTTGACCAGTAAAATCGGCAAACTTGAGAGGGCGGAGGGCGCGATCGATGTTTCGGTTGTCCATATCGCCCGTACATAAATGTTGTACGGATTTACGAACTCAAAGCTTTTAATGTATGAATGTGTAGGATATGAACATACTTGTCTAGAACAACTGACTTATGGCATAGATTATAAAATAGATGAAATTCACGAGCACAATATCTTTAGAAAAGTCCATTTCATTATTGAATACTTTGTTAGCTTCACGAATCGCATGATAGTGTTTAACTTTCAAGACACGACTCCAACATTGTAAATCTGTTTAAAAAACTGCTAGATCCGTGTTCATTCACGGAGTTTCTAATCCATTCCAAATCTTCTGAATCAAGTTGCCCGAGCTCATATTTGGATGGTATATGACCCTTATCGATCATGATAACTATTTGATTTGAGTCGTCCTGCTTCTGAATCCACTCTTGAGCACCAGGAAAGATACCTACTATGACGTCCTCCACTTTCCTACCGGTCACGTCATGATCAATTATCTTAATAGTCATAATTCCGTACCCATACGACTTGATGACTATCAGATTTTCTGTTTCTAAATTCAGCATTACGAATTGGCACCTTGGTCAGTATCGTCTACGTGGAGGATGATTCATGCTACACGACGGAAAAACTGTTGAAAAATCCAATAAAGACTCATTTGATGTGAAGTCGATCATAAAATATGCGATTCAGAGTATTTTACCGAATACAACTGATTCAAAGGATGCTGATCTGGTCACCAGATTATGCATCATGGCAGCAGTCCCGACAGGAGAAGAAGACCCTCATGAAATTTTGAGGTTAATGTCTGATGATGTAGTTTTTAAATTCACATCAAATTTAGAAGAAATTCAAAAAAATCCGATCAGTGCGCCGATCGCGCAGTTTTTCTTCATGGAATGGTGTTGGAGGAATGACCATCTAAACGCTGATTGGCGCTGGATTTGGGATTCTACTAATGAAGGACACTTATCATATAGTTCTAAAAAACCACTAGAAGAACTACTGCAAGTATCTAAATCATCCATTGCTACGATTGTTTAGTAGTCGTCGCGTCGGTTCTTACGACCACGGTCTCTCGCCGGACGACCATAACTTCGACTGTCATCATTTTTTCCGCTGCTAAATCTATCTTGACTCACAGGATTATGATATATATTGGCCTGACTCGGCCTCGGTGCGTTGGATTGATTCGGTCTAGCATTACCAAATCTCTCCGAAACAACGGCACTCGTGTTGAAACGCGGTGCACCTTGATTCGGTCTTGAGTCAAATCCGTTTGAAGCTGGACGGCGATCTTGCGCCTCATTCACAGCGATTCTTCTGCCATCAAGTTCTTGATTATTCCAATCCTGAATGGCTTTTAAGGCTTGATCTTCACTAGAAAAAGAAACGAACCCGAATCCACGGCTTCGTCCAGTTTCTCGATCCGTCATGACTATGGCCTCTGTTACAGCTCCAGAGCGAGAGAACGCCTGTAGTAGAGAGTCATGAGTCGTATTATATGAAAGATTACCTACGTATACTTTGTTACTAGCCATACAGTCTCCGTTACCTACTTACCATTTCTTTGTTGACACACGAAGTCGCATGACAGGCAACATGCCATCATGCTTTCCAGAATAATTCTGATCATGTTTCTTAAGCGGCGTCATACATATTCGACATGCTGCCAGCTGAATTCGAAGCGACCCTCTCCAGTGGTGCACTATGCAACATTCTGGACAGTACCCTATACGGTTTGGTGACTCTCGTTTAGTTTTGAGATCCATGATCAGGTAACGATCTGCAGTTCGCTACAACCATGATCTCTTCCACCGGATTTCGATATTCTGTAGGTCCGCCAACGCATCTTCCGCCGATCAAACGTACCACTTCATGATTCTCGTATAAATCTCTTGAAGACCACGAGTTTGACAGTATGATAGATATTCCACGTTCTGCTAGTTGGTCAAATACTAATGACAAAAGTGTGTGATCGATGATTCCGAATCTCTCTTCCGTGTATCCGGTGAAATAAGCTGTTTTGGAGACTGGGAGATAGGGAGGATCAAAATAAACGACATCTCCTGGTTTCGCTTCCTTGAGGACGTGTTCAAATCCTCTTTCTGAGATCTTAGTAATCTTTAGAGCACGCGCTATCTCTTGCAAGTTCTCTTTATCACATATTACAGGATCCGTATACTGACCGAATGGAACGTTAAACTGTCCGTTCCTGTTTACCCTATAAAGGCCATTAAAGCACGTACGATTCAGGTAAATAAACCTAGCAGCTCTTTTAACTGGAGTCTGACTATTTGGATTCTCACTACGAATCTTCAAATAACGTTTTCTATCATAGAAATAACGTCCTGATCTTAGTTCTCGGATTAATCCGTCAACATCGCCCTTAATCATAGCGTACGCGTTAGCAAGCTCTGGATTTGTGTCACAAATAACAGCTCGCTTAAAACGATTCTGCTTGAAAAGTTCGAAAAACACGGCTCCTCCACCAAGAAACGGTTCGAAATACGTGTTAAATTTCAATGGCAGTCTTTCCAAGATGTGTTTAGTCATCTTAGATTTGCCGCCAAGCCACTTGATGAATGGGTATGGAGATTCTCTCATAATCTTGTCAGTCCGCCAGTATCAATCATCTATACCATGCCAAACCGCGTGCGTTTCTTTGGCTTTGACTTGAACGAAGCGATCTTCTTCTAACACGTAAGCTGATAGATGACCACCATACACACAACCTGTATCTAGACCGATGCAACGACGACCATTCGGAGCAGTGCTTACCTGAGGCTTTTTAAGACTGTGTGCTGCATGACCGTATACAACGTTAAAGTCAAAGGCATGCGCTTCAAACCACCACTTAGAACCACCTGGCTGGTCTATTGAATCATTCAGGCTTATCATCTTGCCATCAACATCTACCCATCGCACTCGGCAAAGACGACCAGGCTTCTGTTTCTCAAATGGAAACCCTGGTTCAAATCCAGCGTGCACGGCTACCCATTCTCCCACTTGGAGAGTATCTGGAAGAGACGACAACCATTTCACATCTTCGAGATCCAAAGACGCGTTCTGCACCTTTTGAAGATCTGAAAACCTCATAGGATTCTTTTTTGAATCAACAGCGCGACGTTCTTCATGTTTGCGATACCGGCAATGCTTCTCGTCGTGATTTCCTTTCACAGATTCAAAGCCAAGATCACGTGCCATCCGGACAACCCCGACAGGGTCCGGACCCTTATCCATCAAGTCACCCAAAAGAATGATTCTGTCTGATCCTGGAGAAAAACACAAAGCATCAAGTAGATATGATAACTCATCCCGACATCCGTGAATATCACCTATGAAGACGGTACGAGTCATTCCTTGAATTTGTGAAATTGACATATCTATAGTACATCAAGAATTATTAAATTTACAAACTAATCGATTTTTCCCGAGAAACCCTTAAATCCAGGTATACCACGCATTTTGATCGGTTTGATTTTCCTAGGTTTGGCCCCAGCCCCAGCCTGTATTACACTTTTCAACTTATGACAACAAATACAAAGCGTTTGAAAATTCGATAAGTCGCAAAGGCCACCTCCCTTTGCCACCGGCACAACATGGTCAGCATGCCAAAGCGATTTTTTAGCCTCATGGGCTGTTATCTTTAGTATTACGAGTAAAACTTTATATGGTTCAGCTTTTTCATCATATCCAATATTTCTAAGAGTGTTTTCGAGTTGAATTTTCTGAAGTCTAGTATCTGCCTTACATGTCGCACATATACCGAGATCACGCTTATATATATGCTCACGTAGATATTTGGTGCTTGATCGAAGACGCCATTCATGAACGCACTCGTCAGAACAAAAGGTGCGTCTTGGCGGCTGAACTTCCTTCTTGCACCATCGACATAGTCGAAGTCCAGTCGGACCAGTTTTCCCCCGGAGCTCCGAATTACTATCTTTTATGGAGATTCTTCTACGTTTACTCACATAAAACGTTACGAAGCCATAACATCCTCAATTTTCATATAATCAATTATGCGTTGCCAAAATGGGTCTTGAATTATATTAGATATGCTTGTTATGTCATGTGTATGGATTATTGATACACATAGTTTTTCGGCGTCATTTAATGACAACATTGACTCCGTTAGTGATGAAGCGGGTGTGCCTTCACTCGCGAAAATTCTTTCATATCTTGAATGTCGTATCCTTCCATTTTTAAATTCACATACATCGTACATTTTTTCTTCTGATTCTTTTGTTTTGCGAAATATAGCAAAACAAATTTTTCTTTCCGTACGAGTCCCTATAAGAACCGCCGCACGAGTTCCTACAAGAACCATTGAATCATCAAGCCACGGGATTTTTTCTCTGAAAATTTCTTCCTCGTTTATCATGAGAATCATTACGAAGCCATGACATGTTCGATTTTCATATGGTCAATTATGCGTTGCCAAATCGGATCTTTCATTAGGTCCGGCATTTTTGTCGGGTCATATCCGTGTGGCATCACTGACAAACATAGTTTTTCAGAATCACTAATATCAATAAACTTGCTACCGGTTCTAGTGATATTATCGGCTTTAGATGTGTCTTTTATGAATTTGATATTTCCATTTTTAAATTCACATACCACATGAATCTTTGTTTCTAATTCTTTTACTCCTTCCAGTCCTTCTAGTCCTTTCAAGTTAGAAAAATCTGAAATTGGAGTTTTTCGAATTAAATCTAGACGAACTACTTCACCTGCACGAATTCCCACAAGAGTTAGTGATTCATCTAGCCACGGAACTTGTTCTCTGAAAATTTCTTCGGATTTATTCGGCACGTTTGTACTCATAAAGTTAATTTACATCGGGTCAAGATAACCGATCACGATAACTTTCATATCCGAAACGGCGATGTACCTTAACTTCGTTTTGAGATGGATCGTATGTACAAATTGATGGTAAACGAACACCATTAAAATTGCTGGTTTTTACCATCG
>Ga0307379_10002119_pt1 | contig 29845 bp, 25 predicted proteins | sample UN2MG_FD_202237 | JGI IMG/M metagenome (GOLD analysis project Ga0307379, IMG submission 202237) | Soil microbial communities from Risofladan, Vaasa, Finland - UN-2 | ecosystem: Environmental > Terrestrial > Soil > Coastal area > Acid sulfate soil | place: Finland: Risofladan, Vaasa | collected...
GAGCGGTGGCACAATCGGGGGCATCCGGTGGTGGCGGGCCCGCCGGGATCGTGTGAGGGGTCGCTATTCGAGACGTGTTGGTATCTGCGGGGGCAAGAGCAACTCCTGATCGATCTGTACGAGAATCCCGACCTGGCGACGGCGATTTTCGATACGGTCAATAACACGATGATCGAGGAGGCGCGGCGGCTGGCGCAGGCGGGGGTGGACATTCTGCGGTTGGGGGATGATGTGGGGTCACAGCGGGCGATGCTGATGAGCCCGGAGACGTGGAGGAAATGGTTCAAGCCGCGGCTCGGGAACCTGATTGCGGCGGGCAAGGCGGTGAATCCGGAACTCCTGGTGTTCTACCACAGCGATGGGAACGTCGAGCCGATCATCCGCGACCTGATCGAGATCGGATTGGATGTTCTGAACCCGGTGCAGCCGGAGTGCATGGACCCCGCGAAGCTGAAGCGGGAGTATGGGGAGGAGCTAGCGTTTTGGGGGACGATCGGGACGCAGTCGACGATGCCGTTCGGGACGCCGGAGGAGGTGCGGCGGGTGGTGCGGGAGCGGATCGAGACGGTGGGGCCGGAGGGGCTGCTACTGGCGCCCACCCACGTGCTCGAACCCGATGTGCCGTGGGAGAACATCGCGGCCTTCGTGGAGGCGGTGGAGGAGTTCGGGCAGGTGGGGTGAGCCCTCGTGTGGGGGTCAGGTCAGTCGGGCCACTGGAGGACGACGCCCATGAGCTGGGAGCGGTCGGTGAGGAGTTGGTGGTACCAGGTGGGGGCGTCGGTGTAGGGGGCGCGGTGGGTGATGAGGGGTTGGAGGTCGATTCCCCGGTCGGCGATGAGGTCGAAGAAGAGTTCGGAGTGGCGCTGGCGGGTCCACGGGAGGTCGAGCTCGCCGAGGTCGGGGTGGGAGCCGACGTGGGCGCCGATGATGGTGATGGAGCGGGCGTTGCAGAGGTCGTGGAAGTCGAAGGCGGTGGGGCCGGCGGGGCTGGAGAGCATGAGGAGGCGGCCTTGGTTCCGGACGGAGTCGAACTCGCTGGGGATGAGGGAGGGGTTGCCGGTGAGCTCGATGACGACGTCGGCCAGGCGGCCGCGGGTGGCCTCTCTGACGATCTCGGCGACGTTCTGCTGCCGGGGGTTGACGGGGATGATGCCGGGGCCGGTGGGGAGGAGCTGGAGGCGGGTGTCGGCGAGGTCGATGGCGAGAACGGGGCGGGCGCCGAGGAGGCGGGCGAAGCGGACGGCGAGCTGGCCGAGGAGGCCGCAGCCGTAGACGACGACGGACTCTCCCCAGGCGAGGCGGCTGCGGCGGAGGCCGTTCATAACGATTTCGGCGAGGCAGAAGAAGGTGGCTTCGTCGTCGCTGACCTCGGGGCGGTGGAGGGGGCGGACCTGCTGGGCGGCGGGGCCGGCGGGGGCGACGACGAACTGGGCATGGGGGCCGGTGTTGGCGACGCGGCGGCCGATCCACGTCTGATCCACGTTGGGGCCGACGTCGATGACTTCGCCGACATTGGAGTAGCCGGGGAGGAAGGGGAAGACGGCGTATTCGGCCCAGGCGGAGCCGGGGGCGAAGTCGCCGGCGAAGATGGTCAGCTCGGTGCCCGTTGAGATGAGGGTGCGGCGGGTCCGAACGAGGAGCTGGCCGGGGCCGGGGCTGGGGATCTCGCGATCTTCGATGACGGCGGTCTTGGGCTGAGTGAAGACGACGGTCGGGTTGGTGTCGCTCATGCGTGCCTCTCTCCCACGGTCGAGATGATATTGGCCAAAGGGGGGCATCACCCCTGCCGGGGCGAACTGATCCCGTTGGAGGAGGTTACATGGGCAATCGCGCGCGTCTCGTCGAGGTCCGCCGGGTCAACGGGATTCCACGGCTGTACGTCGGCGGCAAGCCGATCCCCACGATCGCCTACCGGAATCGGAAGCACGAAGACTACGCGTACATGCGGAAGTTCGCACAGTCGGGGCACCGAATCTTCTTCGCCACCCACATTCGGGACTGGAGCAAGCCGGAGGCGGAGTACTGGCGGGTCGTGGAGGAGAAGGTCCGCACGATCCTGGGATACCGGGAGGATGCGTACCTGATCTTGGGGATGTACTTGGGGTGCGGGCCGGAGTGGGCGGAGGCGCATCCGGGGCATGTGGCGCACGATGAGAAGGGCCCGCTGTGGGCGCCCGGCACGCAGTGGGAGACGGGGATGGAGACGGTGCCGTACTCGCTGTTTTCGCGGGAGTTCGAGAAGGAGGGGGTGCGGCAGGTCAGGGCGCACTGCGAGTTTGCGCGGCGGCATCCGTTGGGGGACCGGATTATCGGGTTCTTCATCGAGGCGGGGGCGGCGCAGGAGTGGATTCCGTTTCCGCGGCCGCACCAGATGGACTACGCGCCGGTGGTGGCGGAGGAGTTTCGCGGGTGGGTGAGGCGGAAGTACGGGAGGGACGGGCGGCTGCGGAAAGCGTGGCAGGAGGGGCGGGTGACGTTGGGGACGGCGACGCCGCCGACGTGGGAGGAGCAGCAGCAGCCGACGCGGGGGGATTTCTTCGATCCGGCCCGGGGCAGGCGGGTGATCGACTTCCAGCGGTGCTATATGGAGAGCATCGGGGATCGCATCCGGGCGGCCTGCCGGACGGCGCGGCGGCATGGGGAGGGGCGGCTGGTGGGGATCTTCCACGAGCCGCCGATGGAGGTGGGGGCGCGGGATCACGAGTGGCAGCGGGTGATCGAGGACCCGAACATCGACTTCTATGCGGGGCCGACGTGCTACGAGTCGCGCAAGGCGGGGATGCCGACGCCGGTGCATCAGTTGGTGGATTCGCTGCGGCTGTACAACAAGCTGTTTTTCACGGAGGAGGACACGCGGCCGCATACCTTCAAGCACCGTGCGGGGCGGAGCATGCACGCGGGGACGCGGGGGGAGTCGCGGGAGACCATTTCGCGGACGATATTGAACACGTTCGCGAAGGGGGTGCTGGGGTGGTACTGGGACTTCCAGTGGCAGTGGTTCACGGAGCCGTGGTTCTTCGGGATGTTCGAGGAGCTGCAGCGAGTGGGCGCGGCGGTGCAGCGGGCGCGGCCGCGGTCGGCGGCGGAGGTGGCGGTGTTCGTGGACGAGGTGTCGATCACGTACACGCGGGGGGATAACCCGCTGCTGAACAACATGTGCCACCGGTTGATGATTCACGAGATGAACCGGATTGGATGCCCGCACGACATCTATCTCTTCGATCACGTGCGGCGGAGCGACTTGCCGGAGTACAAGCTGTACGTCTTCCTGAACGCGGTCCGCGCGAACGGGGCGCAGCGGCGCGCGGTGAAGCGGCTGCGACGTGATGGGAAGGTGCTGTTCTTCCCGCACGCGTCGGGGTTCATCAACGAAGAGGCGAAGGTCCCGGCGAGCGTGGGGAACATGGCCGACCTGATCGGGATGGATTTCAGGGAGTATGACGCGAGGCGGCAGGCGGTGGTGATCACGACGGACCGGGACCATCCGCTGGTGAATGCGCTGCCGGTGGGGCATACGTTCGGGCAGTTTCCGCGGATGCTGCGGACGTCGCTGATGGGGGGCACGAAGGAGGACTGGCTGGTGCCGCCGATGCACCCGATTTCGCCGGTGTTCTGCGTGGACGATGCAGAGGCGGAGACGCTGGGGTACTACGTCATGGACGAGCTGCCGGAGCCGGTGGCGAGCAGCCGGCGGAGGGCGAAGCCGGCGCGCCGCGATGATGCTTATGCGATTGGTTTCGCGGCGAAGGATGGGGGCGACTGGACGAGCGTGTACGCGGGGGTGACGGCGATGACGTCGGAGTTCTTGCGCGGGCTGGTAAAGGTCGCCGGCGCGCATGTGTATCTCGACACAGATGACATGCTCTACGCCAACAGCCGGATGATCGTGCTGCACACGAACTGGCGGCCCGGGCGAGAGCGGACGATCCGGCTGCCGCGGAGGACGAACGTGTACGATCTGCTGAACGGGGGGAAGCAGGTGGCGGCGGGCGCGCGGGAATTCACCGTTCCGGTGAAGCCGAAGACGACGTACGCGTTCTTCCTGGGAAGCCGGCCGCCGGAGGTGTAGACGGGCGACTTCCCCCGATTCGCCTGAGGCTATGAGGCAGCGCAAGCTGGGCCGAAACCCCTAGGCGGGATGGTGTCTCATCTCGACGATGATGCCCTTGGCGGCCCGGGCGTAGGCGCCCAGCCCCAGAAGCATGGTCAGGCCTCCTATGACGACTCCGACAACGGGCACCCAGGCGAGGGCCGCGAGCGCGAGTAAGCCGATGAAGAGCCCGAGGTAGGGCGAGACACCGCGGCCGGTGAACCGCGAGACGAGGGACCGACCGAGCGACGTGGCGACCGGCACCTGGCTGAACATGAGGGCAGTGAGCCAGGCGATGAAGGCGAGCAGGCCGATGGGGAGACCGACCACTGTGACCATGACCACGAAGACGGCGGCGGGGCCGAGAAGGAGGATGAGGACCCCGAGGAACGCGTTCCACCAGGCGCGCCGGCCGACGGCGTTGGCAGAGGCGAGGAAGAGCCGCGGCCCGAGGGCGAGGCCGACGGCGCCGAAGACGAAGACGGTTGGGAAGCTGACGAGAGTCAGCAAAGGGAGGACCTTATGGGCCTTTGGGAGGCGGGGCTGGCGCTGCCGCTCCGGTGCCGACGGCCTGGGGGGGAGTTGCTGCGTCTCTCCCGCGATAACGGCGCCGTCCGCGATCTCGAGCGGCTGCGAGCTTCGGTGGAGCAGATTGCCGCCGACCTGAGCGGAGGGTCCGAGCTTGAGCTTCTCGCCCTCGAATCGCAGTTCCCCGCCGATCTGTCCTCGCACGGTGCCCGTGCTGGCCGCGATGCCAGCGTTGCGGCCGACGGCTCCGTCCAGATCGAGGATATTGCCGGCGGCGTGGAGGTCTCGCTGGATGCGGGCCGTTTCAGCGACCAGGAGGGTCTGGCCGGCGGCGGCGGCGTTGCGGCCTACGGCGCCTCCGAGCGTCACCGTCTGGCCGGCGACCCTCACGCTTCCCTCGACGTCGCCGGTGACGCGGACGTCCTGCCCTGCGGCCATGACGCTCCCGCCGACGGGGCCGGTTATGCGGACGGCCTGTCCGGCCGCGAGCACGTCGCCGGTGACGGCTCCGGCGATCGTGACGCTGGTTCCGGCGATGAAGAGATCGTCGTCAATGACTTCGCCGGGCTCTACGGAGGCGGCGTCACCGGAGCGGAACTCGGTGGCACAGGCCGGTGCGCCTCCTGTGATGAGCAGACAGAAAATCAATGCTGATATGCGCACGTTCGTTTCCCCCTTTGCCGCGCCCAGACAGCGGGTCGCGAGTATTCTATCCTCCGGCGCCCAGTTCCACGGGCAGCGGGGTTTCCTTGCCGCCGTCCGGGCCCAATCCGTCGATCACCCGGGGGGCGGAGCGAGTATTCGGGACATGAAGAGCTCCCGGAGTTCCTCCGCGCGCTGCTGGCCCAGAGGCCGTGCAAGTGTATGGGGGCCCGCCGGATCGTGCTCGATCCAGAGCTCTGCAATTCGGTCCGGTGCGATCGCAATGATTGCCCGGCCGGCCCGCACGGGGATCGAGTCCGGACGGAGAGGGTAGAAGAACACGGTAAGGTCGTCGAGGTGCGGTATTGGGGCGGCGTCCGGCTCGTTCTTCTTCCACAGGTCGATTGCCTCGGCGATGAGGTCGGTCGTAGGGAGCCCCGCGTCGCGAATGCGCTGGAGGTCCTCTTCTCGAAGAGGCGCCTCCGACATCAGCCCCTCGGAGAGAAGGGTCCAGTCGACATCGGCGCAGGCAGTCACCGCCGCCGCGATCGGGTCATCGCGCAGATTCCAGCCGATGGAGACGGGAGGTGTTGCGAATCGGCCGCCACAGCTTATGACGCCGCGCAGGTTCGAGGCTGCTTCGGGGAAGCGCACGAAGGTGTGGCCGAGGTTCGTCATTGCTCCGATGGTCAGCACGTGTATCTGGCCCGGATGCTCTGCCGCGAGCCTGGCGATCAACTCGTCAGCCGCCAGGGGCGAGGGCTCGGGCAGGTCGGCTTCGTCGCGGGCGAGCAATCCTTGCGTGACGGATGCCTCCCGGGCGATGCCGCGACCTCCGTGTGGCATGCTGTCGACATAGCCCGCGGCGACCGGGATCTGGGGCTTGCCGAAGGCGGAGGTGAGCCGTCGGGCGATGCGGGAGCGTGCCTGGGTGTCCCCGCTGACGGTGGTGATGGCGACGACTTCCAACTCCGGGGAGTTGAGGGCGAAGGCAACGGCGAGGAGATCGTCGATGCTCTCGCCGATATCGGTATCGATGATAACCTTGATTGGCACGTGCGTCCTCGCGGGAAGACGGCTGTGCTGACATGGTTTCAGTTCGGACGGGGGGGGACGATGCCCTTCTCTCGGTCGTGGAAGATGGGCGGAAAATCGGGCCAACATGGTGAGCAAGCAGGCCGGGAGCCAGGCCCGAAGCGGCACCTTACGGGGGCCGTGGGGCGGGCCGGGCGGCTTCGATCTCGGCCCGTTCCGCCAGGAGGGTGTCGAGCTCGTGGGAGTAGTCGCTCAATGCCTGCTCCGGGGTCTTGGTCTGGTAGACGGCCGCTTCGACGGCGCGCTGGAGGCCGGTGCGGATTTCGAACCACTCGGGGATGGCGGGTAGAGACCGCCCGTATCGATCCATGAGGAAAACGAACTCCTGGAGGTGGGGGCTGTCCTGCATGAACTCGGCCGCGGCCGCGGCGGAGCGGCGGGGCGGGATGAAGAAGAGGGTGGAGTTGTAGGCGGCGAGGTTGTCCGGCTCCATGAGGAAGGTCATCAGTTCCCAGGCGAGGTCCTTGTGCTGGCTCTGGGGCGACATGGCGAGCCAGTCGGTATAGACGGAGACGACGCGATCCTTGCGCTGCGGGGTCGGCGCGATGCCGACCTCGGGCAGCAGCTCGGGCGCGTACTTCCTCACGTTGTAGATCCCAAACTGGTTCATGAACTCCATGGCTGCCTTCTGGGAGGCGAAGACGGGAATGCCGCCGCCGGCCACAGGCATGCCAGCGGTAGGGCAGACCTCGTATTTCTGGTAGAGATCCACATAGAACTGGAGCGCCTCAGCTGCCTCCGTGCTGTCGAGCGTGGAGCGCCGACCGTCTTCGCTGAGGATGCGGCCGCCGTTCTCCCAGAGGAACTCCACGAAGATCTGCCAGGAGATGGGAAGGTTCATGCCAGCGACCTCGAAGATGGGGCCCCGCGTGACAGTCATGCGTTGGGCGGCCGCGGCAAGCTCCTCCCAGGTGTCGGGCGGATGGTCGAAGCCGGCCTTCTTCAGCAGGTCCTTTCGGTACAGCAGGACCCGCGGGGCGGAGAGGTAGGGGAGACCGTAGACGGTGCCTTGATAGACACATGTGCTCCAGGAGGCGGGGAAGAAATCGTCGGCCTGACCCCACCGGGCGACGTAGTCGTCGAGGGGCTCGGCCATGCCCCGGTAGGCGAGGCCGCCGACGTACTCGGCGCCGACCTGGAAGATGTCGGGGGCGACACCGCCGGCGAAGCTAACGGTCAGCTTCTCGTCGATGTGAGTCCACGAGATGTACTGGACGTTGACTTCAACGCCCGGATGAGCGGCCTCGAAGCGCGGCACGAGCTGTCCGTCTATGAGGTCGCGGGTGTCCTGGTTGAAGTCGGTGATCCAGAGTTCGAGCTCGATGGGGCGTTCGCGCGTGGCGCAGCCGGAGAGCAGCAGGGCGGCGGCCGCGAGAGAGATCCCCAAGGCGATGAGCGTGCGCATGCTAGCGTCCAAGATACCACTTGAGGAAGAAGAGCGCCGTCAGGAGCAGCGTCACGACGAGGTGGTATTGCTCGCGGTTTGCCAGGGCCTGAGAGAGCCGCCAGGGGCGGCCCTTTCCTTCCGCAACGCGGCCGAACCTGGGGATCAGCAGTGGGACGCTGGAGGTGAAGTCGGCGTGGGCCGCGCCGTAGGTGAGGTCGAGGTGGCGTTCCTCCGCGAGCACCTGAAGCGCGTACAGCGCGAGGAACAGGGGCAGCACAGCCGCCCATCCCCAGATTGCGTTGATCATGATGGCAAAGCCGACCGCTGCAAGGAGGCTGCCGAGGTAGAGCGGGTGTCGCACGTAGCGGTAGGGGCCGTCGGTGCACAGCTCCCCGCCCTTTTCGAGCAGCCCCGCTGCCCACACGCGGAGCGCCAGGCCGACGAGAACACAGGCGCTTCCAAGGAGGTTCAGGCCGAGGCTCGGCCGGGCCAGCCACAGCCCCAAGACGGCGAGCAGAACGTGACCGTGTATCCGCCTGAGCTTCCCCGCGAGCTTCACCGAGATCCCCAGAAGGGCCCGAAGGTTTCCAGGCGCCATTTGAGCACGGCCAGCGCCACGACGACACCGAGGGCCACTCGCAGTTCGTGGTTGCGCCAGACCGCCTGCCAGGACCAGCGGTTGTCGGAGAGGCGTTCCCGGGGCGGGAGGGGGAGCCAGCGCCGGACCGTGGTGCAGTAGGTGCGATACTCGTCGCCGAAGCGGCCCCGGAGATATCTCTCCTCACCGAGGACGCGTGCCTGGGCATACAGCGTGTAAAGAATGACGTAGGGGACGATGATGAACCACCGCCAGGTGAGCAGCGCGAACCCGAGCCCTACGAAGAACCGCCCCGCATACATCGGGTTGCGGAGCCAAGCGTAGGGGCCTGATGTCACAACCTGGACGTTCTTGCGGAGGTGTGCGGTGGCCCACAACTGGAGGAACTCGCCGGCGAGTGCGACGACCACGCCGGGCCACATGGGGCCGCGGTCGGTCAATAGGAACAGCATGGCGGCGGCGGGGAGAGCGATCACGAAGCGCAGGCGCGTGGCGAGAGCCTGGATGCGCGCGACGAGATTGGAGGACAGCAGGCCGGGTCTTTCAAGGATAGGTCCGGACTGTGGTTGCATCGTCATCGCGCCGATGATAGCCCTGGTCTCGACCCGTGTCAACTCGGGTGGGGTAGCGGTGGCTTCGAGGCGGTCCCGGGCGCGCGGAATTCACGTGGAGGTGAACGGCCGTCTGCTATCAGTGTATGATTGTCTGGATAGCGGTCCGGGCCGAACCCGGCCTGAAGGTCGGGCTCGCATCACGACGAACCGCGACGGGTGATTCCGCCGAAGGGCGGTGGGCGCCAAAGAGGCGGAGTTGCTGCGCGGGCGGCGCGGAAGAGGCAAGCCCGGTGCAGCAAGAAAGGAGTGACGATGGCGGCTGGAAAGAAGCTGGCGGTGCGAGGTTTTCTGATTCATCTGACCCATTACGATCCGGTTTGGTACAAGCGGAAGTCGCGGGAGAAGCCTTTCGACGTCGAGCTTGGACTTGAGGTCGTCGATGCGCTGGCAGAGGAGGGGTTCAACCTGCTGGTGATCGACATCGCCGACGGCGTGAAGTACCGGTCTCATCCGGAGCTGGCGCGTCGCTACAGCGCGCCCATGAGGGATCTGAAGCGGCTCGTGTCGGCGGCGCGCCGAAGAGGTCTGGAGGTGGTGCCGAAGCTCAACTTTTCGCGCAGCTGCGGCGTCCATCATCATAACGACTGGATGCTGGGGCCCGATGAGGAGTGGTACCATCACTTCGACGACGGAGAGTGGTGGAAAAAGGGATTCGAGGTGATCGACGAGCTGATCGGGGTCTGCAAGCCGAAGCGGTTCTTTCACATTGGCATGGACGAGGACCACGATCGGTCGTACACGCAGTACAGCGAGACGATCAAGCAGCTCCGCGCGGGGCTGAAGAAGCGAAAGCTGCGGGCGCTCATCTGGAACGATACGGGGATCGAGTATGACAGCGGTATGATCCATGCAGAGAAGTCGCTGACCGCGGAGACGGCGATTCCGCGGGACATCGTGCAGGTGCTATGGCGATACGACGCGGTGCCGGCTGCCTCCATCAAGCGCATCCGCAAGCTGGGATTCGAGCTGTGGGGGGCGCCCGGGGCGCGGAGCCCGGCCGGGGCGGCCGCCTTTCGCGACGCGGTGCTGCGCGCCGGAGGGAAGGGACTGCTGATGACGATGTGGATCCCATGTCGGGCGTTGAACCGCCGCAGGCTGCTCGACGGCATCCGCAAGATGGGGCCGGCCTACCGCGGTGAAGAGTAAGTCTCGCAGCAAGCTCTGCACAGAAGAACCGCGGCTCGTCAGGCCTGAGGAGCTGGACGAGCTGGGCGATCTCATGACGGTCTCTTTTGGGGGCGCGCTCCGCCGGCGCCGACGGCGACGGCGCCCCCGGTGGATGGTGCGCTCCGGCGCCTGGGTCATCGCGCGCGATGGGCGACTCGTATCGCACATCAGGATCAAGTACAACGCCTTGTCGCTCTATGGCTGTCGGGTGAAGATCGCCAGCGCGGGCGGGGTATGCACCCACCCCGACTATCGGGGACAGGGACTTGCGAGCACCTTGCTCGACCACTGTATCAAGGAGAGCACGAGGGCAGGCGCGACGCTCTTCCTGATCTCGGGGGACCGGGGCCTTTACTACCGCACCCACGCGGTCGATGCCTCTCCATGCCTGGAGGTCAGGCTGACCCCAGCCTCCTTCGAGGCTGCACCGCCTGCGGTCACGGCCCGCCGCGGGACGGCCGAGGATTGGTTTGCCTGCGCCTCGATTTATCAGTCCGAGCCGGTGCGGTTTCTGCGCCGGGCCGACTTCTTCCGCCAGGCCTTTCAGCATCCCCACCGTGAGACATGGGTGATCGAGTGGGAGGGATCTCCGGCGGCGTACGTGCTTCTCTCTCGACACTGGGGGCATTCCCCGGAGGACCGCCGACGCCACGTGACCGAGTACGCCGGCTCGCGCGCTGCGCTCGCGGACGGGCTGCCGGCATTGTTCGAAGCCAGCGGGTTGGAGCAGATCGAATTCGCGGTGCCGACGCATGATCGCGAGCTGCCGGGCATCTTCACGCGGCAGGGCCTGGGTCTGAGGCCCGGCACCCTGGAGGCCCACACGATTCGCCTGTTAGACCTGCCGCGTCTGATGCGGCAGCTTCGGCCCTACGTTGCCGCGCGCCTGACCCGGTCGGAGGCCCGCCAGCTGTGTTTCCGACAAGGGGAGGGTGGTTGCGCCTTCGCTCTGGGGGAGGAGGAGCTGGAACTCAACCTGCCCCAATCGGCCGCGCTCGTTCTCGGCGGGCCGGAGGCACCAGAGGTGGGTGGCGAACTCGGCCGGGTACTTGGATCCCTGTTCCCGGTGCCGTTTCCTATGCCTGGTATGAACTACGTCTGAGCCTTGGCGACCCAGTCGGATCGACATGGGCGGGAATGGGACCGGGCACCGCTGAACCTGAGGGCAGAGAGGTGCCCGCTCTGGCGCCGAGACACTCTCTCGGCGTCGAGGGAGGAACCTCCAGATTCCAGTGATTGGGTCCTGCTTGCTTCTGGCCGAAGACCTCAGGTTCCACCAAATCATACGCGATGCAAGTGTTCAGATGAACCGCCGTCTGCTATTAATGGACGATGGTCTGGATAACCGGTGTCATTGCACACAAGCAGAAGGTGGCTGCTGCTGCGCGACGAAGCGACAACGCAGCCAGTGAAGGGGACTGCGGCGATCCCGGGAAGGTGCTGGGCATCTTGCGACATCCGGTCCAGCTGCGGTTACGGGACTAACGTCTGATCCGCTGAGAGACCGCGCGAGCACACCGGTGGAGGCCGAGCACAGGATGCGAGGCATTCGAGCACGGGCCGTTGTTCTGATCGTGGTTCTCGTTCCGGCCGCGGTATTCTTCAGTGTATGGAACTGCTGGACGGGGGGCATGGCGGGCGCGCTCGACTCGCTCATCGCGCCGGCCGTTGCGGGACTCGCCATTCTCACCGCGCTCAACGCTGGTTTGAGGAAGTGGCGTCCGAGCTGGGGTTTCTCGGCGGGCGAGCTGATCGCCGTGTACGTGGCCCTAGTCATCAGCATGGGGATTACATCGAGCGCCTGGGACTGGGGCGGGTCGATCACGACAGTCATCACCTATCCCATCTGGAACGCGGGCCCCGAGAACCAATGGGAGGGGCTGATCTGGCCGAATCTCCCGACGTGGCTGACGGTGACCGACCGGGAGGCGCTGGAGGGATTCTTCCTGGGAGGGAGCAGCCCGTACAGTAGTCACGTGGTGCGCGCCTGGATGCGGCCAGCGCTATGGTGGAGCGCCTGGGCGGTGGCATTGGCCTGGGTGTCGATGTGTCTGAATGTGATCGTGCGGCGGCGGTGGTCTCAGGAAGAGCAGCTTCCGTTCCCGATGACGATTCTGCCGCTCCAGATGACCGACTCCGAGACCACCCTGTTCCGCAGCTCTGTGTGGTGGATCGGCATCATCATCGCCGTCTCCATCGGTTTTGTGAATATGGTCTCGCGTCTGGCGCCCGCACTTCCGAGCATCGGAACCGGGATTGATATCACCACGTATCTCACGAACAATCGCCCGTGGGATGCGCTTCGCACGCCCTTCCTCGACTGGGAGCCGTGGCATATCGGCCTGTCCTATCTGATGCCTGTGGACCTAGCGTTCTCAATGATTGTGTTCAACCTCCTGTGGCGAGCCGAGTATGTCGTTTCTCGCGCCCTGGGCTGGACCATCGACCCCTGGAGCGGCTTCCCCTATGGTGACCAGCAGACCATCGGGGCCTACCTTGCGCTGATGGTCTCGGTCGTCTGGCTGGACCGGCGGTATCTGATGGAGGTGGCGCGGAAAGCGCTGGGGATGCGTTCTCATGCGGATGACAGGGGAGAGGCGTTCAGCTACCGGATGGCGGTCTTCGGGGCGCTCGGGGGGCTGGCCTTTCTGTGGTACTTCCTGGCGGCGGCGGGGATGACCGGCGGCGTGGTGGCGGGATTCCTGGTGCTGTACTTCACCATGGCGATGGCGATCAGCCGGATCCGGGCGCACTTGGGCCCCCCCAACAACGAGCTGTACGGGGCCATGCCGTCGTACGCGCTGACGCAGTTCCCCGGCACGCGAGGTATGGGGAACCGCGCGCTCGGCCTGATTGCTCTGCTGCGGCCGTACCTGGGCGAGCAGCGGCCGAACCCGGCTCCCGCGCAGCTCGAGGCGCTGCGAATGGCGGACCGGAGCAGGACTCGTCAGTCGCACTTCGCCTGGCTCTTGATGGTGGTCATGATTCTGACGATGGTGTGCTATTTCTGGGCCAGCCTCCACGTCGGCTATCGTGTTGGAATGGGCACCGCGAAGGTGAGCCGGGACCTCGTGTTCGTGGCCCAAGGGGCATCGACGGAGCTGGATGCGTCGCTGCGCAACCCCGCCGGGCCGAACTGGGGTGGGGTCAAGGCCGTCGGCGTGGGATTCGGAGGAAGCGTTCTGCTGATGGCCGTCAAGCTGCGGTTCCCAGCCTGGCCGCTTCACCCCGTGGCATTTCCGCTGGCCTTCTGCTACCCGATAGACGCGATGCTGCCCGCAATCATCATCTCCTGGCTGATCAAGACGCTCTTGCTCAGGTACGGCGGCCTCCGCGCGCACCGGCGGGCGCTGCCGTTCTTCCTGGGGCTTCTGGTCGGCAGCGCCACGATGTCGCTCATCCAGTCGATCGTGTTCCGGATCACCGGGGTCACTGGTTAGGCCGCGGGCTGCGCCCGGTTCCTCTTGTTACGGCAGCTCGAACGCCCGCTTAATGTAGACCGCCATCTGCGCTCGGTCGACGACGTTGAGCGGTAGGTAGGCGTTCAGGCCCGGTCCGAGGTAATCGGGATAGCCCTCCACGATGGCGTGCTCGGCCAGGTACTCGACGTGCTTGTAGCACCAGTAGTGTGTGGGCACGTCGAGGAAGGTGGGCGTCTCGGGAGCCTCGTAGGGCTCGAGCCCGGCCTCGCCGGTGGGGGTGACGATGGAGCGGGCGATGAAGACGGCCATCTGGGCGCGGGTGACGGTCCAGGCGGGCTGGTAGGTGCCGCCGGTGTAGCCCTCGACGACGTTGTTGTCGGCGCAGTATTCGATGTGGGGGTAGCCCCAGCAATCGTCCGACACGTCCGTGAAGGTGGGATCTCCCTGCGGCTCCGGCACCTGGCCTTCGCCGCCGGCGAGGGCGCGGGCGATGAAGACGGCCATCTGGGCGCGGGTGACGGCCTTGTCGGGGAGGTAGATGTTGCCGGGATAGCCTTGCACGACGCCGGCGGCGACGCAGGCCATGATCTCGTTGTAGGCCCAATGGCCGGGACCGACATCGGTGAAGTCGACAGTGCCGCCCTCTATGAGGTTGGCGATCTGGCGGCGAGCGACCTCGTAGTCGGCGTTCTGGTTGGACCAAGTGGGCACGGTGCCCGCGTCCCACATGGTGTTGGGGAGCATGTTGCCGACGATGGTGTTCGCCTCGGCGGCGTGGCCGGACTGCTCCGCGAGCCACATGTACTCCACGTCCTGCGCGCCGCGGCGGTACATCTTCATGCGAATAGAGCTGACCGGGCCGGGGTAGTCGCGATCTTCCTCGGGGAAGAGTGCGTCTTGGCCGGGGTAGAAGAGGATCCCGTCGCCATTGCCGGTATCCTGGGGGCAGGGGACCCCGCCTCCCCAGTCTCGGGAGAAGCCGATGGGGTTCGCCCACACGTTCTTGCGGCCGCCGGGATCGACCTCGTTGCTGTTATTGTAGTAGTGGGTGCTTTCCCAGGTGAACCAGCGGGGGATATCGCGGTCGTGCCCGATCCAGGCCTTGACCCGCCAGGCGATGCCGTACTCGTCGGTGGCATCGGCGGGGGTGTAGGGGCGGTAGCTGGCGTAGAGCCAGACGCGCTCGCCGCGGGCCTGGGCGTCGGCGGCGTCCACGGGGTCGTAGAGCTGCGGCGGGGTACACCAGATGTCAATGGCGCCGACCAGGTCGGACATGGGCCACTTGGTGAGGAACACCGGGAGGTTGTGCCCGGGGCCGGGGTTGTTGTGGATCCAGGCGGCGCGATCGCGGACCCACTGGTACATGTCGGGCCCGGGCTCATCCGTCAGGTAGAGGAAATATTCGAGGTTGCCCAGGCCGTTGTCGTTGAACCAGTTGACCCAGGCGTCGGACTCGGCGCGGTAGGCGGCCTCGTTGTCGTCGAAGTAGACGCCGTAGGTGCTGACGGAGAAGAGGGAGTTGCCGACCCCCACGCCGGGGCCATCGTAGTTGCCGGCGGCGGTGAAGGCGTCGCCGGTGAGGGTGCCTTTGAGGTTGTTGGCCTCGTCGAAGTTGCCACACCCGATCAGCTCGAGCCGGTGGCGGTGGGCCATACGGTTGTAGGCGAGCATCATGTCCCACATTCCGGGGGTGCACCAGCCAGTGTTGTGCCGCTCGATGAGGGTGTCCTTGCTGTAGAACACCATGGTCTTATAGTGATTCTCGTCCGGGAGGGTGAAGTTCAGTACCTCAAGTTCGAGGGGAATCTCGGCCGCGGAGACGCCCTGCGCGCTGACCGAGATGGTGCCGGTGTAGAGACCGGCCGGGGCGTCGTGCGGAATGTAGACGTCCACCCACACGCCCTGGTTGAGGCTGGCGCCGATGTCGAAGGGCGCGCCGCCTTTGCCTTGCTTGGCCGCGAAGGGCACGAGGGCGTCGGGGATCTTACCGGTGAGGCCGGGCTTGGCCTCGCCGCTCCAGCCCAGGCCGCCGCAGTCGCTGTCCCACGAGGGGGTGGAGATGTCGAAGTAGTGTTCGGTGAACAACTCCACGCCCAGCCCGAGGTAGTCGTTCGGCGGGAGGAGGGGATGGCTGCCGCGGATGGTGGCGGCGCCGTTAGCCAGGCTGGTGACGTGCACGTCGCACTGGGCGGCGCCGGAGACGTCGGCTTCGAGGATCAGTTGGAAGGCGACGGTCTCGTTGCGCGCGGCGAAGAGCGAGACCGTGGACCCGTCCCAGACGGAGTTATCTCCGCCGCCTGCCTTCAGGGGATGGGTGAGGTCGTCTTGGAAGACCTTCTCGCCGTCGTCCACGGCCCAGATGTCGGCGAGGTCGGCGCGGACCGGGAGCGCGGCCAGCACGAGGATGACCCACAGCACCAGGGCGAGTCGAAGCTGCATGACGGCCTCCTCCAATACGACATGCGTCGCCTCATGTGGACGGTTCCACGAGCGGGCGCCGTCCCCTGCGGAATGGGCGGGCACAGGAGAAGGGGGCGGACGCGCCTAAAACACAAGGTAAGACTTCGGGGGGCCATGGAGGACAGCTCATGCCACAGAAGCTCGAGAAGCGCCGCCTCGGTAAGACCGGGTTGGATGTCACTGTGTTTGGATTCGGCTGCATCAAGTTCCCGCATATCTCCGGAGAGCAGGCGGCGGCGGCGCTGGATCATGCGATCGATCTCGGCGTCAACTTCATCGATACGGCCCGCGGCTATGGCGACAGCGAGGCGAAGATCGGGCCGGTGCTGAAGCGGCGCAGGGAGGAGGTCTACATCGCCACAAAGACCCCGACGCGGAATGCGAAGGGGGCGATGAAAGACCTGGAAACGAGCCTCAATAACCTGCAAACCGACTACCTCGATCTGTGGCAGGCGCATTGGGTGTGCTATGACAACGTGTACGACGAAGTGGTCGGAGGCGGCGGGGCGCTGGAGGCATTGCAGAAGGCGAAGGAGCAGGGGAAGGTCCGGCATATCGGGATTACGATGCACCGGGATCATAAGGCGATTCTCCGGGCGATCGCTGACGACGTCTGGGAGACGATCATGCTCGCCTGGAATCCGCTCGACGAGGAGGGGACGGGGCCGATCATTCCGATGGCGGCGGAGCGCGACCTGGGTGTGATCATCATGAAGCCGCTGTCGGGCGGGGCGCTGGTGTCGCCGCCGGGGACGGAGAAGGTGGATGGGATGGACCCGGTGGTAGCGGGGACGCTGCGGGCGATAGCCTCGAACCCGAATGTGACGAGTGTGATTCCCGGCATGATCAGCGTGGAGCAGGTGGACCAGAACTTCAAGGCCGTCACCACCGCGAAAATATGGGGGAACGAGGCGCGGCAGGAGCTGTTCGACCGGCTGGCGGCGATGAAGAAGGAGATGCGGTACGGGCAGCTCTGCCTGGGGTGCGGGTACTGCCTACCGTGCACGCAGGAGATCGATATCCCGAAGGTCTTCCGGGCGCTCTACATGCACCGGCAGTATCCGGAGGAGCAGCGGCACATGGGGAAGGCGCTGTACGACGATCTCGGGATGCCCGCGGACGCGTGCGTGGCGTGTGAGGAATGCGTGGCGCGCTGCCCCGCGGGGATCGATATTCCGGAGCGGATGAAGGAGGTGGTGGGGGAGTTTGGGACGCGGAAGTAGCGGATCAAGGCAGGAGGCAAGTCGCCACGGCGCCCAGGGCTCCTGCCGAACGGGAAGAAGGGGAGCCGGTGACGGCTCCCCTTCGCTCATGTCTGCAGGCTAAGGCGTTGTTCTCCAGGATCGTGCGCAGCGCGCGTGGGAAGCTCCGGACGCGGCAGCAGCGCTGTCAACGGTTCGCCTGGTACTCCCGCCACCAGTCCTCCCACCATCTATCCTGGTAGGCTGGGTCGCTCTTGTCCGCTGCCTCGACGTGCCCGTCCGCATAGGCGAAGACAGCGAAGTCGGGGTGGTAGTCGGCCACCGCGATCGGCGTCCCCGGGAAATCCTCTAACTCCATCCACTTGACCCCAAGCGGAACGAGGTACTGTACGACGACCTCGTCCTCGGTGCCGGGGCGCATGAAGACATGCCGACTTCGCATATACTGGTCCAGCACCGTCATGAGGTCATCTACGTTGTCCACCGGCGGGAGATTATTCTCATGGTCCGCCAGGTGCATCTGCACCGCGAGCGACACGTTCATCATGTTCTTCATGACCTGATCCAGCTCGGTCCTTCCGGCCTTGAACGTCGACTCGGTGTCGCGTACGGTTTCACCATACTGGTCCCTGCGCACACCTATCGCGGTGACGCAATTGTCGCCGACCCACATGGACAGGCGGGTCACGTCGTAGCCCGATTGGATAGTCTCGTCGACCCCGACGGTCGCCTCCACAATCTCGCTGGCATCCGGCAGTTCGGCCATGATGGCGGGCATGGGTGCATCATACTCGACCCGCCAGTGGGCCACCAACTGCTCGGGCCCGCCCTCGAACTGCCAGTAGAAGTAGGCGTCTCGCAGTCGGTCGGTCTCTGCATCCACCTCCAGGACATTGCGGGCGAGGAGCGCGACCTGCCGGGCATCCCTTTCAGACATCCCTGGCTCGTGGACGAACAGAACCCGCTTCCAGCCGCTGAAGGTCACGACGGTGACCTCGCGGCCGTCGCCAATCGCGCTCGTCACGCTCACCTCCTGGTCGTCCAGTCCGCCGGCAAGCGTCCAGGGCCAGGCGTAGAGGCGGTATGTATACGGCCAGTCGTGGAGGCGGTTCTCATCGGGCCGTGCGAGGTAGTCCGCCATCTCAGCCTCCACCGGCGCAAGGTCTGCCACATAGAGCACATAGAGGAAGTCCTCGTAAAGCGCCGGGTGGCGCGGCCGGCTAGTGTAGAGCCACCACTCCCGCGTGTCGAGGCTTATTCCCTCCGCCCACGAGACCAGGCCGTCGGCCCCAATCCTGCGCGTGTAGGCGGACCGGGGGTCATTGTACGAGAGCTCCAGGGCATTCTCGATCAAGCCGTCCCAGCACTGCTCCGACAGCGCCAGGCCCTCGTCGGTCAGCTCGCACACCCACAGCATGGAGTCCGCGGTCACCATCGCATGCGCGACATCGGCGAGGATCGCATCGACGTCTGGCTCGCCGACCCGGCCGGGCATCATGAAGAGGCCCAGGCCGAGAACAGCGACCGCCGCCGCGGCCGCGGCCCGAACGATCCATTTGCCTCGACGGGTCGCCGTGCGGGGCGCCCCTTCGGCATGGGAACGGGCCATCGCCGACAGCGCCCGTTCTCGTGCGCTGTCATCATACAGAGGCCGCGCGCGCTCGAGCAGCTCGGCCATCTTCTCGTCGGTCTTGTCAGTGCGCATCTTGCACCAGCCTTTCCCGGGCCTTCTGTCTGGCCCGATGGAGAAGCGAGTGGACGGCTCGCTCGGATCTGCGAACGACGTGGCTGATGTCCCTCACGGAAAGCTCGTCGACACACTGGAGCACGAGCACTTCCATCTCTATCTCCGACAGGAGACCGGCCAGCTCGCGCACCTGCTGCTGCGCGTCGAGCCTCGCCGCGGCCTCGGCGGCCAGGTCGTGATCGTCCTGGTGTTCGGGTACCGCGTCGATGGACACGACCGCCGCCTGCGGGACGGACTTGCGTCTCTTCCCTCGCCGGATCTCCTCACGAATCTGCCAGCGGGCGATTCCGTAGAGCCAAGCGGCGAGCGTGGCTCGCCGCCCGTCGAACCGGTCGATGTTCCTCACCGCCTTGGCGAGCGTCTGCACGACGATGTCCTCGGCCAGGTTCATGTCCTGCGAGAGACGGGAGGCCGCGAAGCGGTGGAGTCCCGGTGCGAAGCGGTCGTGCAGCTCCGTGAAGGCCTCCGCCGATCCCTCTCGCAGCCCGGCTAGCAGCCGGTCATCAGCCGCTTGCTCACTTCTTTGTCGGAGGTGCGCGGCCTCGCCTTCAGCCATCAGGCGTCTCCCTCATCGGTCCGAGATCCAAGACAGCCGTCCCAAGGATAGTACTGTGATTGCGGGTGAAATGTCGCGCTCGGCATCTCCCAGAGCGAATCAGGTCTGGCGCGTGTGAATCCCGCTGGCTCGCTGAATCGCGAACAGCAAGGCGGCGACGATGAGGGCCAGCGGCACCAGACTCGTGAGCCCCGGCAGGCCGAGGAGGGAGCCGAGGTTGGCGTGCTGGAGGTTGCCCTGGGCGAACTGAGCGAGGGCGTTGGCGAGGGGATTGCGGAGGTCTTCGGGGAGGAGCGGGGTGGCGGCGGTGACGATGGTGGTGAAGGCGATGGAGATGAGGGCAAGGGTCTTGAAGATGAAGGGCCAGCGCTGGGCGGCGGGAGCGAGGGCGATGACGAGGAGCGGGAGGACCACGATCTCGTAGCGAGGGCCGTAGGCGGAGCCGGTGGTCCAGTTCTCGTAGCCGGAGTTGATCATGAGGATCGCAAGATAGGAGACGGCGATGGTGATGACCTCGGCGCGGAACTTGCGGCCGAGAAGGACGAGGCCGGGGAGGGCGAGCAGGAGGACGGGGCTGCCGTAGAAGAGGCCGCGCCAGGGGCCGACGGTGAGCTGGTAGAGGGGATAGAGCTGGGGCAGGTGGAGGCCGAAGAGGCCGGCGGTGTGGCGGGCGCGGAAGGCGGCCTGGGCGTGGTAGATGTGGGGGAAGGTGAGGGGGCTGCCGAAGCTGGACCAGTTGGCGAGGAGCTGGACCGCGAAGATGGCGAGGGCGATGAGGGCAAGGGGAGCGATGCGACGGACGACTCTGCCCGCGCCTTCCCGATGCTGTACCGCGGTTGATATTGCGTAGAACCCCAGTATGAACGCGACGAAGAGGCCCATGACATCGGAGATGGCGGCGAAACCGAGGAGGGCGCCGGCGACGAGGGCGCGGCGGGGGGACCAGTCGGCGCGCTGGAGCCAGAGGAGCATGAAGGCAAAGCCGATGGCGACGGCGGCGAGCTGGTGGCCGAAGAGGAGGGTGGAGTAAGGGAAGGCGAGGGTGCCGAGGCCGTAGGCGAGGGCGAGCCAGACGCGGAGTCCGGCCGAGAGGCCGAGGTGCGCGAGGAAGAGATAGAGCGCGCCGCCGAGGAGGGCGGAGGGGAAGGCATTGGTGATGAGGTTGGTGAGGCGGAGGGAGAAGTAGACGGCGCGGCGCTCATCGAGGCCAATGGCGGTGAGGAGGTGGCGAAGCGGGAGGTAGAACGGCACCGCGACGAGACTGGGGCCGAGGAGCTTGTCGCTGTAGTAGTGGCCCCCGAACTTGGCGGCGTCGCCACCGCCGGGCGGGAGGAAGGGGTAGGCGTCGATGACGAGGGTGCCGCGCTCGGCGAGGGCGTAGATCTGGGCGCTGCGCGACTCGACGTTCCAGTTTCCGCCGAGGTAGAAGAAGTAGGCGTAGCAGAGGAAGAGCGCGAGGCCGAGGAGGCGGAGGCGGCGGATCTCCAGGCGGCATTCGGTGTCGGCGGCGTTCTTCTTCATTGCTCCGGTGGACGCGGGGCAGGAGACACGCTCCTGCCCTACATGCTCCGGCGACATAGTACGGTGGCGAGCGGGGCGCGTCAAGCAAGCCGCAGGGCTTCGGGGAGGAAAGACGAAGAACGACTTCGGCACGCGCGTCGGGCGCCGAGCGCGACCAGAGGAGGAGACGGGCCATGCCGAGGAAGATCGTCAGCTTGCTGCAAGAGCCCAACCTGGAGGAAGAGCGGAGCGAGCTGCCTTATGCGAATCTGCTGAAGGAGCTCTCGTGTGAGGCGCTTCAGCGGAGGCCGCTGTATGACTATCGGGGGAAGACCGCGAAGCAGGTGAGGGCGAGGATCGAGGCAGTCAAGCGGATCGTGAGGCGGTGTCTGCACCTGCCGGCGCGGGCGATTCCGGGGAAGCCGATGCGGGTGAGAGAGAGGCTGGCGGTGCAGTTCGACGGGTTCTCGATCCGGCCGGTGGCGATCGAGCGAGGGCGGGGCTGGTGGATCACAGCGCACCTGTACGTGCCCGACGGGATGGAGCGGCCGGCGCCGGCGGTGATGCACGTGCACGGGCACTCGTACGAAGGCAAGTCCACGCTGATGTATGCGCGAAGGTGCCGGGGGCTGGCGCGGAGGGGATTCGTGGTCCTGTTCGTGGACTTTCCGGAGGCGGATGAGCGGAAAGGCACGGGACACGCGCTGTGGTATCCGACGATGGCGAACCTACCGCTCCCGCGGATCATGGTGGAGGACAACTCGGCCGCGCTGACGTATCTCGCCGCGCTCCCCTTCGTCGACGAGAGGCGGATCGGGGTGACGGGAAGCTCGGGCGGGGGGAACCAGACCGTGTTCTTGTCCGTCGCCGACGAGCGCGTGGCGGCGGCCGCGCCGACGAACGCGCCGTGCCTGATCGCGGAGCATGCTGTTTCCGGCTCGGGTGCCTACTGCCACTGCGAAGCGATCCCCGGTCTCGTCGCCGCCGGCGTCGAGTACCACGATCTGCTGGCAGCGATTGCGCCGAGGCCGCTGGGCGTCTTCGCCGGTATCCGCGACCCGCTGTTCCCCATCATCGGCGCGCGGCGAGCGGTGGAGGAGGCATCCTTCGCCTATCGGGGCTTGACCGCGGCCCATAGGTGCTATCTGCAAGAGCACTACTGCGTGCACGCGGTGCCGGACGACATGCGTTTGGGGACATATCTCTTCTTCGAGAGCGCGCTCAAGCATCCCGGCGACCTGGATGGGCCGGGAGACGAGGGGGAGGATGTCGACCTCTCCGATCCGCGTCTTCGGGCGCTGCCGAAGCGGCGTGCGAGGCCCCTGAGTGTGGCGGATCTGTATCGCAGGGAGCTGGGGGGGAAGCGGCTGAAGGGGCCGAGCCCGGCGCGGCTGAACCGGCTTCTGGGACGGCGGTCGAGTGATGCAAACGGGCGGGGCCTCGCCGGCGCGGTCGGCCGAGAGTGGGCGCGCATCGTGGTCGAGATGGGGGACGGCGGGGTGGTGCCGCTGGCGATCCGAGGGTCGGGCACGGGGGGGGTGACGGTCGCGGTGGCGGATGGCGGGAAGGACGAAGCGCTGAAGCGTGTTGGCGGGCGGCGGGGCCGCATTGCGGTGTTCGACTGGCGGGGCCAGGGGGAGACGGCGCCACCCAATGAGGAGTGGCAGCAGCGAGCCGCTCACTATCTCGCCTTCTCGGGGAGCACGCTCGTGGGCGGGCGCGTGACAGACCTGGTGGGCGTGGTCAAGTGGCTCCGGCGGAAGGGATATGCGGTCGAGGAGGTCCTTGCGTTCGGGGGAGAGGCGAGCATGGTCGCCGTGCTGGCGGGGTCGGTGGAGACGGGCTTCCCGAAGGTGGAGCTGCACGAGATGCTGCGGACGCTGAGAGACGCGCCGGGGATGTCGGGGCAGGTGCGATATACGGCCTGGGTGCCCGGGCTGGCGCTGGTGACGGATATCCCGCAGCTTCTCAGAGGTCTCGGCACCCGGGTGCGAGTCCGGAGCTGGCTGAAGCCTGGTGCGGAGAAGCCGCGGGAGGGGTACACGTAGAGTCCAATAGGCCGGAAGGGGCTCTCTTGTTCATGCATCGAACCGGGTCGCTCTTCACCTGGCAGTTCGAGCGGCTGACGTTTGGGCAGCAGGTGCATGGAGATTCGGCGCGTTCATTGTACTGAGGTAGGCCGGCTTGGAGATCAGCTTCCTGGTCAAAGGGATGGTCATCGGGCTCTCGATTGCGGCGCCGGTGGGGCCGATCAGCTTGCTGTGCATCCGGCGGTCGCTCGCGCATGGGCGGCGGGCGGGCCTGGCGAGTGGGATGGGAGCGGCTACGGCCGACGGCATCTATGGCGCGGTGGCGGCATTTGGTCTCACGTCGGTTTCGGGGTTTCTGGTGGTGCAGCAGTGGTGGTTCGGGCTGATCGGGGGGGTGCTGCTGGTGGGGTTGGGGGCGCAGATTCTTTTCTCTCGGCCCCCGACGGAGGGAGCGGGTTCGAAACGCGTGACGCTGGCGGGGGCGTACGCGTCGACGTTCGTGCTGACGCTGTCGAACCCGGTGACGATCCTGATGTTCGCGGCGATCTTCGCGGGCTTGGGGATCGCGGCCGCGGCCGACGTAGGCTCGGCGGCTTTGCTGACGGCGGGGGTGTTTCTCGGGTCGGCAATGTGGTGGACGATCCTGAGCGCAGGGGTGGGCGCGTCTAAATCGCGGCTCAGCCCGCGCGCGCTGTCGTGGGTCAACAGGGCGGCGGGGGCGGTGATCGCCGGCTTCGGCATCGCCGCCTTCGCGCGCCTGCTGTGATCGCCGCGCCGCTCAGTGCTCCTCCTCAAGCTTCTGCTTGTATCCCGCGGCGTCCAGGAGGTCGACGCTCTTCTCAGGATCGTCGGGAGCGAGTTGGACGATCCACCCCTCTCCGTATGGATCCTGGTTGATCAGCTCCGGCTGCTTGGAGAGCTTCTCGTTCACGGCGGCTATCGTACCGGCGAGCGGCGCGTACACATAGGCGACGGCCTTCACCGATTCCAGCGCGCAGATCTCATCGCCCGCGTCGAGGTGGCGCCCGACCTCGGGCAGCTCGACGAACACGATGTCCGTCAACTCGGACTGGGCGTAGTCGGTGATGCCGACGGCGGCGCCGTCGCTGCCGCGGCGCAGCCACTCGTGAGTGCTCGTGTACTTGAGATCATCTCGGATGTTCATAGCCTGTCCCTCTTCGCTCGTGTGCTTGACGTACGGATTCTCTTGCATTACGGTCACGACCGTAACGCAAGAGAATCTGCTGTGTGAGCCTCACGCCGTTGGCGGTAGAGTTTCTTGCATTATGGTGCTCCTAACCATAATGCAAGAAACTCTATAAGTCCAGGTTTATCCCCTGCTCTCGCCGGCGGCGTCCGGCGTCCAGCGAACGTTCAGATTCTTCGCAGCGGCCACCTCGTCGAGACGCCCGACGGGAGCGTGATGCGGCGCGTCGTGGAGGAGATCGGGCGATTCCCGGGCCTCGCGGTCTATCTGGAGCATGGCGTCGACAAAGGCGTCGAGTGTCTCGAGGCTCTCGGTCTCGGTGGGCTCGATCATGAGGGCCTCGGGGACGGTGAGGGGGAAGTACATGGTCGGCGGATGGAAGCCGAGGTCGATGAGGCGCTTGGCGATGTCGAGGGCGCGCACGCCCTGCTCGTCCTTCTGGCGTTCGGCGGTGAGAACGAACTCGTGCATGCAGCGGCCGGAGTGGGAGGGTCGATAGGCGGTCGACAGTCGCTGCTTGAGGTAGTTGGCGGCGAGGACGGAATGGCCGCTGACATCGCGCAGGCCGGCGGTCCCGAGGAGGCGCATGTAGACGTAGGCGCGGAGCACGATGAGCACGCTGCCCGCGAAGACGTTCATGCGCCCGATGGTCTTGGGGCGATCCTCCTCCAACTCGAACTCCTCCGGTCCTTTGGCCACGAGCGGAACCGGTAGGTAGGGCTCGAGCCTCTCGACGACGCCAACCGGGCCGGCGCCGGGTCCCCCCCCGCCGTGAGGTGTCCCGAAGGTCTTATGGAGGTTGAGGTGGACGACGTCGAAGCCCATGTCCCCGGGTCGGAAGCGGCCCACGAACGCGTTGAAGTTCGCCCCATCGTAGTAGACCAGACCGCCTGCGTCGTGGACGATGCGACTGATCTCCTGGATGTCGCGCTCGAAGATCCCCAGAGTGTTTGGATTCGTGAGCATGATGCCCGCGAGGTCGTCGCTGACCAACTTGCCGAGGGCGGTGAGGTCCACACGGCCCTCGTCTGAGGACGGGCACGTCACGACCTTGAACCCAGCGAGGGCGGCCGTCGCGGGGTTGGTGCCGTGGGCGGAGTCTGGAACGATGACGGTGTTTCGGCGGTCGCCGCGGTCGGCGTGGTAGGCGCGCACTAACAGCATGCCGCAGAGCTCCCCCTGAGCGCCGGCCGCCGGCTGGAGGGTGAACCGGGCCATGCCGCAGAGCTGGGAAAGCATGCGCTCGGTCTCGTACATGACGCGCAGCAGGCCTTGGGCAGCGTGGGTTGGGCGGAGCGGGTGGGCGGCGAAGAACTCGGGCCAGGCGGCGATGTCCTCGGCGAGGCGGGAGTTGTACTTCATGGTGCAGGACCCGAGCGGGTAGAAGCCGACGTCAACCGCCCAGTTTCTCCGGGCGAGGTTCGTGTAGTGGCGCACGACCTCGCCCTCGGTGAGTTCGGGGAGCAGGGGCGGCTCCGCGCGCAGGGCGGCCTCAGGGAGCTTTCTGAGGTCGGGCGGCGGCACAGGGCAAGGGGCAACGTACGTCGTGCGTCGCCCGGGGCGGCTCTTCTCGAAGACGGTCCGAGCGCTCATGGGAGCGCCTCCTCCATCGCGGCCGCGAGACGGTGGATGGCAGCTTCGGTGATGATCTCGGTGGCGCAGAAGAGCATCTGATTCCGTCGATCCGGCCACCACCGGCCGAGCGGCAATCCTGAGATGATGCCATGCTTCCAGAGATCCCGCTCGACGTCTTCGGCCGGGATCGGGAGGTCGAGCACGAACTCGTTGAAGAAGGGCGCGTCGAAAGCGAGCGAGCATCCCGGCAGGGCGGCAAGCTCCCGTGCAAGCTCATGCGCGGCGGCGAAGCTTCGCTCGGCCGCGGCCCTGAATCCCGCGGGACCCATGAGCGCGAGGTAGATCGTGGCGGCGAGGGCGCAGAGGGCCTGGTTGGAGCAGATGTTGGAGGTGGCGCGCTCGCGGCGGATGTGCTGTTCCCTGGCCTGGAGGGTCATGACGTAGCCGCGGCGGCCCGCCGCGTCGGAGGACATGCCGGAGATGCGACCGGGCATCTGGCGCACGTGCTCCATCCTGGTGGCGAAGAGACCGAGATAGGGGCCGCCGTAGGAGAGGGGTATGCCGAGGGGCTGCCCCTCGGCCACCGCGATGTCGGCGCCCGCCTCGCCCGGGCTGGTCAGCAGCCCGAGGGCGATGGGATGGGCGGCGGCGATGAAGAGAGCGGAGCGATCGGCGAGGAGCGAGCCGACCTCTCGCATCGGCTCGATCAAGCCGAAGACGTTTGGGTTCTGGATGATGACGGCGGCGGTGTCGTCGTCGAGGAGAGAGGAGACTGCGTCGGCGCTCGTGACACCGCCTTCTGTCGGGATCGCGACGATGTCGGCGTCGACGTTGGCGGTGTAGGTGCGGAGCACCTGGAGCCAGTGCGGATGGAGTGCTTCAGTGACGAGGAGGCGGTGCTTTCGGGTGATGCGCATCGACATGAGGGCGGCCTCTGCGAGGGCGGAGGCGCCGTCGTACATGGAGGCGTTCGCCACCTCCAGGCCGAGCAGCTCGCAGACCATCGTCTGGAACTCGTACATGACCTGGAGGGTACCCTGACTGATTTCGGCCTGGTAGGGCGTGTAGGCGGTGAGGAACTCGCCGCGGGAGAGCAGATGGGAGATGGCGGCGGGGATGTAGTGCTCGTAGGCGCCGGCGCCCCGAAAGCACGCGGTCCGGTCGGGGCGGCCGTTGAGTCGGGCGATGTCCCAGAGCTCATGGGAGAGTTCGGACTCGCTCGAGCCCGGGATGTCGGGCACCTCACCGGGCGGCAGGGCAGCGCAGACTTCTTCGAAGAGCTCGTCCATGTTCGAAAGGCCGAGGGAAGCAAGCATATGGGCGCGGTCTTGGTCCGTGTGCGGTATGAAGCTCATCTTGCTCCTCCCTCTGATAAAGAGCAAGGGAGGGATCGGTTTCTCGAACCCTCCCTATCCTTGACCCGAGAGGCACGCCATTTTCGGCCATCCGGCTGCGGGAACGCTCTCCCGCTGGCGCACACGCCCTTCGATTGTCATCTGCGCGGGGACTATACCGCGGGCGGCGAGGGACTGTCAACCCCGGGAGCGCTACCGGCACTCGGCCCGGTCGCGAGCCGTTCGAGGGTCTCCTGGAGGAGCTGACCCATCCGTTTGAGATCATAATGGGCCTCGAGCAGCTTCTTCGTTGCATCGGCGTGCCAGCTCAAGAGCTTGAGCATGATCGCGATGCCCAGCAGGCAGAGCACGACGACGCCCGGATCGCTGAAAGCCGCTCCGAGCTCGGCAGACAGCCCCATGATGAGGACCAACGCGAGGACAACCGCGAAGGCACTGGCGAAAATGCTCACGGCCCCGAAGTAGCGGATGCTCCGCCGAAGCGCATCGCGGTCCGCGGGCGAACGCCCGGCGAAGAAGACGGTCGTGACGGCGGCCCCACCCAAGACGGCCAGAACAACCGCTGGCAGGATCCGCTCGGCCAGGGGAGGCTCGTAGTCGGCGGCGGGCGGCGGCCCGGCGGGACGGCCGTGGGCCACCCATCCGCCATCGGCGCTTCGAATCCAGGTATCCTCGGGCCCTCGCACGAGAAAGAGCGCCACGGCGAGCGCCCAGACGACGAACAACACCCAGCGCGCAACCTGCCAGACCTTCATCGTTCCCTCTTCTCCTTCCCTGGATCGACCTTCCTAGACTCGAGCCACGCGTCGACATCTCGCTTATCGAACTTGATGTTGCGGGCGGTGAGCCGGATGTACCGCGGGCAGTCGCCCGACTGGATGTAGCGATAGATGGTGCGTTTGCTCTCGCCCAGGTACTCGGCCAGCTCTTCCACCGACATAAGGTACATGGATCCGCTCCATCATGCTATTTATGCTTTTAAGAGTCTATTTAATGACATCTATACCATTTCAAACCATTTCTGTCAACCCCTATCCGCGGTCGAGCAGTACGTCGATGCCGCGACCGGCCGTGCCGTGGCCTGCAATGCGGGGGAACCGCTCAGTGGATTGCCATGAAGACCCTCCCCCAGAGTCTCAGGGGAAGCACCGGGGAGCAGGCTCAAGTGGTGGCTGAGAAGGAGCACCATCGATAGGACAGGAGGACTGCGATGAGGCACGTGGCGCCGATGAGGCCCTCGCGAGAAGCGCGCCAGCGGCTGGTCCGGTACCTACGGAGTGCGGCCGAGATCGTGACCAACATCGCTCGGCTCGCGGAACACCAATATGACGAGCGGCTCGTCGAGCTGACGTGGCAGGTGCATTGTGAGTTCGGCGGGTTCGTTAGGAAGATAGCGGACTGAAGGTCGGGAGAACTTAGTCCTCAGCCGGGTGCAAGTCCAGGCTGGTCAGCCGCGCGATCTCACAGGCACCCGACACTCGCAGCCGCGCCGACTTCCGAGTGGCGCTCCGGCCTCTGTCCTAACGCCACTTAACAGGCACGCCTGGGCGCGACAGCCGTGTCCGACGGCCCACTCAGTCCAACTGCGGCCATCCCCTGTTTTCGCCGCCGAGCTGCAGAACGCCGTAGAGGAGCGCGATCCCGAAGAGGCCTGCTGCTACAGTCTTGGCGATGCCAACGCCCATCGAGATGTTCACGATGAGTGCGACGATGCTGGAGCCCACGAGACCCCAGAAACCCCACTTCCGCCATTTGAGCAGAGCGACGGCGCAGACGAGATTGAAGAGACCACCAATACCCATCACGGGGAACGCCCAGGAGGCGGCGCCCGGAAGGGCCTGCTTGATTGGCGCACTACCCGTGAGATACAACCACGCGGCCGCCGAATTGGCCACAATCATGAACACCAGCCATGCAGTGAGGCAACCATGACGCTGCTTTTGCTCAACCACTATCAGGCTCCTTTCATTCGTGATCAGGCGTTGCCCGTGTCAAATGGCAATGGGACGCCCTCAGAAGCCGCTCAGCGGTGTCGCGATGCCGCCGCTTCCGCCTTGCGTAGAATCTGGCGCGGTGTCTTGGTCCCGGTCCAGGGAGTGCAATGCAATACGCAATATCGTCTCGCGCGTGCGCAATTCCGCCGCCCTCACGTGGTCCCAGGTGATAGGGAAACCCACCAAGACGATGGCCGCGATGACATCCGCCATCGCACCTTCGCCGCGCTGCAGGAAGATCTCCCAACACACGACGACCACGAAGAACGCCCACACGACACCTTCCATAAGCACGTCGTCCGTGGCGGGATGAAGGACACCTCGCCTCAGTGTCGACACGGACCAGACGACGCCGAGGCTGGCAAGTAAGAGCGCGGCAAACAGGTAGAAGCGCTGCACTGCAGCCAAGTCGCTTCCGAACAGCAGTAGGCCGCACATAATCATTCCGCCAGCCAGGCTCACTGCTGCAACCAAGGCAACCAGCAATCGTTCCCAGAGTCGTAGGGGTTTCTCGAGCATGTCAGCAATCTGCTGTCGGATTCTGCCTGCGAGATGCTCGGGCGCCACGTCAAGTTCCAGGATGTCTTCTCGCCGTTCTCTCGGGTCCATGTCAACTGCTCTCCTCTTCGAGTACGCGTCGCAGCGCCTTCTTTGCGTGATGGAGCCTCGATTTGAC
>Ga0307379_10002120_pt1 | contig 29845 bp, 45 predicted proteins | sample UN2MG_FD_202237 | JGI IMG/M metagenome (GOLD analysis project Ga0307379, IMG submission 202237) | Soil microbial communities from Risofladan, Vaasa, Finland - UN-2 | ecosystem: Environmental > Terrestrial > Soil > Coastal area > Acid sulfate soil | place: Finland: Risofladan, Vaasa | collected...
CCTCTTTCCGCCACCTCGGTACCTCTGATTTTTCTCGAGCCATAGTTCACCTCCTTTTTAATTACCACCATTGACGAGGGCGATGGGTTTGATCTTTTCCTTCGTCTTGAGTAGGCAATCATAGTCGTTATCGCGGGTGTTATACACCCAGATGCACCGTTGACAGAGCGAAGGAACGATAATAAACTCGCCCCACGGCCGTGCCATCACATTGACTTTCCCGGCATTCGGGCATTTAGGCTGATCATCCTCTGTGATATTGAATCCATGCTCGTCCTTTTCAGTGGACTTCTTGAACAGCCCGACTGGATTCGGGTCTTCGCCTTCACCCTTCAAGCTAACTAAATAAAAACCGTTGTAAGTCTCTCTACTGAAAACTCTCCTAATCATATTACACTCTCCCTTTCTCGTTACTACTCAATACACTGTAATTCCGAGGTAAAAACGGACATTAAACAGAAAAATAAATTTGACCAACTTGTCAGTATAGCTTATCTTGAATATTTACTCTGTGTCAAGTAGGTGTTATAATATGGTTTATGGCAAAGCGCAGGCGGAAAATACCGAAGAACCTATCGCAGATACTGTATGTTGCAGATGTTTTGGATGTAACCTGTGAGAGACTGACTGGAAAAACAGCCTTAGAGTGGGTTAAAGAATTAAAAAAGCCACGAGAGTTGCCCCCGGGAGTACCGGCAGCTCCTATACCACCAATGCCCTTAGTGGATGCCTACGTTTTCTTGGGGTTGCCTCAGACAGCCACCATGGAGGAGGTCAATCGAAACTACAAACGACTTGCTGCAATATATCATCCGGACAAGGGCGGGTATTCTGAGGCCATGGTAATCCTCAACAATGCCTATGAGCGTATCAAAAAGGCAAAGAAAGGGGAGTGATATGCCAAGCACGGTCAGGTTGGACAAGAAGCAACTCAAGGCACTCATAGACAACGTAAAAGTCAATGGTGGGGATGCCGGTGAGCTGGAGGCGCTGCTGGGTGAGGTCGAGGAGGAATACAAAAAACCTGATCAAGGGCGGCCCCGGGTCAAGAGGGTGCAGGCTCGAGCGGATTCTGATGCAGAGGAGGAAACAACTCTGGAGCGCCTGGCCCGAGAAGTAGGTTACCTATTTCCCAATGGGATCACCGATGAGTTGTTAGAGGAAATAATCGCCTATGATAGAGACCACACGCTGGCGGAGATTAAGAAAGAGTGCCATGGTATCGGAATCAGCCCTTCTGGCCACAAGAAGGAGCTGGCTGCCGCACTGATCGCAAGGAGGTTAAACGATGGAGAGGGTAAATCTGAGCAAGCCGAGACAGTGGGTCTCGGAGACTCCTAAAGAATTAGAAATTCCTGAAGTCTATATTAACCGTCTAAAATTAGAGATAACAGTGCTCGGACAGAAGAAGGAATTTACTTTCCAGTGCTCAGGGTATAAGAGGCTTAGAAATGGTGCGTGGCGGTTCGTCCATGTCATTATAGATACCAGCAAACTGAATCCAAAAGGCGATGTGGAACTGAGGCGTATTACATACCTTCCGAAGATTGAGATGGGCGAGGTTGCGTTTATGGTCATTCCAATTCCAGCACCAGAGAATCTTATAGAGGCTTAACTTTTAAGATGCTCAGACATCCACTGATTCATTGCGCGGACCCTATCTGCGCCTCGTAGTTTGGAATCCTTAAATTCCTCTTTACATTCTCCGGCAACTACTTTGAACTTCTCCCGTTGAGCTGCCTGCTTTGGTGTTGGCGGCACACCTGTGGGTGTCTCTCGTAGAATGAGTTTAAGTTGCTTCGGCACTGAATTCTTTCCTTAGGACTCTACCATTCGGTTTATTAATAAATAGGGGCGGTACCATCACCGCCCCTATTGCCTTCCTTTTTTGAGTGCTCTCTTACTTGCTACTTTCTCAATGCGGCACTAACGCATGAGTTCATAGCATGGATTCGAGAGGCTCCGGACTTATTGGCGGTCTCCCTCGCACAAGTCGCGGGGACTCCACCTTTCTTGAAAAGGTACTGGGTCAGGTGCCTAGGAACTGACCCCTTGGGGAAACTCCGGGTTTTCAGGGAAAAGAGCCGCTTGCTCCAGGGTACCGCGGGATAAACGATTGCTTCGCCAGCTGCAGAAAGTGAAATACCAGCCATTATGCTATCCTCCATTTAAGAGTTTACTCGTCATTTAAGACGGCAGCTCGATTGTTGCACGATTGGGAGTCTTTGTCAAGCTACTCTTCTAAACTTTCCAGGATTCTTGTGGCTACCTGTCGTATCTTGTCCAGATTCGCTTTCAGCACCTTGGCGTCCTTTGCCCACAAGGCCACGTAAGGGAATGACCTGACACCGGTATCGAAACCGTAGTGAGCCCCGACAACATACGCAACACTCTCGGCAATGGTCTCTGCGTCTGCTCGAGGTACCTTAAATACGTCCACGGAGTAATAGTGCCCCATTTCGTGCAATAGGGTTTTCAATTGCTGCGACCTGGCTTCCTCCGGACGAATCCAGATAATCGTGCCAGAAAAATATCCTTTGATATCCGGATCCATGTCAGTTCTTGACTCGAAGCTAACATTCAGTTTCTGCGACTTGGCCAGTGTCATTACTTCGGAGAAAAGCTCCTCGTTTACCTCACCGGTAAGCGACGGCACCTCAAATTCCGGAAGCGGCTCGCCCTCAGTCTGGCTGATATCGAAGACGGAAACTACCTTGAAAAAGTGTGGAGCCTCTTTTGTTGCTTCGTCAGGTCCGACCTGATACCCGCATTGCGGACAAAATTTCGACCCACTAGATATTTTCCCGCCACATTCAGGGCAAGTCGGTCTTGGACCTATTACCGGCGCCAGGATAGAGATACCCTTCTCTCCTTTCAGTACCCACCGTCCGAGTTTCTTCCAGGTGTTATAACCGGCGACTCTGGTTGCTTCCGGCTTTTGAATCATGATGAGTATCTGGTTGCCGATGCTGTAATTGTGAAACATCGACATGGTGATGAGAAACTGGCGGAAATTATCGCTTTGCTGAATGGTATCGACCCCGTTCTGGAGCTCCCGCAACACGGCGTCAATCTTGCGCTCCCCTTCCTCAACCTCAATTGTCATCAGGTTGAATTCCGGCAGCGGCTCGTCGATATAGCCGACCAACCCGCGGTACCCAGGCGGGATACTTTCACCAGCCTCAGCCTGACCCCTGGGGCGGTGAGGATAGATTGGATCTCGTCTTTTTGGAACGTGTGGATATAAAGTCATGCTTTTTACCTCCTAATAAGCTTCTGGCGGTAGTGGCTCATTGACCCAGCCAAGCAGGGAGGGATTAATAGTCTGGGGAAGTAAGAACATGACGTCTTCATATTTTACGTCCGGAACTTTCCCTCCCAGAACATGCTTAACATAGGTCCCTGTTACTTTATCAAAGTTATATCCTAACTTTTGATATATCCTGGTGTCTGTTGCCCTGGATTGAATCCAGACAACGGGTCTCTTATCCTTTAAAGCCAGTTCCTCAATAGAACATATGATTTTAAAGAAGTCTACTCGATCCAATTGTCGGCCTAAAGCCTCAATTGTCTGGACCACAATCCCAAGTTCGTTGACATTACCAAAAGATACCCGGGCTAAAGGGTTATTTTGAGCGTCGGAAAATTCGACTGCTCTATCTAATCCACCTTCTACGTTCTTGGTCTCAACAAACTTTAACAATACCGTCTTACTCTTTGGTACATGAGGATATAATGTTTCTTTTGACATAATCACCTCCTGCCTTTACCAGTTAGCCTTCTCCATCAAATCGTCGTACATGCCAGCATAGGTTTGGTCTACTACATAGCTGGCTAACCTGGTCATGTGTTTGGCGTGTCCCGCTGTTAAATCTTCTGCCCCCGAGGTGTGATGGGCCAGTTCATGGATTATCGTATCTATTGTATCGTAGGCAGAATTAAGCTGAGACAAGTCGATGTAGATTTCCTGGGTATTGGTGCTATACAAGCCGGCGGTTCGGACCCGCTCGCTGGCTGGTGGAATAATAGCGGCATAAACACATCTTACCGATTCCCCCCCCATGTGCTCTAACTGCAATCCTCCGAGCCAGCTCCAGGTGATTAAGCTGACTCTCTGTCAAGTCCTCATCAGTAATGATCTTGGTCTCCCTGAGACTTTCGATACTGTCGTCAATAATCGATTTGTCGAAGGGGATGACACTCATAAGGGTATGCTGCACACCATGGTGAACGTTGTATGACGTGTAACCCAGGTGCCTTATCATATTGTCCCAACGATCACTGGTTCTTATGCAAGCATCATTGCCAAAGTTCAGCGTCCATGCTTTTTTCCAAGCTTCCCCAGCTTCTATTAAAAGATCGGTGTAGTATTTACCTGACACAGGGTCCATACCCATCCACCCTTTGCTCATGTCGACATGGTAACTTTCGTCTGTCTGTACTTGAGGTGGAGATATCACCATTTTAAGGAACTCTCTCATCAATTCGATCTTGGTTACGCCACACCAGAGTCTGCCCACATCTGCCCACATTTGGTTTTCGTCCCTCGGTCCGTGGCGGTCGGGTGCCATCTCGAACCCCCACAGGTTATACGAATAATGGCTATCGATATTCATCATGTAGATATCGCGTCCGTAAATCCTGGGGCCGTTAGTGTAATCAGGGTTGAGGAGCTGGTTATACCGCTGCGTCGGTACGCTTAGAGGGCTTGGTATTGATGCTAAGATTGCCGACTTGGGCAGATTGATAGTAAAGTTTTTCTCGTAGGTGTCACCGCGATAGCCGATGATGTGAAACCTGGTACCTGATTTTATCCCATCTTTTCGCCAAAGGGCAGCCAGACTCTCGACATGACCATTTGTTTTCTGCTCCAGGAAGATGATCCATAACTCTCTCCCTATTGTTTCAACATGGACACCGTAACCCATACGCACCAGGGCGAGGGCGGCAATTTTCATACCCTCGCCGAACTTACCCCGGGCATAATCCGTTTTCAGCTTTGGGGGTCCGAGGAGGAAGTCGGCAACTGCCACGCCCTTGCCTTTATCGGAAATCCAAAACCCGTCTTCGTCAAAGCCAAACTGATACCTCTCTGTTTCATCCAGTGCATTCTGGACAATATCTCTGATAGCTTCCCACTCTCCCCATTCCTGCCGCCAGGTGGTGGTTGGACCTATAATGATTAGCTCCCATCCGTCAGGTTGCCAGTCCCGGCGGTATTCCTCCATGCTCATTATTCTTGGTGCTGATGTTCCTATCATTTTCTGAGCCCTTGTACTATCCTCTTCCTTTCCATGAAGGCAATATGTATCTTTTCCCTGTAGCCTGTGTCGTCAAGCGACCGCCTCAGGTCTTCGGTGCTATCAGGTAGAAATTCCAGTACTTCCCTATCTCGTGGCTGCGTAGGCTCAGTGGGAATTACTCGAGGCTGTTGGCTCCTTGGTACATGCGGGTATAGTGGCGGTTTCTTAACCATCTTCTCATGCCTCCTTGTCCAGTTCCTTAATGAATGGACTGTCTCTTCTCTCGAGGTAATCGGTAAGCTCAGTAACGGCAGCTCCCATTTTCTCCTTAGCTTCACCCGTGGCGTTCTCGGCGGTTTCAACCATCGTCTTTATCCAGTCGACTGGCTGTGTGTTTTCGTCGGCTACCTTTTCGGCAATCAGCCGGCAGCTTTCACCAGACTCCTCCGGGTGCTCAGCACAGACCTCTGAGAACCTGATAGCAGCTTCAGCTATGTGGCATTCTTCACAATCCTCATATAGCTCCTCGTCGGTCTTTTCGGCGGATGTTCCCTGGGGGGTTTCCGGCGGCTCCCCTGATAGGAGCTCCTCTACTCCCTCGAGGCTGGTACTGTCCTCCGGCAATGTGACTGTCTCCTGGATCCTATCTTTAGCATTTGACATAGCGTTATCACAGACCTCCTTATCACCTTTATTCTGAAGGCAGGTACGAGCTGCCTCCTCAACGAACTGATGATGTTTGTCCAAACCTCGCTTTTCAGTAAGAACCAGGGCCTTCTTTAATTGGCCCTGGTCCAGGGCTTTTACAGTATCCTCTATTCTTTTGGTGATGCCACCCTTCATTTTCTTCCCAAATCTCCTATCTGTATAAGCGATTGCAGGTCCTGAGTAGCTCCTGCAGTTCGTCGACGTTGAATTCCGGCAGCGTCCTGGTTTTGCCCTGTTGCCGTTCCCGGATAGCCTTCTCGATTATCCGCTTGCGGCGGTAAAACTCGTCTGGAGCAGTGCGGTGCAACTCTTCGAGTTTATCCTTGACCTCCCTCATTGGTAACCGATAGATAGGTTCGTTCTGAGCAACATATTCAGGTTCCTCGGCCTTTTCAAGGTATGGATCCATTATCTCCATAACTTCAGTAATCGAAGCTTCATAAAGCCTGGCAGCCAGTATCTTCTTGTGCCCAACTGGGGATAATCCGGCCTCCACGCACATTTCCTTCAACTCTCTGCCCAGGTATTGCCGATCACAGGCGATTAGTGCCTCTTGCCACTCCGGAGAATCTCCTATGTCCAGCTCCCACTCAATGACGGACATGAGCTTGCCGATCTCGGAGTTCAGGTAGGCACTGAGTCCATAGCTCTGCAGGTCCATCAGTAACGACTTCAGCTTGGCGTAATCCTCTGCACTGAGTTGCTCCTTACCGGCAGCCAGTATTTGCGCCAGTTTATCGGGGGCAATGTGCTTAGGGCCTCGTATTACCATGTTAACCTCCCCGGTGAGAAAAGCGATTCTTAAACCACTCCCTGTTAAGCTTACGATAGAAGACCGCGGTATCGGCAGCGACTTCCTCCAACTGTTCTATGCTTTCAATGCCTTCGAGTTTGTGCCGGAGCGAACGGCTTTCTTTGAGTGCCTTCTCAGCAATTTCCCGTTCCCATGGTGGTGATTTTTGTAATTTCTCCGGGGTAAGGTCGTGGCGTTCGAGGGCGTTCTGTTCTTTTAGTACACTGCCGATTCTATCGATTATCTCTACGGAGCCAAGACCCTGGTCCTTGAATCTCACTGCCTCTTCGAGGGAACCAGCGCTGCGAGAGAAATGCCCCAGGGCACAAGGAACACAGGCAGTCGCTATCTCCTGAGTCTTCGAAGAAGACACTGGGGATAACTCAACGTCTGCCGGTGGGGTTACAGAGGGTCTATACTGCGTCGCAGTCTGATCCGCCTCCATGAACTTTCTCAGTGCATCACGCGGGTCTCGAGGTGGAAAGAGTTGCTCCAGGGGAATGGCTTTAATTAACTTGCCAAGCAGTGGTAAGATATTCATACCCTGCATTATAACACCCCTGTCTAGTGCTGACTATAAAATCCCTTTCTTTTGGAAACCAGCACCTTGACTTGCGAGGATAGCTGTGGTACTTTCGATAATAGAAAGAAGACAGAAGACAATAACGAAGACAGGAAGACAGAAGACAATAACGAAGACAGAAGACAATGAAGACAACAAGAGGCAAAGGAGGCTTAATATGGCGCAGAAAGTCAAAAACGAAGACATTATCCTGAAAGTGTTAGCGGGGAAGGAAGCCCCAGTGTCTGCTTCCGATATCGCAAGGGAAGTGAAGTCGAGTAGACAGACGGTGAGGTCTACTCTGCTCCGGTTACAGAAGAAAGGTAAAGTCGGCGGCGAGGGGGCGGTGTGGGCACTTACCAATACCGGTGAACATGTATTGAATAGAGGGGAAGCGGATAAAGAGGAAGAGGACAAAGGGGAAGGGGAAAGCGGCCCCACTACTGTCTCCGATGCTGGGCTTGATGAGATTTCAAAATTTGTGCTCTATGGCCAGATAAGCGACTTGAAGCCAAACGAGATAGCGTGTGCCCTGGCGATATTCAAGGAAGGCGACATGCAGTCGATGCAACACTTCGATAGCGTTATGGCTCAAGCGCACATCCCCATGCTGCCGAGGGATAAATGGCGAAATATGTACCTCTCCTATCTCCGGCTCGGCACGCCGCTCGAACTAAAAGACAAGCTCTATCCCCTGCCAGCGGTACAGTTTGCAGCCGTCATACCAGGTACCGAAGACAAGAAGGAAGACAAGAAGACAGGAGATACCAGGGATTACATCGTCGAAGGGTTCGATATTCACCGGCCTGGAGAAGACCTGGGGGAATTCACCTTCAAGGAAGCCCTCCAGGCAGTGGCAGCCAAGAGGGGTACCACACCCACGCCCACGCCCCCACCTAATCCCCAGGATGGTAGCAGCTCCCTAAAAGACCTGGCTGAGGCGATCAGGATACTGAACCCCGACCCGGCCAAGCCGATCACCTATGAAAGCCTACTCGGCCTTGTTCGGGAGATTGATGAGCTTCGTGGTGGTAGAGGCAGTGGTGGAGACAAACCTGCACCGGGTTATTACATCGATTCTGATGGAAATAAGAATGTTCTTGCTCCCGGCGAGCCGGTAGTAATTATGCATCAGCCACCGGCGCCAGCGCCGGCAGGCAAAAACTACTTCTTTAATCCCGAAACCCAAAAGGTGGAGGAGGTTGAACAGGGAAAGCCAATCGTGGTAACAATAAAACAGGGCGGCGCTGGTGACGGGCAGGTACCCTTCCCTGTCTTCGATAACAATAACCAGCCTGTCTTCGATAAGGATGGCAAGCCAGTCGTTACCAATCTGGAACCAATGATGAGGTGGATAGGCTTCCGTGAAGGAGAACGTCGCTCTAACGAGCGACACGATGCCCTACTAGGCCTGTACAAAACCGCCAAGGATAATGTCGGCGATTTTGTCTCCTCTTTAAGCATAGTGGCTAAAGAAGACAGGGAAGACAAGAGGACAAGTAAGAAGGTAGAAAGTCCAACGTTATATCGTTGTGGAGAGTGCCATGCTGAATTCTCCCCGCCGCAGGGATGGAGTGGGCAGAATATAAAATGTCCAAATTCAGCATGTGGGCGGGAATATACTAAGGAGGAGCTAGAGGGATGACATCACTAAAAGAAAGGATAGCCAGGCAGTTTATGATAACTAAGGCCGCCAGGATGATAAAGGAAGAGTTGGATGTAATTGGGATTGACATCCTGAAAAAACTAGCTAATAATGGTCAAAGCATCATAGAAGAATATCTCAGTGTCTGTTCTCCTGAGGAAAGGAAAGCAGGCCAGCTTTCATTAAAGGCACTCTTGCAAATGGGGGTCACCATTGATATGATATTGGATGAAGTCACAAGAATTATACCTGAACTGAAGCCAATAATAGAAGGCAAGCCGGATTATAAGAAAGCGGAGATTCAGAATCTTGAGAAGTTTTTAAGAGACAACTGATTGGGGAGGACTTATGAGTGTTGTAATTTCTGCCCCTGATAGCGCCAAAGAAGGCGATCAAGTAAGCGTATCTGTGACTGTTGGCAATGAATTAGGCTACAACGGCCAGTTCAACACCGAATTATTCGTAGAATCAACCCTCATTTTCAGTGAATTTGAAGTCATTTTAAATGGTGAATCCAAGACTTATACGGCCAGCTTTATCATGCCTGCCAGTGATGTAACTGTTATGGCCTGGGTAGAACGATACTCGTATCCCGATTTAATTTTTTACGGGGCTGACAGTAAATCTATTGCTCTCGAGGTTTTATTTACCCTGGGTGTCTCTGTCAGCCCACCCACCGCTGGCTACGTCATCTGGGTACCGGTTTCGGTTGATCTAAAGTATATTGAAGGGACGGAAGTATCCCTATCGGCAGTAGCGTATACAGGGTATCAGTTCAAGCAATGGAGCGGCGATGCCAGCGGTACCTCACCACAAATATCTATAATTATGAACAGCGACAAGAATATAGTCGCTTCTTTTGAAAGTATACCCGAGTCGGAGTTCCAAGGATTTAACATTCAGGAATACAACAAGATGTAAGGAGGGACATATGGCAGGACCAAGAGAAGTTCAGATGGCCACGGTTAATTCACTCCTCAGGAACGTGGGAGTGGCTGCTATACCCGGGGAAAAGCTTGTCGTCATGGGTGGTGACACCGTAAGGATGACAGCAACGGTCGAATACCGCGGACCAGCAATTAGTGACCGGCTATACGGCGCCATCGGTGAGAGGGGTCTCTTCTTCGACGAGATATGGGCAGGACAAGGCCCATCGGTCAATTTCAATCAATCGATTGACTGGGTGGAATATACGTTGACAGTGGATATCGTCACAGATATAAGTCACCCTCACGTCGATTACGATCTCATGGCTAAACTGCTGGCTCACCCCGCTACCTTTGTGGAGGTGCCCGACGTCATCGATGTGATTGGCACAGCTGAGTTCAGGAATTTCGGCATTACCAGCTACGAAAAAGTTTAACCTGGAGGATGCGATGAATATCACTTCTTTGAAGGTCATCAAGAATAATCCGGGTAACTCTGAGGCCGTTGTCGGTGTCATTGTCGGTGTCATTGTCGGTGAGAAAGTTGCGCTTACCTATGGCGACTCATTGCGCATTTATGTGAGTTTTGATTGCAAGTCGCAAGGAGGGATAGCTACTCTTTACGGAGCCATCGGTGTTAGAGGCTTCGGATTTGATGAGAAGGTTAAGGGTGAAGCACCCGTACCGCTCCCAAATTCGCCCACGGAGTTTACTCCGTGCGTCGCCAGCGTCGACATTCTAATCAACGAAGATATTGCCCCTAATACTAACTATGATATCTATGTGAAGTTCCTGGAATTTCCCGGAGCCGGAATGCCTGAGGAGGATAATGTAATAGATATCGTGGGTATTCCCCCTACCTATGAGCTTCTTCAGCATACTATCTATCCATACGCCTATATATACGGCGATAATACAGAGGTCTCCACTGCCACTTTTAAAACCGACCCTTTCACTCCTTCGGCCTGGGCGGCACAGCAATTTGCTGACGCTCTCGATAGAGAAGCCAGGAAAGCAGGGGGAAAGGTCCTGGAGGTAAAGGTCTATGTTGATACCACTCCTCTCCTCTGGACAAATTACAGGATTGAAGTCAAGGGCGCGTCGCCTGCAGGCGTCGGGGTAGCTCCCGGTATAACCATTGGTATTGCTCCCTGGTTGGCAATTCTAATCATCGCCCTGGCTATAATTGCCGTTATCGTAGTAGCAACCCTGGCATTTAAGCAAATTGTGGCTCTGTTTCAGACTAAGCCGGACCTCCACGCAGCCAAGCAAGGCTGGAGCAAGGAGACTCTAATCCTGACCATCCATGACTCTGAGGAATACTGGGAACGGCCGATAACACCCACCGCAACATTAGAAGCAATGTCGGAGGCTGATGTGCGTGATCTCCTCGACGAAATAGCCGAAGAGGAACTCCCGACAGGAATATCATGGGTGCCTGTGGCTGTTATCGGTGTGCTGGGTATTGTAGGGGTTGGAGCGGCATTGGCTTTTAGTTCAAGGACGTGACATTGAATGCCTTAACTGATAGGGACAAGCACCTTCTCGAGGTAATGACCGTTATCTCTTTCGTAATGGGGATTAATTCTTTTTTATTTGAGATTATGAGAAGCCGCTCAGGGATAGCAGCGCAGAGGGCGTATACTCAGGATGGTAAGTACCTGGTCAATGTCCGCTACTCAGGACAGTGGTACGATATAAGAGACTTCGTTCAGCCGTCAGACCCCGACGTAATCACTGTTTTTAAACAGTACGGCCCCGATTATTGGGCCCTCTTCGATTTCGTATGCCGACATGTCTCCTACCGGCTGGATATCGGAGAGTTTTTTCAGTTCCCTCCCGAAACATTGGACAGACAACTAGGTGATTGCGAGGACTCAGCAAATCTTTTGACATCACTCCTGCGTAACTCCAGAGACATCCCCGCCTATAGTGTACTCGGTGCCTATTGCGGCTACGGTCACGCCTGGTGCTATACCCAGGGACAGATCCTCGAAACAACCTTCACCCGGGCGATGACTACGATTGACCCCCAAAACTACTATCCGTACGTCTATTACGATGAGCAGGGTGTCGTAGAACTCTGGCCCGGGGCTTTATCCGAGCTGTTTTCATTACGAAGGGACGAGACCAGAAAACTAAAAATAATGGCTAAGGTGATGGCTGGCTATGGTTAATCCAGGCACCATAATGTTAGGGGGCATCTTTGGCATCCTGGTGAATTATGCCCTCCGTGATTTCTTTCACGTCGCAGTAGCCAGGGATACTGCGTTTCAAGCGGCCATAAACCTGAGTAACGGGAAGGGGATAGTTAATATAGGCTGCGGTCCCCACCACACATACTTGTCTAAGATAGTCGCTGATCATCCTGCGGTGCTGGCCAACCTGGATATAGCCCCCGATGGTATGCCCAACTTCATCCAGATTGACCTGGAGCGAAGTCCTCTACCGTTCGCTGATAAGCAATTCGGATGTGCTTTCGCCAGCCATGTCCTGGAACACCTGGACAACTGGAGTTTCGCTTTAGAAGAGGCCTGCAGGGTTGCCGAGAATGTTGTCGTGGTACTGCCTGACCCACTGTACGTTTCCGGCTGGCTCTGGCCTAGCCACATTCAACACTTTTCAAGAACCGATATCCGAGAGATGGTAGACCGTTATCCCAATGTGGAGGTTTATATCTGATGAGCAACTTACCGGTTCATATAGCAATTGTCCCGGACGGCAACAGGAGGTGGGCACAGCTCAATGGTGTATCCGCGCTCCAAGGGCATAAGAAAGGGGCTAATACCATGCTCAAAGTTGTCGATTACATGGCGGATAGAGGTATCAAATATTTAACGCTCTGGGGCTTTTCAACTGATAACTGGACGCGAACCCCGGAAGAGGTCGAGAATATCTTGACTCTGCTGACTCAGTGGCTGGATTCACACACATTGTGGGTCCATGGTAAAGGTATCAAGCTTCGCTACCTGGGACGCTTCCACGAATTGCCCACCGCACTGGGGAATAAAATATGTGAAGCAGTACAACTCACCCGCCATAATACTGGCATGGTTCTCAATATTGCCTTAAACTACTCAGGGAGAGCAGAGATCCTCGATGCCGTTAACCGGATTAATCAAATTCCAGATCAGCGGGTGGGAGAAACTCTGTTTAATACTTACCTATACACCGCCGGTCTGCCCGACGTAGACCTGGTAATTCGCACTGCCGGTGATTATAGAATCTCAAACTTTATGCTCTGGCAAACAGCGTACAGCGAGTTATATTTTACCGATGTCCTCTGGCCGGACTTCGACGAGAAGGAGATTGAGAAAGCACTGTCGGAATACTCAGAGAGAAAAAGACGCTTTGGGGGTGACTAAATCTAGGTAAAAGACTTGACAAAGTATAAATAAGCGCTTAATATTCTACTGAAGTCTGGTGAGCTTGCCGGTAGAATCGGCTCACCAGTCTTATTTTTTATCGGCAGCTCAGAGACTAATAAAGGGGTTGAGCAACTTGAGCGAACAGTTCAAGGCTCAACCCCTTTTCTTTTCGTTCAGGTTGCTCGACTAACCAAAAATACGGGAGGTATAAGGAAATGGCACAGAGAATCGGAATTGCTGCACCTGGAGCTCAGGAAATGACTAGAACCTTAACCGGACTGGCCGGATCCGCTGCGACCGGTGTGCTGGAGGGCGTCCTGATAAAGATGGCCCCCCGGTTGGGAACTCTGGAAGTCCCCTTCACATGGGCTACCCTGCTCGGCACCCCCCTGCTAGGAGTCGCAGGAGCACTCTTCACCGATGGAATGCTGGGTGACCTGTTCCAGGGTATTGCCGCCGGCAGCACCGCTATAGCCGGTTATGTTCTACCGGCCATGCTGATGCCGGAAGAAGCGACTGCGAGAAGGATACCCTCGCAAATCGGCAGCATTAAGCAACTGCCCGCAGGCAACCTTGCCACTGCAGCGCAGAGGGCACAGAGAGCTGCGGTCGGACTGGAGTTCTAGCCCCAGTATTAATAGAATAAGAACCATTTAAAATCTCAAATGGAATGGAGGATGAAATGGAACACTACGAAATGAGGTGTCTTTGTGACGCCTATACTGCAGCTGGCCTGGCATCCGATACCTGGTGGAGACCGACACCGGCTGCAGTATTCGGCGAGTTGGAATCAGATGAACGCGCCGAGATAGTCTACGCTGAAGTCTGGTCTCCGGTATCAATGACGGGCGATGAGGCCCTCAAGAAAATTGTCATCGTTGCCGATGGTGAGGAGTTGGGAAAATACATCTCACTATGCGGCGTCCGCGCTGCCGTTATGAATCCACCTAAAGACCGTATCTTCGGGAGGCAGCTCTATAGCTTCGGTACTCCCCTTGATATTACCCAGAGCATCCAGAACCCTATGTCCAATACCACCATCAAGGTCAAGCAAAATGTCTCCGTAAACGTACAGGCAGGCCCGGCCTCAGCGATACCACCGGAATCTCCAATTACCATGCCCTTCCGCATCAGGCTATGGGGTAAGGTCTATAAAGACACTGAGCTATCCAGATTTGGCTCAATGGGCTTCCCCGCATACCTGAAGGAAAGAACGAGGAACCGAACCGTACTGCTAAGCAAGTCGGCCATTCCTATTAACAAGGATACCTGGCTCACTTTACCGGGCGGTAAGGACCAGGCAATTCCCAAGATTAACCCCTTTGCCAGATATGCCCAGAATCTCTTGGCTTCCGATGGCATGCAGGGTGATTACCAGTTCCGTCTCTCGACAGGCGGTGTCCTTGAGGAGCAGGAAAACCTGTACTGGGAGTTCGATGAGCTGGACGCTTTATTCGTCGAGAGCCTGGGAGTCAAGACTGGCTCTATCCCATACCTGGCCACCAATATAGCCAGGGTAGGATTGAGGATTGACGGTAACTACCACCCCAAGGGACCGACCACCAGAACATCGCTGTTCCCGGTCACCGTGGGTATCAATGAATTGAACTTCGGACACCTGGCTCCAATGGCACCGGTAGCCCATCCCTATTATGCCTCTATACCGAAATTACCGCAGCCTTATTTGATCTGGAACGAGATCGCCTACGTGGTGATGAGAGATGACGGTGTGGGTGCAGTTGCCCTGGCTATTCCCAATAATGTCATCGTTGCCGTGACAGGTATCCGAATAGAGATGAGGGGGTAAACCATGGAAATAGTTAGCATAATTCCAGGTGCTACCACCACCGGGGATCCTATAACGATTACCACGGGAGTCCCCGATATCGATGCCGTAATAGCGTCCGAGATTGAGAGGATACCCGTAGCCTTGGCTGACCACCCCGCGGCAGATATCGTCGCCGCCCTGAATGATCATACCGGGGCTAATGTTAGAGATGCCCTGGCGGATCACGATGCGGCAGATATCGTCGCCGCCCTGGCTGACCATAGTGCAATACTACTGTCCGCTTGCTTTGACAACCATACCCAGGCAGAAATTGTGAATGCCATTGCCGACCACGCTGTGCATGCTCACGACCTTCAGGTACAGGCAGGGGCCTCCGTGGAGGCTTTCGGCGCCACCGGTGCCGGCGTTGCCAACCTTATGAGCGCCTCTGGACAGACTATCCCTGGAGGTGTTGGGGCAACAGGTATTCAGGTTTACGCCACACCGGCTCACGCTGCCGGTGTTGGGCCGGTGGTTCACGGCGGCGCCGCCGATTTAGCTCATGCGGTGGGGGCAACACCGCCACCCCATACCGCCGGTGTAAACCCTATGGCGCATACTGCCACCGCAACGGATTTCTCCCACACCGGCGCTGATCCGGTAGTGGCTGCCACTCCAACCAAATCAACCACAAGAATAATCACGCTCAACGTCGATACACTGCTCGGTGACATCCTTACTCTCTATTACCTGGCAGTGGGCGAACGTGTGCCGGCGAGTTAGGAGGTATGTAGATAATGGAAATAGTTCGATGGGCAAACCCAGCACAAATTCTGGCGGGAGCAAATGTTAGTCTTCCCGCATCAGCATCCAGACTATGTACTGTCATCGGCGCTTCGATTACCAGGCCATCAACTGGCCTCGCTGACCATCCAGCCGCCTCCGTTATTGCCGGAGTCGCCGACCATGCAATGGCTGACTTGGCGTTGGGAGTAACCCAGCATCTGGCTGCAGCCGTTATCGCCGGAGTTACTACCCATCTGGCCGCCGCCGTGGCTGCGGCTATGGGAGCACATCTCGATGACGAGGTAGTGGATGCCATCCTTGACCACCCGGTACATCATCATCCACTGCTGATAGACGTCGATGGCGGTGGAGCCCCAATTGAGGCTTTCGGAGCCTCGGCCGCCGGTGCTGCTAATATCCAGAGTGCCACCGGACAGCTGGTTGATGGAGCCGGTGCCGATGGCGGTGTAGGGAATATACTAGCAGCACAGGCACACGCCGATGGAGCAAACCCGGTGACTCATGATACCAGCACAGCCCCACTGGCACATGTCGCCGGTGCTGCCGTAGCTCATGTCGCCGGTGCTGCCGTAGTACACGGGAACGGTATTGCTGTACCGCATACCGGCGCTTCTCCGGTAGTGGCCGCTGTTGCCACTAAGGTAGACGCGGACACCTTTACCCTGGACGTAAATCTAGAGGCCGGTGACCTGATGACCTTCCTTTATCATGAGGTAGGCGACCTGATAGCGGTGAGTTAAGGAGGCATATAGAAATGAGAAGAGTAGATTTTGTACCAGGTGCAACTACAGCTGGCGACGTTATTACCATCCCAGTGCCTCTTCCGGGTATTGCCGCCGTGGTAGCAGCTACGATAACCCGGTTGCCACTTACACTGGGGAGCGGTGACCATACTGCAGCAAATACGCTTAACTGCTTCGGTAACCATACCCAGGCCGAGGTTGTGGCTTGTTTTGATGACCATACCCTGTTGAATGTTGTGGCTGCTTTCGCCGACCATGCAATGGCTGACGTGGCAGCAGGAGTCGGTAACCATACCCAGGCCGAGGTTGTAGCTACCATTGCCGACCACGCTGACCATGCTCATGACCTTCTGGTAGCCGTCGGAATAGTTGCTGAGGCTTACGGCGCCACCGGTGCCGGCAATGCCGACCTTGGGAGTGTCACCGGACAGACCATTGCCGGAGGCTCTGCAGTCAACGGTGGTGTGCAGGAGAATGCCGCGGCACAGGGCCATACCGTTAGTGCTACAGACCTGACTCATGTGGCCGGTGTAAATGTCGACCACGTTGCCGGCGCAAACGTGCCCCACGTAGGGGTAGCAGATTTAGCTCATGTTGCCGGGGCTGCCCTTGCCCATGGCGCAGCTGCCGATCCGGTTGTGGCCGCCGTACCAACGATAAGCACCGCGAGGGCAATCACGCTCAGCGTCGATACCGTCCTCGGTGACCTGCTTACCCTGGTCTATAAGGAAGTCGGGGAGTTAGTTCCCATCAGCTAGCCTGTAAAAAGAATATATTCCCTTATCCTTCGGAGCCTTGCCGAAGTGGTAACAGCTACGATACAATGATACCTACTTTGGTAAGCCAGGGTAGGTATTTTGTTTGGAGGAAGTATGGAAAAAGCGACCGATAAATCTACAGAATGGGCAATCCAGCTAAAGGAAGAATTAGAAAAGCGGACGGGGAGAAAGGACATCGAAGTAACAATCTCCAGTTACTGCAATTATGATGCTCTGATTTCTATGGCTACAGAAGATAAGCACCCCATCGTTAACTTCTACTCCGATATACAGGGAAACCCGGCTCGTATTAAAAAAGCAATCGATTACGCTGTTGAGATGACCGAGAACTGGGAAGTATCTCAGGTCATGCACGAAAAAGCGAAACAGGACGCTCTCCCCTTTTTTGCAAGATTAAAAGAGGAGTTCCCTCACCTGACGCTTATTTACTCTGTAATAGATTTTTCCCTGCATTCTGTACGGATCCAGAATACAGGCGCCCAATTTGTAGCCTCCTTCGACTTGTGGCCGAGAATGTCCGAGCACGATGTGAACAGAATCGTCTTTTACATCAAGGACCTGGAGGCAACACTGCACCGGGAAAATGTTACAGCGGCCGGTGTAAACTACACCTGGAAGTAAATAAAAAGGGGGGAGTGAAGGTATGTTTGCACTCCTGGGCCTTGCACTGGCTGGATTAGCAGCCGTGTCTGTGGCACTTATTGTTGCCACAAGAGAGCCGACTTCTTTACCACCCGAGGAGGAAGAAGAGGCCGTTCTCGAAGAAGTTATCGATGCCGAGCTCCGGGAAGGTCTGGTTATCTGGGCAGCACTAGCGGACTGGAGAACGGTATTTACCAGGTGGCCAAATGAGTGGCCAGCCGATACCGATATTACTTTCGCCTGGGATATAAAAAATATCGGGGATACCGGTGCTTACTTTCAGGTCTATCTCTTTACACCGGGTACCTGGCTCTACCTCGCCCCAGGGGATAGAATTGTGGTCTATGAGAACTTTCATACCCCGGCTGTTCCAGCAATGCCGAGTTACCAGTACTACCGGATCAATATCCTCGGCAAAAAGATTGACGGGGAGAGAATAGGGGCAGTTTGGGATTCTGAGGATATTGAAATCACGTATGTTTAGGAGGAAGCACAAATGGCTATTTCCGATGCAATAATCAGGGCTACCAAGTATTCGCCGGAGCTTATCCCTGACTCCTGGTACGGCGCCGTACCCAACCTGGCCGAGGTAACTCCAGGAATCCTCGACCTTAAGAGGTTTGCGCCATACATAGTGAGGCTCACAGGTATCCAGCTCGCCCCTAATGTCCTCGTTCTCCTGAGAGCCAGATATGACGGGGTACAGATCGAGGAAAACACCGCCGCGTATATCAACCTCATCCCGAGCTCCTGGGACTTGCCGGGCAAGGATTTCCTCCGCTATAACTTCTTCGGACTCGCCGGTGTTGCCACCTATACCACCCACTACGGGGTATGGACCAAGCTCCCAACAGTAGCTGATAAGCTCCTCCACGGAATACGACTTACCCCAGACGAGCTGATGCTTGCCGAGAAGCTGGGACTCGCCGACTCCGTTAATAAAGGGGTTCTGCCCCTGCCAATCGGTACCCAAATCGAACGTGAATACCATGTTCTCGGAGAAGTGACACGCTCCAGAAGTGTAAACGTAGCGGTCGGCGGTACCACATACGCTATCGAGAGCATCTACGCCAAGCAAGATGAGTTTATCGTTCTCACCAAGATAGCCGCTGCCCCTGGAGCTGTTGGGGATGTTGTACTGTTCATTGTCGACAGGGACGACGACCCCGGCTATGCAACTGTTCAAACCTTCCCTCTCTCCCTGGCGTTCGGTGGCGAGATAAATTGCTTCGTGCCGGCAATGCACGAGATTCGGCTGTCAACGATATCTACCGTTGCTCCAGGACCTCACCTTTTCCGCTATACCTACCAGAGAATTCGTCTGACCAACACCCTGAGAGTAAGATTTAACCTTGTCAGCAAAGATGAGCTGCCGGAGCCGTCTCTCTGGGATAAGGTCAAGGGAGGAGTCTTATAAATGCAACGACGAAGAGTTGTGCCAGGAATCATAGTTGGGGGCGCATCACTTACACTAGTGGGAGCAATTGCCGCTTTAATCGCTAGCACACCAGGTGAGGAAGCTACCGATAGCGAGAAGATCGATTATTTAATTGAAGCTTCAAATACCCAAACGGGGATAATTTCCGCACTTGCACAGCAGATCACCGACCTAAACGGCACGTTAAAGGATATCAGGGAGATTAACGGGCTGGACTTTGCCTTCGACCCAATGCGATACATCACCTGGAAGCTCCGCTCCGGAGAAGCCTTACCCAACATTTTTTCATATTATCAACTAATTGGACCTGCGGGTACATTTAGTGTGACCTATACCAATCCAGAAGGGTATGTCTGGATTGGTATTTTCCAAAGCATTACTGTATCGCAATCTGGTGTTATTCAATTTATAGGGTTCGTGGATGATGAGCTTTTCCCCAAGTCATTTGTCCCGCGCCTCGTCTCACATTCGATCAACTGGTCGATTACCATCCCATTTGGTCATGTAATCAAGGAAATAACCAACCTTGCCTTTACGAACTTTGATATTGCTGACCAGTGGATTGCAGTAGACACTATGGGGATATATCTGAGGAGTGACGTCTGGGAGAGAGATTCAAAGTTGATGGATATGGCGGCTACCAAATACACAACGCCTCCGGAGGTGATTAATGATAAATAAGAATGGAACTTATAAATGCCCGGTGTGCGAGGTCATCGGTACCATAGATGATCGTACAATCAGTGTCAGGGTTCAGTGCTCCGAAAGAGGTACGGCATGGCCCACTCACCGTGATTGCGAATGGTCAAAGACCATCGATAACATCGATATCTCTAAGCTGGAGAGGATCAGCTGATGGATATAAGAAAAGCGATTAGAAATGCCCTGGGGGGTGGTAATGATATAAATGCTGGCAACCCTCTCCCTGTAACATCGGTACTATCGGCGGCTTCTCTTCATGTTGACCCGTTTACCAGTAACGGAGATATTGCCCCTGCCGCGGTAAAATCCTCGGCCATAGGTGTTTTCAAAGCATGCCGGGTTTCTATTCACTTCTCGGTTGCTACCAGTAACCCGATCACTATTGCCCTGGATGCCTTCCGGGGACCAGAGTATGATGTCCCGCTGATTATTGAACCCATGGGTGCCGAGACCGACTTTATCTACTATTTCCCCGAAGGTGCCAAGTTTGAGGCCGGGGATGTCGTCACCGTCGATTGGACAGACGATACCGTCGGCGCCGCCACATGGGGCGTTGAAATAGTTTGGGAAGGGAGCTAATATGCCTTTACCGGGGACTCAAGGATTAGTTGTAAAGGGCGGGCACCCTACTGAGCCCACCTGGTATGCCAATACCGTCAGGATAGCAGAGTACGGCGCCGACTTTAATAGCATAAAGTCCGCCGTTGCTTACTGCGATGCCATTGGTGGGGAGCATACAGTCCTCCTTTATGCACACTCATATAATGAGGGTGATATAACTCCTAACGGCGGGGCGAACATTACTCTCAAGGGCATGGGGGAAGACAGGGTTATTATTGCGCCTGTGGCGGCGCCTGCCGCCGCTGTTATAGTCTCAGCGCATACCCTCACTCTTGAGGATGTTGTCGTTACCGCCCCTACTAATGCCTTTCCAGCCCTGAGGGTAACAGCAGGTATATGTAAAGCAACCCGCTGCGAGTTAAGTGGTGTTGCCGGTGGCGCCTTGCATGATGCTGTTCAGCAGGTAGGGGGAACTCTTACCTTACAGAATTGCACTACTCCCATAGGTGATATTGACCTTAGCACCGGGGCTTGTACGCTGGTTATCGAGGGTGGTGATTATGAAAGCCCATTCGACATGGCGGGTGCTTTTGCCCACAATATCCAAATCAGGCACTCGGACTGGGGTGGAAATAATTGGACACTTGCCGGAGACGGTGCCACCTTCGACTTCGAGAGTAACAACGACATAGGTAATATCACTGACGCCAGCCTGGCTAGTGTTAGTGCCCGTATATCCCGGTGTGATGTTACCGGCACCTTTTCCAAGACTGGAACCACTGCCTGGATAGCAGATAATTGTGAGATTGTTAGTATTACCAGGAACAATGCTGCCGGCGACATCGAGGTGTATGGCGGTATTGTCCTTAACGTTACGAGCTCAGCAGGTATTATCCGACTGGTAGATGCTAGTTACCAGCTTATAAACCGTACCGGTACCGGCAATATTGTTGATCAATCTCCCAAGCTGGGCGACATCCCCTGGCATGTCCAGAAGTGGGATTGGCAGGCTGCCCTGGCTAATAGTCAGGTAGCAGTTAGAGGAACACCCATTGACGGCGGGTCGGGGCAGGTTCTACTCGAGATCATACTTAATGCGGGCGTAGGATTCAGAGAGGAAGCTGTAGAACAGCTGCCGGAAGCCGGGGGCGCTAATGATAATTCGGTTTCCCCTGCCAGAACACCCAGGATGATAACCCAGTTCATGTGGGACAGAACCGGGGCTAACCAGTTCCACTTTATCGGATTGAGGGAAACCCTCGGAGATGTAATGCCTGCCGGCGGTGGGGCAGAACACTGCGCCGGCTTCTGCTGGGACAGCGTCATTGGTTTCTTTACCCGTACTGATGACGGAGTAGACAGCCAAGATGTAGTATTTGCTGCACCTGGCCATGGTGTACAGATTCAGCTGGAGATTATCATCTTCGGCGGGGTGAGAGTGGAGTTCTACATGGACGGGGTGAGAGTGTCTACTCACACAACCAGAGTGCCCGCTAATACCCTTGACTGGCAGCATTTATTCTATACGGACGGTGGCGGGGGCGCTACCGACATAGATATGGAAATTCGGAACGGTGGCGTGGTCGAGTGCCCGGCGTAAGGAGAGATTATGGGACAAGATAACACAGTTCCAAGAAGAATAAACAGGGTTGAAGGTGCCGCTGGGGAAGTTATACTAAGCGGTGGCGCAGGCGTACTTGAGACCTGGGGTGCCCCAGCTCCGGCCGATCATGCCACAACCCACGAATCCGGCGGTGGTGATGAAACAAAAAATATGGAACTGGATAACGCTCCAGGTACTAACAATACCGGAGGCGGCTTTGTTACAATCGATACTGTTGGGGAGGATGTTGTCGCCGGCCAAGTGCTCTACCTGAAGGCCGATGGGAAGTATTGGGAAGCATTAGCAGATGCAGCCGCTACGATGCCGGGAAAAGTCCTTGCTATGGAAGCTATCTCTGCAGATGCGGCCGGGAAACTCCTGCACATCGGCTATTTCAGACACGATGCGTGGGGTTTCGTGTTGGGAAATGGAACCGCTAACCTTTTATATGTTGATAACGTAACCCCGGGGCTGGTTACTCAGACAATTCCAGGAGCGGCAGGAAACCAGGTTCAGGTGTTGGGTTATTGTCTAACAGAAGACATAATTTATTTTAATCCTTGTCTGGAGATTGTGGAAAGGGCCTGATAACACTGTAGGAGAAGAAGATTGCCATTAGTTGTTGTTAAACTTGGAGCAGATGCCAGCTCACTTCGTGAAACCAGTGCGCGGCACGGGGCACGGAAGTCCAATGGAGACCTCTGGGTTATCTACACCCGAGGTGCTCCCGGAGCCCATAACGTATACTGCTCGGTTTCGGTTGATGGCGGTGCTACCTGGAATGAGGAACTAGTAAGCACCTCGGGTGGTGATCATATTTATACCACAATAGCAATAGACGCCAATGACGATGTTCATACAGCCTGGACGGGTAAAGACTACGGCGTTAATATCGGTATCCCTAACATTCAGTATCGTCTGAAGATTGGAGCTGTGTGGCAGGCAGTTGAGCTAGTTTGTGATGAACCAAACGACCAATATGACCCTGCTATTTGTATCGACTCAGCAAATGACGCTCACCTTGCCTGGACCGGGTATCATCATGGAACGTTTCTCGGTGCCGTTAATGCAGTTTACCGGAAGAGGACTGGTGGTGTATGGGGAGCCATTGAGTTAATTACTGACATTAACTCGTTTCAAACACAACCGTCTATTACTATAGATAACACCGGTAAAATTCATGTAGCCTGGCGCAGTAAAGGCTTCGGAGTGAACGTTGGTTGGAATAATATTAAATACAAAGCGCGAAACGGGGCGTGGGGTGCCATTGAAAGTATAACAGACGTAGCTGCTGTTCAAAATACGCCCTGTATTGCCCTCGACAGCGGTGAGATACCCCATATAACCTGGGCTGGGTATGGCTGGGATGCGTTTGCCACGTACAATATCGAGTACATAAATCGAATAGGTGGAGCCTGGGGAGCCAGGGAGGCAGTTACTGCCTTGAACTTTGACCAGAGAAATTCATCGGTGTCACTCGATGCAGCCGATGATGTAAACGTGTGCTGGGACGGTAAGGGTTGGGGAGGAGTTCCAGGACAGTTTAATATTCAGCACCGGAAGAGGACTATTGGAGTATGGGGGGCAGTAACTTCAATCACGGACCGTAACTTTCAAGAGGAAGGCAGCAATCTTATATGGGCACGTTATCCAACAGCCCCTCAGACAAACGTGCCCACCCTTGGATTCGCTCTCTTTATCGTTGGGCAAATAGCCGGTGGTTATCAGATCGAGTATCTTGCTAGCGCGGACTTGGCTTGGCCGGCTGGTGGCGGCGGCAATATTGCCGCGGTAGGCGGCGTGGCCTGGGCAAACATCGGTAAAATTAAAGGGGTTCTCAAGGCGAATATTGCCCAAGTGGCAGGGGTGGCTGTTTAAAAATGAGACTGACCGATAGAGAAAATGAAGTATTAGAGCAGGTGGCTTCAGGGTATAGCAACGCTATGATTGCTGACCAATTGTGTTTATCAATACACACAGTTAGAAGTCATTTGGATTCGATATACCGGAAGCTGAACGTGGCTAACCGGGCAGAGGCGGTTTCAGTCAAATTACATCTGACGATGCGATGTGATTTCAGTTGTAATAAGGATGAGAAACTATTGCTCTTGCAAAATCAGAATACTCTCAATCAGTGGAGATGCCACTTGAGTTGTCTGAGGGAATATATGAATCAACAAGAGAAGTTGATATGAGGGGGTTATCACCATGGAAAAAGAATCAATCGCAGCAGTAATGATCGGTGCCGCCGCAGTCGCAACCGTAGGCGCTGTCGCCTTTGCCACTTATAAGAAGGAGACAGCGGCTGCTTTGGAAATTATCATATATGATCAATTTGGTAATCCAGTGCCCCGGAATTCTCCGCTAGAATTAGTCGAAGGAGACCCCTACACTATAGTCGTCAAGATCACCAACACGTCTACCAAGAAAGGTGTACCGTGGAGTGCCACCCTTATTACGCTTCTGACAGTCAATGGAGCTGTACCAGCAGGACTCATCTATTTGGTGGACATTTCAGACGTATACTCTTACGGCCCCAATGAATCGAGGCAGATAAGCCAGGCTTTTACCGTACCACTTGGTTTCGGAGGTTATGCTGGGGGAGCCGCAGCTTACCTGACAGACCCTGACGCAGTAGAACTCGATAGTGTGGTCGATAATATCAATTACATCATAGTGCCGATAGTATATAACGTGGGTATGATACTGGATGTCCTTGATATTAACAGTGTCCCGGTTGGTGGTAGCCCCGTTAAGGTAACGGAGGATGATACCTACTTTGTCAGGTTGTCGGTAGTAAACAACTGCACAAAAGCCGGGGTGCCGTGGCCGATAAAACTGACGGCGTGGATTACTGTTTTTGATAATGGCAACCAGGTAAGACGTGCAGGTTGGGTTGCTGATTATGCCGGCAGCGAGCAAATACTCCAGCCATTGACCGAGTTCTTAATGCCACTGGGTACAGGTGGCCCTGAGCCCAGCGGTAACCCTGGCCATATCCTGATAGAGATTAAGGATTTTGGTACCGCTGCGCTGTTGGGCAGCGTAATAAAACCGCTGGCCATTATTGAAGTTCCGATAGATTACGGCGGTGATATTATTTGGAGTTAGAGTTAAACTCTAAAACGAGGGGTTAATATGTTTGTATTAGCAATAACCTTAATGGCATTAGGCTCCCTGGGAGTCGGAGGAGCCGTTATCATGGAGATATGGAAAAAAGAACCCATTTATCTCATCCTGATGAAGGTGTTCCCGTGGGTATTCGGAGTAGGGGCAATTATCCTATCGCTGGCTATAACAGGAGCAATTTAAAATACGGGCAGTCATACCCTTCACTGGTAATGGGTAGAAGTTTGTATTTACAATGTATTTTGCTATCAGAGTAAAAGTCACAGTGGTCGCATAGTCTTTTTTTGCTATCTTCGAACTTAGCTGCATCAAATTTTGCTCGGATAGATCGTTGCACGGCCTCTCTCTCGCTACGCTTTTGAGTAATTGAGTCTTTCATTTAATTTACCAGTCCTTTCTCAGACGGTCAATCCCAATAACGATACACGTCAGGAACAGAACAACTTCTATCCAAAATACTGCATGACTTGGCTCCTGTACATGATAGATTCCAGTTATCCCAATGATGATAAAAAGAACCAGTAACGCTAAGCCGATACCGATCAATAACAGGTCTCCTATTTTTTCGATGTTCATAATGTTTCCTCCTTTCTTATAACCGTGTTTTCGTTCCTCCTGCATGTACCTTAAAGAATCCGAGCTGCCCACGATAAGGTATCGGAATTTCATAAAGCACCCCATCCTTTACTACAAATCCAAATGGGCCGAAGAACCACTGCGAGTGAGTAGCTTTCATGCCGATATCATCAGGCATCACCTCATCGATAATTGTTATCTCACCGATAATATGACCTCGATATTTTCCCCAATTCACGTCATTAAATTCCTGCCTCTGTTCGGGTGTTAGTCTCGCTACGATGAAAGCTATATCTTTCCTCCCGGTTGGTTTCTTGCTGGCATGGAGATAAATCCGGACTGGCAGTTCACTACGCTTAATATACTTTGTCAATGACCAGCTTCTGTTCTCAACATCCTTCCAGTTCTTAGCCATGAGCCAAAACCATTCCGCATATCCACTGAGTGCCTTCTGTGTCATAATCGTTTAACCTCCTTTTGATGACCAAGACTCTCTAATAATCTCGCTCCTTGCGGGATTTCTCAACTTCCTTAGTGCCTTTTGTTCAATTTGACGGACTCGCTCTCTTGTTACATGCTTCGTACTAAACTCGGGGAGCCTTTTCCAAGGTAAACGCTGAGCAACTTCTTCCAGGGTTCTTGCATGTCCATCCGTTAGCCCAAATCTCATCTCCAGCACAAGTTTTTCTCGGGGGTCAAGAGTGTCCAGTACCCTATCAATTTGCTCCTTAAGCAATTTCCTGTCTATTTCTTCTATCATCTGGGTTTCTCCATCATAGGAAGCTCTGAGTTTGGGAGCTTTAGTAAGAGAAATAATCTCGGGTTCGTTGAGTTGAGCATCTCTACGAATGAAAACCCCTTCCTCGATAGCTTCCATCAAGATATCGGGGAAAAGGTAGTCAATGGATTCTATCAGATAATCAGCTATCCTGGTCATGTCAGAATCAGACGGAACAAACTTGAGATTTTCGATCTGGGATAACCTCACTGGACTCATATGTATGTTTTTAGCCATCTGTGCTTGATTTTCTCCTTTGTTCCGCCGCGCTTCAACCAGCCTCGTATTTCGCGTAAAAAGCTTCAGGCTTACTAGGCTCTGCCATGCTGAGTACGTTCCTACTTCCATACTATTCCCGTCCTACTCACATTCCTGGCATACGTGTTGTCTTTAACTCTACGTGTTTTTTGCGACCGTTAGGGGAATACTTTAGCATCAGTTGAACAACCCGCTGTACCTCTTCCTCCGTTGGCGCCAACATCAGTTGCCAGACCCCCCGGGCTTTCCGGACGTCTCCAACATTGTAGTCATAGACATACTGACCGATGAGGCTAGCTATCTCCGGTTCGCAATTCTCTGCCTTTGAGAGAAAGCCCCGGCAGACGTCAATGAACTCTTCTCGAGTATAGGTTGGGAAGCTGAGGTGGAGAGCGAACCTCGACAGGAATTCCGGAGGCATTTTAGCAGAACTGTTACAGGCCGCTATAACCATCGTCTCGAGCTTTATGCCGCGGGTCCTCTTGCTCTTAGTTTCCAGTATCTCACCGGACTCCATTAGCCCCAGAAGAACGGAGTAGACATCATTATGCATCTTATCGACTTCATCCATCAGGAGAACGGAAGGCTGGTGCTCAAAAAGAGCATCGGATATACCGGCCGCAGAAGTCCTTGAGCCAAAGGACATGTAGGCACTGGGAACCGAGGAGCGTATTCCCTCTAACATAATGCTTTTGGCACAGGCCGGCGGTCCCTCGAGCAGGAAGTTTACCTTCTTGCGTGATGATATCGCCATAGCCAGGGACTCTTTCACATCATCAAAACCAACCACCAGGTCCATAGACTCAAGAATCGAGCCGGCTGGTATCTTTGCGAACTCCCGTTCCATGGTGGTGGCCCATACCAGGTCCCGGCCTTTCTGACTCAGTTTATATTTAGTGATGTTACTGGTTTTTACCGCTATTATTATCATCCCCTCATCGATGAGCCGATTGATATCAGCCCTCGATGCCCCGATCGTGTAGTATTCCCAGTTGCGGAAATCAGGGAGCCGTCGGTCTCGGCTATCGTTCTCCCTTTCGTATGCCTTCCTGAGTATCTCCATATCGTTCATATTTTCTGATGAACTCCCTTGAGCGCTTCAGCAATCGTCTTATCGTTATCTAAGGCCATTATTATCTTGTCAGCACGGTAGAATTCTTCAAAAGTTGCTATTTGCCTTATAGTCTTATCAAGTTTAAGCCACTCATCGATACAAAAGACACAGAGGTAGTGGTCTCTAAAATAAGTGATAGCAACGTTCTCTGCTTTATTACTCGTACCTCCATAGATATGGCACCCCTCACACCTCTCAGGATTACGTGAATATTCAAACAAAGGGTTCATATTCTCAAAGGTAATATTCTGCGATGAGGCCACATCTATCTCAGCTTCCTTCACCGGCTCTAATTCACTCTCATGCACCACCTCTCCCAGTAGGCAGATGCGTGAGTAGTTTTTGTCACCAGGTGCCTCACAGAGAACATGACCGTAGTAGCTCTTACCCTCAGCAGGCAAGCACCTGGTGACAGCGATACTATATGCTGGCCCAGCATCCTGGCAGCCCCCTTGCTGGACCTTTTTATTATCTGCCCTGATAATGAAATATGGATTCGGCGTCTCGTACTTGTCCCGGAAATACTCCGAGTCGCCCCTGATCCTAAAGAGCTGACTAGCTTCATCATAGATTCTTAAAAGGTCACTAACTTTTCTCTTCACCTTAAATCCCTCCCCGACATATCAATTACTCGCCCTTTGCATAAACCGAGAAGCCGTGAAGCTGCACCTTCACCGATACGGTCAGCCAATATCTCACCTTTCCCCTCGAAGGGCTTATTGGTTGTGACAACGACGGGGAGCCCCCAGTCTAAGCGGCGGTCCAGGATCGTCCAGTAGGTACTCTTTATCCACTCACTGGGTGTGTCTACCCCAACATCGTCCATGAACAAGAGGTCAACGTAAGTGAGCTTGTCCAGAACTCCGGCCTCGGTTTCGTAGCGGTCGGAGAAGGTTCTCCGGAGCTCCAGCATGATGTCCCTCGCTTTACAGGTTATTACCTTTGCCCGCCGTTCATGTAAAAGGACATTAGCGATGCAATAAGCCAAAGTCGTCTTCCCGGTGCCGTTTCCTGAAGAGTAGAAGACGAGGCTGAGAGACTCCCGGCTAAATCCGCTTGCATACTCTCGGGCAATCTTCTGTGCCACCGGCTGTATGGTGGGATCGAGGGTATCGAATGTCACTGCCCTCCACCTCGGCGGTATGTTGGCCAGCCTGACGAGATCACGATACCGTTGTTCTTCAGCCTTCTCCTCAGCCAGGCGCTCCAGAGCCGCAGTTTGCTCAGCCCGCTTCGTGGCACAGCTCCCACAGACAATGGCGGTGAAGCGTCCCAGGTTAAGCGCCTCAAATGACTCGCCACAGTCAAGACAAGTTGTCTGAATCCTGTCAGGGGGGTTTTTCAGAACCGCTTGTATAGGTGATAGGCCGTGCCCGTTCTTGCCGCGGCCGTTGTGTTCCCCCCCCTCTCTGTTTCTCTGTTCCGACGTTTGTCTCACCTCCTTTCTCTTTCTTTTCAGCGGAACTCTTTTCTTTCTCTTTGGCTCTCAGGTAGAGCTGGTCATATTTATCCCGTAGCTTACCTGCGCTCAGAATATTAGCACACCAGAATGAGTCGTTCTGGCTAAACTCGATTATAAACTTGATTTCATCCGGTGTTATGTGGTCTATTCTTATCATCCTATCGATGTCTGTAGCCCATTTGGTTATATCAGCCGGTGTTTTTGCTTTGGAGTTATTCTTTAAGATGAGGCTTTTCAGTA
>Ga0307379_10002123_pt1 | contig 29822 bp, 33 predicted proteins | sample UN2MG_FD_202237 | JGI IMG/M metagenome (GOLD analysis project Ga0307379, IMG submission 202237) | Soil microbial communities from Risofladan, Vaasa, Finland - UN-2 | ecosystem: Environmental > Terrestrial > Soil > Coastal area > Acid sulfate soil | place: Finland: Risofladan, Vaasa | collected...
GCGAACGCAGTTTCGCTCTTTGAGAACTAACGGAGCAAGCGGGCATCGGAGAGCTAGCACTCTCCTCCGCGTCAGCGGGTGGTAAGACCCGAGACCGACCGAAGCCGCCGCCTGCCCCTGGCCCACGTGGGTTGGGGCTAAGGTATCACGGCGAACGGCGACGGTCAACGGAGGTTTGTATGCGGCTCTTCGAGGCCGTGCCGAGCTACTTTGGCGGTAAGCGCCGGCTCGCGAAGAAGATCCTGACGTACGCCCGGGGCGAGACGTTCGTGGACGTCTTCATGGGCGGCGGCAGCGTCTCGCTGCTGGCGAAGCACCTCGGCTACCGCGTCCTGTGCAACGACCTCGCCGACCGCTCGGTCATCGTCGGCCGCGCGCTTATCGAGAACGGCGTCGAGAAAATCGGCGATGACGACGTCGCCCGGCTCTTCGCCGAGCCGCCGGCGGGTTACGCACGGTTGGTCGAGGAGCACTACTGCCCGGACTACTTCACGGCGAAGCACGCGGCGTTCTTGGACCGCGCTTTCGCCAACGCCCGGGCGGTGGAGGACGAGGTGAAGCGGGCGCTGCTGTTCTACCTGCTCATTAGGTTTATCTACCACGTCCGCCCGTTCGGGGCGTTCATGGCTAAGTACGTAACGCAGGAGTTCGAGAAAGGCAACATCGAGATGCTGGCGGAGAAGAAGGCGGTAAACGTCGAGCGCTTCTTCTACACGCCTTACGCGATTTTGAAGAAGATGCAAGCGAGGATTAACCGAGGCATCATGGACAACGGCTGCGACAACCGCGTCTACCAGCTCGACGCGCTCGCGTTCGTAGAACAGGCTGAGGGCGACACGGCGTACATCGACCCGCCTTACGTGGGTACTCAGTCTTACGAATCGTTCTACGCGCAGATCGACGCTATCCTTGCCGGTAAGGTCGAGCCGCGTGAGCCGAGCCAGTTCAACACCGCCGCGGCGATGGACTTCTTCGCCGAGCTGCTGGCGCGGGCGCGCCACATCCCTCGCTGGATTATCAGCTTCGGCGGACCCAAGGTCGGCGTGGACGATGTCCTGGCGGTCGTGCGGCGGTTCCGGCCGGCTGAGGTCGTGCCTATCCGGCACCGGTATACGATAGGCTCGTCGACCCGCGACGTCGGCGACTGCACCGAGATGCTCGTTGTCGCGGGGCAATAGGAACGCCGCCCCGGAGGGCGGCGCCGTATGGAGAACCGGTTAAGCCAACGTCACGTATCCTCAGTCGCAACGCCTATGCGCACGAGCTCGCGGAGCAGGCTCTCGGCGCGCTCGGGGAAGGTGCGGCCGGCCAGTGCGATGCGCTTTCCCGTGAACCGCTCGAGGCTCTCCGGTAGGCTGTCGAGGTATTCCTCGACGGGTTTATCGCGTTCGAAGAAGGCGGTCGCTTGCATCGCCTTCACGATTTCGACGGCGGTCCCGCTGTACGCGTCGCCGGCGATTTCGAGGTTGTACGTTTTAGCCTTCATTGCGGCGTCCTTCGTAGCGGCGCCAGGAGGCGTTGCCGCTGAGGCGTGCGAGCAGGTGCTGCCGCGCGGTTTTGAATTCGTCGCCTATGAGCCCGAGGCCCAGCAAGAAGACGCGGAAGTCGAACTTGTCGCCGCCGCGGATGCGCTGCTTGCGGCGGTGCGAGGCGCTCCGGCTGTTCAGCGCCTTCGCGGAGAGCGCGAGGCAGAACTGGATGTAGCCCTTAACCTTGCCGGCGTGCAGGCTGGCGTTGAAGTAGCGGAACTCGACCGTTTTACGATACCAGACGTTGTGCAGGTTGAGGCCGTGGTAGCGCGTGCTGTCGTAGTGGCTCGGGTTCGGGATGAACCTACCGTACCACATGCGGTTGAGGTCGTCAAGCGTCCGCGGCTTCCGGCGTACGACCTTGTCGATGAAGTCGTCCTCCAACGGCTTGGCGTAGGAGCCGCGGCGCCCGCTGGAGACGCCGAGCGCGTCGAGGATGAGCTCCTCGTTCTTCCATACGATTTTGGCCAGGCGCCCGAGCGAGCCGGCGTCGTGGGGGCCGGCGTCGATGTGGACGTGGATGCCGCAGGAGCGGTGGGGGACGCCGCCGGCCTGCTTGAGCGCCCGCACGACGTCCTGGACCTTCTCGAGGTCGTCGTAAGTGAGGATGGGCGACACGACCTCGGCGCCCTCGCGGCCGTTGACGCGGTCGATCGAGCTGTCGCCGACGACCTTCCAGAGGCGGCCGTCGCGGTCCTTAACGCCGCTTTGCAGGACGTTGCGGCGCGGGACGCCGAGGCCGTCGCGGACGGCGCGGCGGGCCTTATCCTTCGTGATGCCCGCTACCTCGATCTCGATCCCGAACCGCTGGTTTTTAATGTCGTAGCTCATCGTGCCTCCGTTGCTAAAGCGTTTAATATCAATAGCTTACGGTTACATCATTGCTTGCGTGGCGGGCGAAGTCAAGTCGAACCGACAGCTTTTCGCCGTGGAATCGACGGAAAAAGCGCATTATTCGCGGGAATTCGAGCTCATGGCAGAGTCGACTTTGCAGTTTGTTAACGACGTTCGGCTGGTCCCGATCGACCGGGTCCGGCCGAACGCGTACAACCCGAACCGGTTGACGGCGAAGATGTTCGCGGCGCTCGTCGACGACATCCGCCGGAACGGTTTCATCGGCGCGATCGTCGTCCGCGAGGTAGACGGCGACTACGAGATCGTCGACGGCGAGCACCGCTACAAGGCCCTCCTGGAGCTGGGCGCGGCCCAGGTCCCGATCATCGTCGTCGCCGCGGACGACGTCGAGGCGCGGGTCGCGACGGTCTCGCTCGACCGGAAGCGCGGCCAGTTCGCGCCGCGGCCCCTAGCCGAGCTCGTCCACGACCTGAACCAGCATTACTCGCTCGCCGACCTCGGCGCGCTTATCGGCTTCGAGGAGCGCGAGCTCAAGGACTCGCTCGACCTGTTGAAGCTACCGCGGGACCTCGACGCCCAGGTGGCCGCCCAGGCGGCGGTCGAGGAAGCCGAGGCGCCGGTCCTCCTCAAGTTCGTCGTGACGAAGGCGCAGGCGGACGTCGTCAACGCGGCCATCGAGAAGGCGAAGAGGAAGAAGCGCGGCGACGGTATCGCCGCGATCGCGCAGGAGTGGCTGGAGGCGCACCAGGATGGTTAAGAAAACGAAGGCCAAGACGCCCAAGAGGAAAACGCCGGCGAAGGCGAAGCGGCCGGCTCGGGCGGTCAAACGCGCGCCGGCCGCGGCCGCCGAAAAGGACGTCGCCGTCAACGACAAGACGCAGTACGACAAGCTGAGCGCCCGCCAGAAGCGGACGGCCGCGAAGATATACCGCCTCTGGCTCCGGCGCTACACGATCGAGCAGATCGTCGAGATGCTGGAGGAGAAGGACGTCGCGTCGATCAGCTACATCACCGTCCGCCGCTACCTCAAAACCATCCGCGAGCACACGCGCTCGAGGTACGAGAAGCAAACCCTCGACGATATCCTCGACGAGGAGACCGAGCGGTTCAACGAGATCATCGCGACGCTGTGGAACGACCACGCCCAGTCGAGTGCAGGGTCGCCGGCGCGCGTCGGGTGCATGAACGCGATCATCGCCGCGGAAACGCGGCTCGCCGAGATGCTCGGCTTGGTGGTCAACCGCCTGAAGGTCGACGCCGACGTCAACGCCCGGGCGACCGGGTTCTTCGACGTCGACCTGGGCGAGGACACGATGCGGGAAATCGATGGCTTTATTGAGAAAATCCTTATCGCCAGACAAGCGGGCGCTCGCGACGGCGCTCCTTAAAAGCCGGGTCCGCGAGAACCTCGCGCTCTGGGCCGTGGCTCATATCGGCCTCGAGCGCGGGCCGTTCCGCTTCGACGGCCACGAGTACCTGCGCGCGATCTACGGCTGCACGAACCGCCGGATCGTCGTCGAGAAGTCGGCGCAGTGCGGGATCTCGACGTGGCTTATCGCCCGCTCTTTCTGGCTCGCGAAGGAGTTCGCCCTGCGCGTCCTCTACGTCTTCCCGGCCAAAGCCCAGCTCTCCACCTTCGTCGCGGACCGCGTGGACCGCGCCCTCGACGACAGCCCGGCGATCAAGGCGGCGCTCCGCCACCAGGACGGCGAGCTGCTGGCGAAGCGCCGCGACCAGGTCGGGCTGAAGCACCTTGGCCGGGGCGCTATCGTGTTCGTCGGGAGCAAAACCGTCCTCGACGTGCTGGCGATGCCGATCGACGACGTTATCATCGACGAGCTCGACTTCTGCGTCGGAGAGCACCTCGGCAAGGTGGAGCGTCGCCTTGGCCACTCCGACTTCAAGGGGATGCAGAAGGTCTCGACGCCGACGCTGGACGAGATGGGCATTAACGCCGAGTATCTCGCGAGTGACCGCCGGGTGTGGACGGTGGCCTGCGCGAAGTGCGGGGAAGAGCAGGAGCTGCGGTTCTTCGGCGGCGTCTACGACCTCGACGGCCGGGACGTCCGCGACGCCCGGGCCTGCGAGCTGCTGGCGTCGCCGGACGTCACCGGCTGGCAGTCGCTCGCCGACGCCCTCGGCCGCGACGTCCACGTTTACTGCCGTAAATGCGGCAAGCCCATGAATCGCCTCACGCCTGGGTATTGGCTCGCGCAGCAGCCTGGGCGGGAGACCGCGGGCTTTAAGATATCGAAGCTGATGAGCGCGACGAACGCCGTCGCCGAGCTGGTGTGGACGTACCACCGCGGCCGGGGCAACCAGACGGCGCTTCAGGACTTCTACAACTTCGACCTCGGCGAACCCTATACGCCGAAGGGTGCGAGGATAGACCCGGCGATGCTGGACCGCTGTCGGCTCGAGGGTTACCTGATGCCTTCCGTAAGCGACGCGGCGTGCACCGCCGGCGTCGACGTCGGCGCGAAGCTGCACGTGCGTATCTCCGAGTTGACCGGCGACGCGGCCGCTGGGGCGACCGTACGCAAGGCCGTCTACATCGGCGAGCTGGATACGTTTGACGAGGTCGCGGCGCTTATGGCGCGGTACAGCATCCGCGCGATGGTTGTGGACCACTTGCCGGAGACACGCGCCACCGAAGACTTCGCCGCCCGCTTCCCAGGCCGCGTCTTCCTCGCCGAGTACGACACGCATCCCCGCGGCGCCGGATGGCTTAAAGAGGGGCCGGACTGGCCGGGGAGCCGGATTATTAAGTTGGACCGGACGGCGTCGCTCGACGAATCGGGCCAGGACATCCTGGAGCGCCGGGACCTGCTGCCGGAGAACGCCCGGGCGATCCCCGAATACTACGACCACATGTCCGCCCCGGTCCGCGTCCTCGAAGACGCGGCGGACGGCAACAAGCGCGCCGTGTACCGCGAGGGCGGAAAGCCGGACCACTACCGCCACGCCGTCAATTACGACCGCGCGGCGATGGAGATAATCAAGACGTTCGTTCTGCCGCTGGACGAGCCGGCGGTGGCCGCGAGGGTGATTGGTTAAATGGCCGAAGAGACTACAGAGCTGGTAGCGGTCGACGACGCCACAACCCGCGCCTACCTAGTAGGTCCCGAGGCCAAAGCCGTCGACGCCGACGGCCACGGCGCCTCCACCGCGATGAAGGAGGACCCGTGGACGGGGTTATATGAGAAGGGCGACGTCGTCAAGCCGCCTTACAACCTTACCGAACTCGCCAAGTACCCGGAGATAAACTCGGCGCTGAGGGGTTCCATAGGCGCGATCGTGACCAACGTCGTCCGCCACGGCTTCGAGTTCGTCCCGGCTCACGACGACGTGGAGCCGGACAAGGGCGAGGCGAAGAAGGAGCTCGAGCGACTCCAGGCGCTCTTCCCCGGCGAGGAGGGCGAGATCGTCATTGACCCGCGGCACCGGCTGCCGTTTGTCGAGATCGCCGCGCGCTGGCTCACCGACGACCTTGGGTTGGGCAACGGCTACCTTGAAGTCCTGCGGAACCGGAAGAAGGAGATCGACGGCTTCGCCCACCTGCCCGGGCACACGATGCGGATCCGGCCGGCGGGCGGCTTCGTCCAGATCCGCAGCGGCAAGAAGGTCTACTTCAAGGAGTTCGGCGACGACCGCGACATCGACTTCGAGACCGGCAAGGAAGGGGCGTCGGAACCGAAGAAACAGGCCAACGAGGTCATCCATATCCTGGAGTATTCGTCGCGGTCCGACTACTACGGGATCCCGCAGTACGTATCGGCTACGCCGGCGATCCTGGGCTCGAGGGAGGCTGCGGAATATAATTACTACTTCTTCGTGAACAACGGCGTGCCGCGGTTCGCCATTCTCGTGAACGGCGGCAGCCTTTCGAAGGATTCGGAGAAGTCCATCCGCGAGTACCTCGAGGCCAACACGCGCGGCGTGACCAACGCACACAAAGTCCTTGTCCTTGAGGCAGCGATAAATGAACAGGTCCTCTCCAAGTTCAGCGGCCGGGTATCGGTCCAGCTGAAGCCGCTGACCGTCGGCGTCACCGAGGACGCGAGCTTCCTGAATTACCGGCAAGCCAACGACGACGAGGTGCGCGGGACGTTCCGGCTGCACCCGATATTCCTGGGCCAGGTTAAGGACGTGAACCGGGCCAACGCGATCGAGGCCCGCAAGATCGGCGAGGAGCAGGTTTTTCGGCCGCTGCGACGCACGCTGAACTACATCATCAACGCGACGGTCGTCGCGGACATGGGTATTAATAACTGGCGGTTCCGGTTCCGCTCGATGGAGCTCGGCGACCCGGGCGAGCAGGCGGAGGAGATCGCGCGCCTCGCGGCCGCCGGCGGCTACACGATCAACGACATACGGCGCGAGCGCAACCTCGACGTTATCGAGGAGCCGTGGGCCGACATGCCGCTCCCGGTGGCCCTGCTCCAGCTCCAACTCGGAGGCCTCGCGTTCGACGACGAAGGGAAAGGCCTCGGGGCCTCTCTCGAGATGATGAAGACGGCGATCTACGATGAAATCGCTCGACGAGCAGCTTAAAAAAATGTCCATGGCGGACCTACTTGCGGCGGTCGACGTCGTCGACGAGCTCGTCGCGGCCATCAACGGCGCGAAGAAGAAGCGGCCGCCGAAGGACGTCACGGTCGCCAAGGCGCTCGAGCTCCGGATCAAGGCGCTGCTGGTCGAGAAGTACGCGGAGCTGTTCGAGGACGGGACCGAGGTCGCGATCGAGGCGTTCATGCAGGGGCTGCGTTCCGGCAACGTGGACCTGGCGGTCGAGGAGCTCGTGGCGAAGTACCGGGCGGCGCTGGCCCCGTTGGCCGACACGGTGGCGGCGCCCGTCGGTACGCACTTGACCGAGATGTACGAGCTCGGGCGAGAACTCGCGCTCCTGGAGTCCGGGGCCCCGGCCGGCGTGTCGTTCGGGCTGGTGGACGAAGCGACGCTGGAGTGGCTGAAGAACGATACGCACTTCTGGGTCTATAATCACGTCGACGCCGACCTCGGCGAGCTGATCGCAAAGACGGCGCGGGAGGAGGCGTTCCGCGAGGGACTGTCGATCGAGGAACTCGGCGAGTCGCTACGGGCGTTGCTCGGCGAGAAGTACGGGCTGACCGAGAGCTACTGGGAGACGGTGGCCTCGTCGGCGGTCAACCGGACGCGCAACTTCGCCCGGGTCCGGGGGTACGGCGCCGCGGAGATCGAGACGCTTACGATCATGACCATGGGCGACGACAACGTGTGCGACCGTTGCATCCCGATGGAAGGCCGCGTCGTCTTGGTGGGCAAGGCGAACAAACGCCTCGATGCTCTCCTCAAGGACGACGATCCGAAGGCGGTCAAGGAGTACTTCCCCTGGGTAAAAGACGCCGACGAGGCGAACGACATATCGGACAGGGAGATGAAGAAGGGAAAGTGGCTCCCCGAATTTCACGGGAAATGCCGCTGCACGACGGTTCCCGGCGAATGAACGTAACCAACGATATACGATGCCAGAGATGCGGGCGGCTTTTACTTCGAGCCGAACACCTCCGGAACGCGGAAATCAAGTGCCCGAAATGCGGGTACGTAAACCGTTTCACGGCGCCGCCGGCGCGGGACAAGCTGGCCCGGGCGACGGCGACGAAAGCGTAATGAGCGGAACGTAAAAACGTAGGCGCCACGCGCCGACGCCCGAGAGCCCCGGAGAGGGCCCGGCTTTAAGCCTAAGGGCGCGGCGTGAGAGGCCCCGAGAGGCCCGGCTAACGTCGAGGGATCGACGGCGGCCGGGCTTTTACGTTGGAGGCGACGATGACCAAGATGAAGAACAAGGGACTCATTTTCGTCAAGATTACAAAGGTCGACGATGAGGAGCGTACCGTCGAGGGGTACGCGACGACGGACTCCGTAGACATCGAAGGCGACATCATCGACCTCGACGCGACGCGCGAGGCCGTCGAGGAGTATCGGCGCTGGGGTAACGTGCGGTACATGCACCAGGCCCACGCGGTCGGCGTCGTCAAGGAGATGGAAGTCGACGACAGGGGCCTTTACGTGAAGGTGAAAGTCGTCGACGACGACTGCTGGGTCAAGGTCAAGGAAGGGGTCCTTAAGGGATTCAGCATCGGGTTCCGGATCCTCGAGTGCATTTGGGACGGCATTAAGGAAGTCTGGCGGATTACGAAATATCTGCTGATCGAGATCTCGCTCGTCGATCGGCCGGCCAATCCCGACTGCGTATACGACGTAATCAAGCGCGCCGACGACGGCGACTTCCCGACGGAAGCCGCGGACAAAGATGTGAAAACGGCGGTCGCCGGCCTTTTAACGAAGGCCCTGGCGTTCCTTGGGTTCAATAACAACTCGGCGAAGACGCCAACACAGGAGGCAGAAGAGATGACCGAAGAAGAAATCCGCAAACTGGTAACCGAGGAGGTCGGCAAGGCCGTCGCCGGGTTGGACGCGAAACTCGACGAGATCAAGGCGGCTTTACCGGCGGGAGACACGGCCGACCCGGAACCGGCCGAATCCAAGAACCCGGAACCCGAGCCGGCGACCCCGGCCCCGGCGGAGACCACGCCCGCCGATGCCAAGGGCAAAGAGCTCGAAGGTAAGGTTTTGGAACTCAAAACCGAACCGGGTATCGGCGAGAAGCTCGACGATATCCAGGAGCGGCTCAAGGGTCTCGAGGCTGGCAAAAGCCACGCGGCCGCGGGCCAGGACGACCCGCCCGAGGAGAAGAAGGAGAAGTGGGGCGGCGTCATGGAAAACGTCGTGCCCCCGGCTTCCGGCTAACTCGACGCGGGAGCACGACCCTTAAACCTGGAACCGAATAACCGATTTTTACCGGAGGTAACGACGTGAAGGACAATCGGGAACTAATCGAGGCGGTAAAGTTCGCCGTCTCCGACCTCGCGTCGGGGGGCTTGCTTAACCCCGAACAACACGAGGAGTTCATCCGTGCGGCCATCGAGCAGACCGTGATCCTCAAGGAGGCGCGGTACGAGACGATGGACCGGGAAGTCGAGGAGTTCTACAAGATCGGCTTTAGCTCGCGCGTGCTACAGAAGCCGAGCGGGACTTACGCCACGACGGAAACAGGCGTCGATCCCGCGACCGGGATGGTCAAACTGACCGCGGTCAAGGCGATCATGGCCGTCGACATCGGTTTCGACGTCTTCAAGAAAAACATCGAGCGCGACAAGATCAAGGACACGATCATCACGGCGATGGCGGAGAAAGCCGGCGTGGACCTCGAGGAGCTCATCCTGATGGGCGACTCGACGTCGGGGACGGAGTTCTACACGCTCAACGACGGCCTCTTCAAGTTGGCGACGTCGCACGAGTACGACCACGAATCAGCCGACTTCGCGCCGCACACGGTCTTCAGGGGGCTGCTCGACCTTCTTCCCAAGAAGTACTTCCGAAACAAGAACGAGTGGCGGTTCTACGTCCACGAAGACATAGAGCTCCTCTACCGTGAGTGGTTGTCGGAGCGGCAAACCGTCGGCGGCGACGCGTACCTGCTGAAGGACATTCCGGCGACTTACTTAGGCATCCCGGTCGTCGGCGTGCCGATGATTATCGAAACCGGCAGCGGCACCACCGCTACTTCCTCAGCGCTTCTGGTGCATCCGAAGAACATCCTCTACGGCGTGTTCCAGGAGATCGTAATCAAGGCCGAGGAGAAGTGGCGTGAGCAATATATCCCGGTGACCGGCACGCTCTGGACCGACGTCGAGTTCGAGGAAGAGGACGCCGTCGTCGAGGGCACGAACATCAAGCATACCCTCGCCTCGTCATAGGCGTGAAGAGGGGGGCCTGCTTTGGCGGGCTCCCCTCTAACAACTGAAAGGCGGGATATGCCCTATTGCGAAATCGCGGACGTCCGCGCCGAGGGCGTGGACTTGACGAGTGCGGATGACACCCGGGTCGTCGCGCTGATACAACTCGCGACCGCCTACATCGACCGCGTCACCGGCCAGTTCTTCGATAACCGACGCAAGACCCACGTCCTGGACGGCCCGGGTGTCGATACCCTGTTCTTCCGCGTACCGATCGTCGAGCTCGTTCGCGTCGTAATAGACGATACGACCGCGGCGGACCTGGCGGCGTTCGTCGCGGACGACCGGCGGGTCGTACGCCGCGGCGCCGTCTTCCCCCGAGGCCGCGGCAACGTCGTCGTCGAGGCCGACTTCGGCTGCCTGGAGGATGAAGAGACGCCGGCGCTGATCAAGCGGGTTTGCATCCTACTCGTCATCCGCAACGCGCCGAAGGCCGCCACGGAGGAGGCCGTAGACGCGCGAAAGCAAGGGATGATCGTCTCCGAAAAAATCCGCGACTACTCGTACCAGCTTTCGGACCTGGCGCAGAGCGGCGGCCCGACCGGCGATCCCGAGATCGACGCCATTCTCGAGATGTACGCGGCACCGCCGGCGATGGGGGCGGTATGATGAGCGCGGCCGGAGGACACGCGTTGTTCAAGAAGCTGTTGCGTATGGAAGGCGAGGCCGTTTCGTACCTACCCTTCGACCTGGCCTCAAGTGAGAAGTTCGACGGCTGGGAGGAGGGGATCGACGCGTTCGAAGAGGCGGTGCCGCTCACGGCGCTCGTTACCTACGAGTTCACGGAACGCGTGCTGGCGGCGATCGGCGAGGACGTCGAGTACTCGTGCGTGCTCGAGCTCTCGACCGCGGCGTTGGACGCTAAGGCTGTTTCGTTGAAGGACAAGGACGTGTTCACCGTAGCCGGTAAAACATACCACGTTACGAGGTTCCGTGAGACGAGGCACTATGGCGGGTCGCCGGCCAGCGTGCTGGTGGCCCTCAACGAGGGTAAGCCATGAAGGTAGTTACGTTCAAAAAACCCGGGCGGTTCGGCGCCGTCGACATAAAGCCAGAGGCGCCGCGGCTGTTGCCCGACGAGACGGCGGCGCAGCTTAACGCGATGCGCCCCGGCCTGGTGGAGCTCGGCGACGTCGACGGAAACTACAACCGGTACGCCGGCTACGACCTGACGGAGAAGTCGCTCCTGCTCGTCCGCAACGGCGGCTTCGGCGACCTGCTGTTCCTGACGCCGCTTATCCGGTACCTGGACGATAAGTACGACCACGACGGCATCGCCGTCACCTGCGGCCGGAAGTACGAAGGACTTTTCCTGCGCAACTCCCGCGTCCGGCGGATCCACACGTATCCCGTCCGCCTCAAGGACTTCGTCTCCTACGACTACCAGCTTTGCTTCGAGGGAACGATCGAGAACAGCAAGGATCCGGAGCTCCACGCCGTCGACCTGTTCGCGCGCCACGCCGGTATCCACGACCTCGACGACCGCACGTTGGAGTACGAGGTGGACCGCGCCCTCGCGAACAAGGCGAAGAACATCCTGCGTTACGACTTAGGCGTGAAGCCGGACGACGTAAAGATCGCCGTCCACCTGCGATCGTCTTCCCTTATTCGAAACTACCCGCCCGAGAACAGTTTGCGCGTGGCAGCGGCGCTCGGGATCGGCGGCGCGAAGGTGTTCCTGCTCGGGACGAAGCGTGACTGGGACGAGATCGTCGGCGTCGATCGCGAGACCCTCATCAAGCTCAAGAACGTCACGAACCTGTGCGGCCGGTTCAAGTCGATGGACGGGACCGCCGCGTTCCTGTCCAAGATGGACCTGCTCATAGGCCCCGACTCGGCGCTCGTCCACGTCGCCGGCGCGCTGCGCTTACCAACGGTCGCGCTTTACGGCCCGTTCCCCGGCGCCGTCCGGACGAAGTACTACCCGGGCTGCCTCACGCTCGAGGGTAAGAAACGGAAGTGGCTCGGGCTCAGGTCCTGTTCGCCGTGTTTCATCCACGGACACAAGCCTTGCCCGAAGGCGAAGCGGGACGGCATTAGCCGGTGCCTGCGCAAACTGAAACCGGAGACTGTTGTTCGCGCGGCGTTGGAAGTGCTGGCGGAGAAAGGAAGGACAGATGCTAAAGCGTGAAGAATGCCCGCTGTGCGGCGCCCCGGCCGACGAGGCTATACACCTCGTGACGTCCCGGGAAGGCTACGAGCTGTTCAGGTGCCCGGCGTGCGGCGTCGTCTACAGCAAGGTCTACCTCGACGACGATCGGATATTCGCGATCTACGACGAGGATTACGCGAGGCACTGGGAGCAGGAATTCTTGATCAAGCAGAACCGCGGCTACGCGGATCGGTTTTTTGGCGAGCGCGAGCGCGGCCGGCTGCTGGAGGTCGGCTGCGGCACCGGCCAGTTCCTGCGTCGCCTCAAGGAGCTGGGGTACGACGTCCGCGGCGTCGAGGTAAGCCTGGACCTGGCGAAGTACGCTGCGGACCTCGACGTGAAGGTTATGCCGTTTGAGAAGATGCGGGTACCCCCGCCCGTCGCGCGGTTCGACTACGTCGTAACGTTTCACGTTCTGGAACACTTCGTCGACTCCGTGGCCGCGGTCCAAAGGATCGCGAAGATGCTCAAACCGGACGGGGTGTGGTTCAACTACATGCCCAACGTCGCGGTCGCGATGGGGAACGACGGCGCGCACGGCTCGGGTTGGATCCACTTCAACCCGTCGCGCCTCGAGCACCTAACGTTCTTCGATGAGAAGACGATCCGCGTGCTGGCCGATAAGGCCGGCCTGGAGGTCTACCTCGTCGATAGCGAAAACGACGACTTCTGGAGCGAGGCGCGGCTCCGAAAAAGCGACGGGTAGGTACACGGCGTGGGCGAATTCTACGGCGACTGGGACAAGTTCACGCGCGAGGTGTCGACGTTCTCCGACCGCCTCGAGCGGAACATGGCGCGGGCGACGCGACGCAACGCCGAGTACGCGGTCGGCGAGATGAAAAAACAAATCCTAAGCCAGCGTGGCGGGGTGAAGCTGTCGAAGCTAAAGCCAGCTACGCGGCGCCGGAAGACGAAACTTGGAAAGACGAAGGCGCTTATTATGAGCGGCCAACTCGTGCGGGCGTTCGAGTACCGGATGCGCGGGATAATGAAGGCGATCGTGGGGATCAAGCGATACGCGAAAGGGTTCGACGTGCCGGGGTTCCACGAGGAGCGGTTCCACTTCGTACGCGACGCGCTCGAGCGCGTTAAGGAGAAGTGCCTCGAGCGGTGGGAAAAGGCGTTCGAAAGGACGGTGCAGGGGAATTAAATGCCGGGCGAGGACTACCAGGAAGAGCTGTTGCTGACGCTGCGGACGCGGGTCCTGGCGGACGTCGTCCCGGAATTCCCGTTCATCACCGAGGCCGACGTTCACGTCGAGGACCCGGACCCGCGCTACGTGGAGCGAGTCGAGGCCGGCGATACCTCCGCCGCGGTCGCGCTGGAGATAACCGCCGACGAGCCGAGCCCGCGTTTCGTCGAGGGCGAGCTTTACCTGCGGCAGAGCGATACGACGTCCAACACCGACCTCGTCGTCGTCGACAAGCGGATATTCACTGTCGAGTGCCGCGTCTACGCCCGCCGCCGACGTTGGAAGCGACTGCTGGCCCGCCGCCTCGAGCGGTACTTCGAGGACAACGAAATAATCCCGTGCGTCGTGGGCGACACGACAACGGGCAACAGCATATGGATCATGTCCGTTGCGGGGCGGAACCTCGAGCCCGAGGACGACTTCTACGTTTACGCGCTTACGTTGACCGTCGAGAGCCAGGAGCTCGAAGAAGTCACGACCCCGAAACCTTCTGCGGGCGTTGAATTCACGCTCGATGATTACGACGAAGGAGGCTAACCGAAATGATAAACCGATCCACAGTCCTCGACATCCCCGATATCTACATCTGGGAGCTCGACGAAGGGCCCAGGGTGATAAAGGCGGTGCCGACGGGCATCATCGGCCTCGTCGACGCGTTCCCCTGGGGGCCGGTAAACGAGTCGACGACGGTCGGCGACCTTACCGCCGGCGTGAAGACTTTCGGAACGCCGAGCAGCACCCACAAGGGCCCGTACGCTTTCCTCGGGGCGTTGAAGCAGGGCGCCCGGGCGTTCCGGTTCATCCGCGTCGTCGGCGAAGGCGCCGCCAAGTCTACTATCACCTGCCAGGACAGCACTGCGGTCGACGTTGTAACGTTCAACGCACCGTACGAGGGGGTACTTGGCGACGAATTCTCCGTCGAGATCGCCGACAACACCGTGGCGTCCGGGACGGTGAACGTCGTCTTTTACTTCGGCAATACGGTCGAGCAGCACAAGGCCGTGCAGATGGCCGACACGACGGCGAGCAACTACCTCGTCAACTTCATCAACAAGAACTCGCAGCTCGGCGTCACCGCGGAGGCGATCGACACGCCGACGGCCAACCCGAAGCCGCTCGCCGAAACGAACTTCTCCGGCGGGAACGACGGCGGGGCTCTTACGCCGGCCGATTATATCGGGACCGTCGACGGCCAGACGGGAGACCGGACCGGGCTGAAGCTGATGGAGACGGTGGACGAGGTTTCGATCGTGATCGCCGGCTCGGGGCTGGAGGACGACGAGGATTTGCAGACTTTGAACGGCGGCCTTATCGACCACGCCGAGACGATGGGCGACCGGATCGTTTGCCTTGGCCCGGCGAAGAATCAGTCCGTGAACGCCGTCAAGGCGACGCGCCTGAACTACAACAGCACCCGGGCTCGGCTCTACTATCCCTGGTTCAAGCTCTTCGACGAGTGGGCCGGCGAGATCGTTACGCTTGCGCCGGCGGCGTTCGCTGCGGGCCGGCTCTCGGTCATCAAGGCGCACAAGTCGCTATCCAATAAGGAAGTCCAGGGGATAAAAGGCCTCGAGCGCGACCTGACCCGGGCCGAGGTCGCCGACCTCTTCGCCAACCAGATCACCTCGATTACCAAAATGCGCGGCCGCGGGTACAGGTTCCGCTGCGACCACGCCCTCACGACCGACACGCGCTGGCAGCAGGGCGCGCACCGGCGCAAGGCCGACCAGATCCAGGAGTCGATCTACGAGGGCACGCAGTGGGCTGTCTCCGAGAACAACAACGAGGAGGACCTCTGGTCGCCGCTCCGGGAGTCCGTAAAGACGCTGCTCGGGCCGATGAAGAGGGAACGCGAGATCTACGACTACTGGGTCAAGTGCGACGAGGAGACCAACCCCGAGGACGTTATAAACCAGAACATCTGCAAGTTCAAATACGGTATCAAGTACCAGGAGCCGGCCGACTACATCATCTTCGAGGGCGAGAAGCTGCTCACGACCGGCGAAGTAACGATCACCTAAAAACGGGGGCGGCTACCCCGCCTCCCGTTTCCATATTCGCCGAGGCAGGTGGAAGCAAGTGGAGAAGAAACCGATTCTGAGTAAGCACGTGACTGTCAAGATCCAGGGACCGTTCGGCCCCGAGGAGGTTGGGGAGTTCACGGAATGTTCCCATACCCGCGAACTCGACGCCAAGGAATACCTGCCGATCGGTTCCGAGGTCGCCCTGCAACTCGAGGGAACCAAGAAGTTCAACGGCAACCTCTCGCAGGGCAAGATCGACGAGACGATGGCCCGGATAATGTGGGGCCAGTACCAGGTGCAGCGCGGCCAGAGCCCCGAGGACGCGCCGCGGTACGTCATCACCATCACGAAGAAATACCCCGACGGCACGACCGGCAAGGACATCTACGGCGACGTCCTGTTCACCAAGATCGACGAGCGCGTCCGCGGCGGCGAGATCGTCGAACAGTCGTTCGACTGGGTCGGCGAGAAGTGGGAAAACGAATATAAGTAACCCGTAACCCTGTACGCGTATGAGGCGAGGTGAAACGTGGATACGGAACGGTTCGAATTTACGTTGCCGGTATCGAAGCAGCAGGTCGTCATGCGCCGCTCGACGCTGATGGACGAGTTCGTCATCGACGAGGAGTACGTCGGCGGCGAAGGAGTTAAAGAAGAGCGCGAAAAGCCGAAGGCGATGCTCCAACCGTGGGCTTTGATAGGCCGCGTGATCCTTCAACTCGGAGGGAAAAAGGGGCCGCTGGATGCGGAGGAACTCCTCGGCCTCCCTAGCCAGGACGGCGCGTACCTAATGCGGTGCTGGACGCGGCTTAACACGCTGACGCCGAAGATGCGGCAGGAGATCGAAAGTTTTTTCGAAGCCCCCGAAACCGAATAGTTGCCAAGCTGATTCGGTTCGGGTTTCCGTACGACGCGATCATGAAGATGGGCTTGGTCGAGGCGCTGGGATGGTTCGAAATCGTTAACGACATGGAAAAAGGCGGCTGATGTTCGGGTTCGGCGGAGCGCGCGGCTTCCAACTCGGCGTAGTCCTGGAGGCGAAGAACCTCCTGAAGGGCGAGATGCGCCGGGTTAAAGCCGACACCGACGAGGCGAAGGCCAAGCTCGCCGGCCTGCAGGGGCAGCTCCAGCGGCTCGAGCGGTACGGCCGGATGATGAAGATCGGTGCCGGCGTTACCGCGTTCGGCGTGGCGGCTTCCGCCGCAACCGTGAAGCTCGTGGACGCCAACAACCGTATCGCCGAGTCGACGGGCAAGCTCGGGACCATCATGGCGCCCACGTATGCCGAGTGGGTCGGCATGCAGGACGAGGTCCGGGAGAAGCTGGAGGACTTGACGGTCGAGTACGTCGGTTCCTACGACCAGATGCGGGAAGCCGCGTACGAGCTGAAGTCGGCCGGTCTCACAGAGGAGCAGATGTGGGCCGGCGCTCCGCACGCGATCGAGGCGGCGCTCGCGACCGAAGGCGAATACCGCGAGACCGCCAAGACGATGGGGATGATCACCAACAACTTCCGGAAAGACCTCGCCGCCCTGGACACCGAGGCCGAGCGGTTCGGGCATATCGGCGACATCATGGGGATCGCCACGCGGGAGTTCGCGATCACCGGGCCGTCGATCGCGCAGGGGTTCGCGTACGCCACCGGCCCCGCCAAGGAATGGGGCATGTCGCTCGAGGAAACGACGGCGACGCTGGGGGCGCTGAACACCGCGGGCCTTGAGGGGGGGATGGCCGGTACGGCGCTGATGGCGACGCACCGCAACCTGCTGAAGGCCGAAAAGGACCTCGGCATCCAGATTAAGAAGAACGCCGACGGCTCGTACTCGTACGTCAACGTCCTCGACGCGATCGCCGAGAAGTACGGCGAGAACATCCAGGAGAACGACGAGCTGAAAAAGAAGCTCCAGGAGACGTTCGGCGACGAGGGGAAGAAGGCGATCGTATACCTGCTCGACCAGCGGGACCGGATCCGCGAGGTTACGAAGGCGATGCGGGAGGAAAAGGGCGTCGCCCGCGAGATGATGAGGGCCGTCAACGAGACGGACGCGGCCAAGGTCGAGCGGCTTGGCGACTCGTGGAAAGTGTTCACGTCCTCGCTTATGAAGGACAGCGACGTCGTCGACTGGGCCGTGGATTCCCTGACGGACCTGGTCGGGGCGCTAGACGACATGCCGGACTGGGCGAAGGAGCTCGTCGCCGGCGGCATGGCGGTGGGCGGCGTCGCCGGGTCTATCGGCGGTCCGTTAATGACCGGATACGGCGCTTTAATGCAGTACCGGATGGCGAAGGGGATAAAGGGCCTCGCAGGCGCGGGAGGTCTCGGCGCAACGCGGGTCTTCGAGACCAACCCGGCGGCGCTGGAGGCCGGGGGTATAGGTGGGAAAGCGGGCGCCGCGGGGGCGGCGGGGGCTGTGGGTAAGAAGGGAATAGGCGTAAGAATCCTTGAAATAGCTCCATGGGTTACATTAGGTATTTATGCGATGACGGCGAAACCGGGAGAGGGTATTTTAATGAGCAAGGAGGAAAAAGGAGCACTCGCCAAAGGGAAGGAAGCGAGGGAAAAATATACCACCAAAGAGGGAAAAACAGATTGGGAACGAATCATAGCTGAGAGTCCGAGCGGAGGAAAAGTTCCTAAGAGGTATTCGTGGTTCAAAGATCCCAGTGCTTTGGGGACGCCGAAGGAAGTTTCTAAAACGGAAAACGTTACGGTCAACATAAATACCGTAAATACAAAGGCCGCCGACGGCGCGACGTTAGCGAACGAGCTTAAGGCCCAGGCGCGCCGTACGGGGAAAAAGAAATCACCGTGATCATTTCAGCCCAAAACGGTGCCTTCGGCCAAACGCGCGAGAATCGTTTCTCCGGCCCTTTCGCGCTTTTGAGGATAATGGGTCGTCCCCAGGGGCCGCGTCGATTCTACCCCGTGGGCAAACGTGGTGGGGGGTGTTTTGGATGGCGGGTCTAGGAGACATAGGAAGCGCCGTAAGTTCGCTGCTCGGGCTGGGCGACTCGGTCCTCGATCACCTCGACGACGTAAAGAAGGCCGAGGCCCCCCGCGTCATCCTCATTCCCGACGAGGGCGACGAGTACGAGTTCACGATTCTCCCGGAGGAAGCGCTCGAGCCTGCCGGCGAGGGCGTCTACGTCGCCCAGGAGACGCCGGGGGTGAAGCCGTTCTACCAGTTCATGGGCCCGGGCGAGCAGCGCCTCGCGATGCACGGCGTCTTGAAGGGCGCCGAGGCCTACACCGACTACATGATGTTCGAGCGGTGGAAGCGCGAGGGTACGGTCTTCTCGCTCGTGTACGGCCCGATCAACAAGCTGGTCGCGGTCCGCGACATCCGCTGGCGCCTCCGGTCGCTCACCGAGTTCTGGTACGACATGGAGCTGGTCGAGTTCGAGGACGTCTCCACCCTGTTCAAGGCCGAGGTAAGCGTCTGGCCGGAGTGGAAGGCGAGCGGACTTCTCGCGCTGCTCAATAAGGCGCTCGACGCGATCAACAGCTTCAAGGGGAAGATGCGGGACTTGATCGGCTACGTAACCGGCGTCGTGGACGCCGCCGCCGCGGTCGTCGATATGATGACCGATATCGGCGACGCGTTCGCCGACATCCTCGATATGCCCGGGGACCTGGCGGCGTACGTCCGCGCCACCGTGGCCGACGTCCGCGCCGACGTGGAGGATACGCTCGAGCGGTTCACCGACCTGCAGGAGCGCTACGGCGGCGGCAGCAAGGATCCCAACCGCCACGCCGGCCCGGGCGGCGGGGGCGGTTCGTCCGATCCCGTCTTCTCCAGCCACCGCGCCGGCGACCTGAAGGCGAAGAGGGCGTTCCGCAAGGCCGGGAATACGCTGAAGGACATAAAGCTCGAGCTTATGATCCTCGACCGCACGTTGGCCCGCGTCGAGCAGGGGGCCGATATGAACGTGCCGGCCCACGTCGTCGCCGACGGCGAGACGCTACACGCCGTGTCAGTGCGGTATTACGGGACGGCCGACTACTGGCGGGCGATAGCGCGGCGGAACCGGCTCGAGTCGCTCGACCTCGCAGCCGGCCAGCGGCTCATCATCCCCACGGTCCGGGCCGAGATCAAGACGGCATTCGGTACGGTGCCTTACGAGAATTTCTGGGATTGGTTCCTGGAGCAGCGGCGCAAGTGGTGGCGGGAGACGAAGAAGCGGTTCCTGCAGAAGGCGGTCGGGGGATACTGCCAGCACGGCCCGGACGCCGGGTCGATCGTAAACCTCGGCTACGGTTCCCGGGGTTCTTATTACGAACGGCCGCCGTCTCAGCCGGAATACGTACCCGGGACCGGGGTGATAGGCGGCGACGAGAAATATGGCCCCAACCGTCATGGACCCATCCTCTAAAGAGAGACGGCCGAGGGCGATCGTAAAGCTCAACGGCGAGCGGGTGCAGGCGTTCGACGACGTAGACGTCACGCTGATCGCCAAAGCCGAGGCCGATACGTTCGGCATCACGGTCGCCAACGACGGCGGTAAATACACCGGGGAGTTCCACGAGCGGACCGATCCCGAGGAGTCGGGGAAGGTCCGGCCCGAGGTCGAGATCTGGATGGGCAGCGTCGCCGACGAGGACTACGGCGAAGCGGACCTCGTGAAGATGATGTACGGCGTCGTCGACGAGGCTACGTTCGAGTTCTCCCGGGATGGCGAGGCGATCACGCTCTCGGGTCGGGATATGACGGCGCTGTTGTTGGACGCGCGGGTCGCGCAGCGATTCCCGAAGCGGCCGGCGGCGTCGCACGTGAAGGATATGGTTCAGGCCCACGGTTTGACGCTCGATCTCAAAGGCGCCGGCGGCGCGATGCAGGCGTTCGTCGAGGACGACGTGACCGAGTGGGACGTCGTCGAGATGATGGCGCGGAAGATGAAGGCCGTCGCGTTCGCAATCCCCGGGACCAAGACGATCTACGTCGGCCCGCGCCAGAAGAAAGAGATGCTGCCGCCGGTCGTCTTCCGCGTGAACGCGCAGTGCATAACGATCAAGAAAAACCTGACGGCCAAGTACGAGGTCGAAGTCCGCTCGTGGGACGATAAGAAAACCAGCATCGTCGGCAAGTACCCGGCCAAGCCCGAGAAGGGGGCGCAGAAGCGGCTCTACAAACTCCCGGAGGTTCGGACGATAGCCGAGGCGAAGGCCCGGGCCCAGGCGATATACGAGGAGCTGTCGCGCGACGGCGTCGAGGTGGAGGCGACGATCCCGTTCAATCCGCTGTACATGCCGGAGCACCACGTGATCGCCGAGTACGCGGGCGACCCGGACCCGCTCGGGCCCCTCGCCCGGGCGTACTACATAAACGAGGTCACGCACCGAATAAGCAAGCACGGCGGCGGTACGACCGAGATAAAGGCGCTGCTGCCGGTCGAGGAGTTCCGAGCCGAGGGGAAGGGAAGCTGATGTGGCGGGCATAGCAGAAGAAATAAAGGATATCGCACGCGGAGCCGCGGCCGCGGCGTTCGTGCCGCCGCAACTCGGCGAGGTCCTCGGCGTTGACCAGAACGCGTTCAAGATCCGCGTCCGGCTGCAGCCGTCGGGGATCGAGACCGACTGGCTGCGCGTCGCGTCGCCGCTTCTGAAGTGGGCCGACGTCGAGCTTCCGGAGCAGGGCGACGAGGTGCTCGTGATAACCGTGCCCGGCGAGCAGATCGCCGTCGCGCTGATGTTTAACGTCCAGGACCGGCCGCCGTCGGACGCCAAAGAGGCGGCGCGGAAGGGCGACGCTTGCAGCTGTTCGGAGGCCGTCGTCGGCGACCACGGCCCGCACAGCCATACGGTCGTCGTCGACGAGGGCTCCGGGAAGGTGAAGCTCGTTGACTAACAGGCTGCCGCGGGACCTGTACGGCGTCGACTTCGCATTCGACGCGGAGGGCGATCTTGTCGTGTCGCCGAGCGGGAGGTTGCTGACGATCGCCGGCGCCGACAACGTGCGCGAGGCGATCATCAGGCGGCTCTCCACCGCGCTGGGCGAGATGCACCACCACCCGGAGTACGGCTCGCGGCTCTTCGAGCTGCTGGGCGAGGAGAACGACGACGTGACGTGGGCGAAGGCGATCCGCTGGACGAAGTGGGCGATGAGCCGGGAACCCAGGGTGAAAGAGGTCGTCGACTGCTACGTCAAGGCGATCGACGGCAACCGTTTCGACATCTACGCGTTCTACAAACTGATCGAGGAAGACGTGACCGGGAACATCGTCTTCCCGTTCTTCGTGAGGTAGCGACGTGGCCGAATCCGAACGACTGAAGAGGATGATCCGGCGGATATCCGGCCGGACCGGCGAGATAACGGACTTCAACGTCGGCGGCGGCCTGCATTCGTTCCTGGAGGCGATCGACGACGAGCTCGACGTCGCCGACTTCGAGCGGGACGAGGCGGTCGCGAGCCTGCTCATCCAGTCCGCCGAGGGCGACGAGCTGGACAGGATCCTCAACGGGTTCCGCTTCTTCCGCCGGCCCCCCATCCCGTCGCTCGTGCTGTTGAAGTTTTCGGTGAATACGCTCGCGTCCCAGGATATCCCGATCCCCAAGGGCGCGGTCGCCTCGACGGACCCCGACGAGATCGTCTACCAGTCCGACACGACGACCGTCGAGTTCCTGGAGTTCGAGACCTACGAAGACGGCGCATACATACCGAAGGGGTACAAAACCGTCGAGTGCTACGCCGAGTGCACGCGCGGCGGCGCGTTGACCAACGTGGGCGAGGGCAAGATCAACACACTCGTCTCAAACCTGCCCGTCGACAGCGTCGTCAACGAGTACTCGGCCGCGGGCGGGATGGACGCGTGGACGGACGACGAGTACCGGAAGGAGTGGTACCGGGCGCTGAGGATGATGGGTCGATGTACGTACAACGCTATCCTGGCCGCGGTGCCGCTCGTCTCGGACCACATCGGCGAGAAGATCGTCTTCGCCCACCTGTCGGAGTGCGACCCGGAGCCGGGGTACAACATCCTCTATTTGGCGACGGGCGACGGCGGGTTGGCCGAGGGCCCGAAGGCGAAGGCCCAGGCGTTCTGCGACCGGTACCTGCGGGGCATCGGGACGGTTCTCGCCGTAGAACCGCCCCAAGAAAAACCCCTCAACCTCGCGTGCACGATCACGTACACCGCCGGCGTCGTGAACAAGCCGCGGGTCAAGGCAGAGCTGGAGAAGACGCTCATCAACTACGTCCGCGGCATGAACATCGGCGGGGAATTCGCCGGCCTCGCCGTCGGCGCCGGCAGCGTATACCTGAACCGGCTGATCACGAAAGGACTCGAGGTGCCCGGTATTCTGGATATCAGCTTCGATAACATCTCTGAAAACGTAGCAATCGAAGCTAGCTGGAAACCCTGGGCCGATTACGGCTTCGCGATCGCGGAGGCGGGCTAATGGCCGCGCCCGCAGCGTTGACCGGTGCCTTCCGCGTGGCGTCGCCCCGGATCCTCGGCCGGCTCATCTCGGCGTTCAAGACCGACGAGGGGAGCAACAACGAAATCATCCTCTCGGCCGTAGGCGACGAGATCGACGAGTCGGTGCACGCGCGGACGGCGACGATGTCCGAAGAGGTGCTGCCGCTGGAAGCGACGGGCCGCAAGCTGGACACCGCCTGCGCCGGCTACGGCCTCGAGCGGCGCGAGTGCGAGGCGGACGGGTGGCTGCGGGAGCGGCTCGGGCGCGAGGTGTTCGGCCCCAAGGGCACGCGCGAGGCGCTGGAGACGGTTCTCGACGGCCTGTTCGTAAAGAAACCCGAGATCGTCGAGTGGATCCGCGACCAGTGGTTCGTCGACAAGAACTACTTGGGCGTCGACACCTGGTCGTGCGACCGGACGAAGGTCGCGTTCCGGTTCCTGGTGCGCGTTATGAACACGCGGAAGACGATCGAGCGGACGGGGTTCTTCGTGGACCGCTCGTACGTCGGCGAACAGTACGACTACGACGACAGGATCGAGTACTCGGTGCCGATGTGGTTCCTCTGGATATTGATACGCGCCGTGAAGATGGCCGGCACCGAAGCGACGATAGAAGTCCTGAACTGAGGAGCAGCCATGAAGAAGGTCAAGTTCCACGACAAGGAGCAGGTAACGCTGGCCGACCTGAAGGCGATCGCCCAACTCGTCCAGAACGACGGCTTGGCGCAGCTGGTGCAGCACCTGATCATCGGCGCGAACAAGGTCCTCGACGGCGGCGCGGTTACCGAGTCGGCGACGCCTGGGATGACGGTCGACGTCGCGGCCTGCGTAGCGTACCACACGGGCGTCCCGATCGTCGGCGACTCGACGACGGTGGATATCCCGCCGGCGGACCCGGCGCTCGACCGCATCGACGTCGTCGCCATTGGCTACGCGACGGTGGACTCGACGGCGGTGCAGCGGACGTTCTGGAACCCGGTTACGGAGTCGGAGTACAACGACGAGATCTACATCCGCGAGCACGACAGCTTCGAGGTAGTCGTTGTCCAGGGGGTACTGGCGTCCACCCCCGTACCGCCGACGGAGTACAACGGCGAGGCGATAACGGATAACTACGTGATACTGGCCGAGGTCTACGTCACCGCGGCCGCGACGCAGAGCAACGCCGGCGACATAACCGATAAACGGGAAATCTTCGCTGCGACGTCGGGATATCTGAAGTGGTTCGCGCCCGGCATCGTGGTTGACGGTTATATCGACGGCGACGGCTGGCCGGTTGACGAGGATTGCGTTGTCCTGGGGCTCTCCGTCTACCAGGAGACGAAGTGCACGGCGACGGATCCCGACGGTGACGTATACACGGTGCGGAAGAACGGCGTCGACACGGAGCTCGAGGTCAAGATGAACTCGGCCTCGGCGAACCCGGAGAGCGACGCGGAATTCGTCGAGTTCTCGGCGGGGGACCGATTGGCCATCTACGCAAGTGCCGACCTGGCGCTCGCGGGGGCCGACGCTCACGTCGCCGTGCGAATCGGGAAGAAACTGCCCGCCGTCAACCTGAGCTAGGAGGACCCATGGCCGACGAGAACAACGGCTTCAAGGACTTCGTTCGTTCCGAGATTAATAACGTCAAGGACGCGGCGGAGAGGAACTACGGCGAACATAAAACGCTGTTCGAGGCGATCGGGAATATAAAGACACAAATCGCGGTGCTTACCGAGAAGATCTCCGGGCAAACCGAAATCCGTAAAGCGCGAATCGCCCAGTGGGGAACGATCGGCGCGGCTCTTATCGCGGCCGCGGTGGCGTTAATCGTGGGCTTCAAGTAAGGGGGTTACACCGATGAACGGAAATGGGAACGGATGGAAGTCGAGGAAAACGATCACGACGTTACTGATCATCATCGCCGGGATCGTGCTGACGGGGTGGCTCGTCGCCGTCGGCCGGTACGACCTCGCGGTGGCCGTGTTCGGCATCACGGCGGGCGTCGTCGGCGTTTACAACGGCGCGAACGCCTGGCAGTCCCGTGCCTACAGCGACCACGGCCAGCCGCCTGGGACTGAGCCGTAATGGAATGCGTAATCGGTAAAACGTACAAGACGCGGTTCGGTTGGACGACGTTGTGCGAACGCGACGTAGACGCGGTGGAGCGGTCCATCCTCGAGGTCACCTCGGACGTCGCCGTCGCCCTGGCCGGGACCGGCGCGGTCATGATGGCCCAGGGCGAGTTGATCGACGCGCTGCACTCGTGGCGCGACGAGGCCTCGCGGATATGTATGGAGAAAGTGGGCCGCGGCGTCGCCCGGGCCGGGTTGATATACGCGAACTCCTGCTACCGCCCGCTCGGGACGACCGCCGGCAGCGGTAAGTACAAGGATCCCTGCGGTTGCATCGACAGCACCGACGACTTCGGCCACTGGTCCGGGTTCGCGATCGACGTACCGACGAAGTTCTTCCGGCTGTCGTGCGTGCCGGCGTTAACCGTCGAGGAGGTCAACCTGGCCGCGCAGCGGGCCGGCCTCGAGCGGCCCTGGTACACCGGGCCGCCGTTGACGTCGTATACGAAAGGGCACGGCGAGTACTGGCACTATCGCGTTAGGGCTTGAGAGGTAAAATTATGAAACGAATCGTCATCCTGCTCGCGGCCGGCGCGGTGTTGGGCGCGGCCGTCGTCGGTTACGTAACGTGCCGCGGCTGCGGCGGCGAGCCCCGGTCCGGAGCCGTCCAACCCGCGACGCCGAAGGAAACACCGCCGGGGTGGACGGCGCCGCCGGAGAAGAAAACGACGCCGGCGCTCAAGCGCATTCTGCCTACTTACCGGCCGACGCGCGCCGACGTCGTTCTCAAGCCGTTCCCGCCTGGATCCCGCGTCGTTGAGGTCCAACCGGAGGGGGGCCCGCCCATCCAAGTGGGGATCCTGCCGGGCGGCGAGGTCGTCGTGCCTGAGGGCGTCAAGGCCGTCGTCTACGAGAAACCGCCCGCCGCGATCGCGCTCGAGGCACGACCATGGGTTGGCGGCGGTGCCGAGGCCTCGGCGATGGGCGTCGATATCGCCGGCGCCGGGGGCGTAGACCTCGTCCGGGTGTGGCGCTTCCATGCGGGCCCGGGCGTCGTCGCGAGCCGCGATAACGTCGCGGGCGTCGTAGCTGGCGGGGTCAACCTTTGGCGGAACGTCGACGCGCGCGCTGGCGGCGGTTACGGCCTCGAGGGCGCGACGGCGTTTGTAGGAGTAAGCATCGCAATCAGATGACAAGAAATTGGTTATGATTTTGGGTGAGGTCGTAGTATAATTTAGGTGTACGCTAACAGGTTTGAATATAAACGAGTGTACGCCGTGGACCTCACAACACTCCAATTAATAATCGGGATTATCGGAATTATCGTCGGTATCGGCACGATTATCGTCGGCGTTACAGGTACTGCGACGACCATTTTCGATCTCTTACGTCGGGAAGGGCATATAAAAGGAGATATAAGTAAACTCTTTTCCAAAAAACGGCCGGCGCGCGTAAGGGCTGAAGAACATTCAAAGGACTACTCTGTTGAGTACGCAAAGACGGAACCGGTTCCGGAATCATACCCACGGATTAGGGAATCGGGCGGTTACCTTCGGAACGCACTAACTTCTTTAGCCTCGTTTTTTAAGACCCCACCGAAATTCATTAGGCGCACGAAGGTCTTTTTGGGTATAGCGGGAATCGCTATTATAGCCCCTATTCTTATTATCATCGGCGTAATCCTAGTAACAAATATTTTATCGAGTAGTTACAGCCCTATCAAGACGAGCAGCGTTCCCATTACGGAAAAAGAAACACCAGTTATATCCGACAGCAAACCCGAAAACACCGAAGCAGAGCTCCCCGGGCGCCGTGAAGGATTAGATCCTTTAGGGTTTAAAATGGTTACGATCCCCGGTGGTAGTTTCATAATGGGTTCTGATCATAATTACAGTGTATTTAATAACGCCGACCCCGCCCACGAAGTCGAAGTATCAGATTTCTATATTTCGGAAACAGAAGTTACTAACGCTCAATACGTCGCGTTCTTAAACGGGGAAAAACCGTCTCAAGAAGGGCGAGTTAAGTGGATATTAATAAACGGTGATGTAACATTAAGCGAGACAATCGATAATACTCATATTATTTATTTGAACGGGGAGTATTCGGTCGAAAAAGGTTGGGAAGAACACCCGGTAGGAAACGTTAGTTGGTTCGGCGCTATGGCTTTTTGTGAATTCTATGGATTCACTTTACCAACAGAAGCGGAATGGGAATACGCAGCCGGCGGTCCGGGCCATAGTATGTATCCGTGGGGTAATAGTTATATCGGGGAAAAAGCTTGCTGTTGTTCAAATAATAACCCGACAGCTGATCCGGGCACTATGCCCGTTAGGTCTTTTAAACCTAATGGATATGGTTTATACGACATGGCCGGTAACGTATCGGAATGGTGCCTCGACATATTTGCCTATTACCCTGGTTCGATAAGTACGACGGAATTCTACGGGGATACGAAGGTCGTACGTAATGGCTCTTGGCGTGATTCTTACGGCTATATGGTTACGGCCCAAGGAGAAAATACACTCGGTTGGAGAGACGAATTCTTGTGTATTTATCGTAAAGGTTATATACCCGCGTTTAATTCCCCGTGTATCGGATTTAGGTGCGCTGATAAATAGCTACTGGTAGAACGTCGATGCCACGGCGGGCGGAGGTTATGGCCTCGAGGGTGCGACGGCGTTTGTGGGGGTGGGTATCGGGATAGAGTAGTCCAACCTGAAATCAAATCGTTGACAACCGGTAGCGGTGTTGATAGAATTCCCCGGGAATAAAGCGATTGAAATAGCCATAATCCCCGACGGGTTACCCATTTTCCGGGCTATCGAGGAGAGGTTTTGAACCAAGCATTACCGGTGGGATTAACGTGGCCTGATTACTTCCCTGACGATTGCCCGCCCGGCGACGCTCAAGTGGCCGACGGGGAAGTTTATAGGTTAGTTAGCCAAAACCCGCCACTAAACACCGATTTCCGCCCCCGCGTCATTGAGCAAACAAACGGGGAGTATTCTTCTAATCTGTGCAAGGCATGTGGGCTTTCGGTCTTCCGCGACTTAAGCGATATCGAGGAAACGCGAAGGTACTCCGGCGCATTGAAGAATAAAATCGTAGCTAAGGGAACGCTTATACCCGAAGCGGGCGTTTTAAAGACAACGCCGAACGCGCGCCGGGGAGGTAAAACCCACAGTACTTGGTGGGTGCCGGATGAATTCGACCCAACCCACTTATTCCAGGTTATAGAAAATGAATGAAGTGAGAAACTTTTCCGGATTCCCTGAACTCGGTTGCCTTGAGATTATCGAGGTCTACGCTTACTACGACGAAGCAGTCCTATACGTTGCCCATAACGAAAGAGATAGGTTATTCCTCGTAACTTTAGCTGACGATACAGAAGACGTTAAGAATTGGCTCTATGCTCCCATGTCGGACCGGCGGTTTAATGAAGTCCGATCGGGTGGTATAGAGCTTCGCCAAGCTTTTAAAGCTGCAGAGGGCGGGTACGTATATACCGTTTCCCGCCAGAAAAAGAAAGAGGGCGCCTATGCAGGGAAGTGGGTTAAAACAGGCGATTTATCGGACAACGAGTTACCCGAGGAAGGAGTGCGTTTAGATTTACCTACAGTTACGATTCAACCCCGCGAACCGATAGATGTCGTACGGAACGCACAACAGATTAATAAGGAAGTGCTCTCGCTGGCCTTTAATTTTAAGGACTCTTTTAGAACGGAAGCGCCCGCGGGACTCTTAGGCCAACTATTAGATTCCTTTCAACAAGTAGCGATCGCGGTAGGCCAAACCAAGTTAGGGAAAGGAACGTTACGCGGCCTTGTTCCGGCGAATATCGTAAACCAAATGACCCTCTCCGTAGCGGGGATTTTTCCCAGTTCGTTTGCGGTGGAGCTTCATGCAAACAAAGAAGCGGACCTTTTCGGCGTATCCCCCGTCGCGGAAGCGTTAGAGGAAGTTTTCCGTCTTTTCGAATCTTCGTATTCGAACGAAGAATTAATTGCCGTACTAAGGGACTTAAAAGGCCGCACCCCTCAAAAGTACAAGCAATTTTTGGAGCGTTTTGAAGGTGGGGTAAGTAGTCTCGAGGCGCGATGGGGTTCTCCGGTAAAAAAACTGGAACAAATCGCTAGGGTGACAGATGAAATAGCTTTTAATGCCGTTAAGACTATCAGCGAAATGGAACCTTCCGAGCCTATAGAATATACTTTTCTTGGTAGATTGATTGGGATTAACATAAGGACTAAAATATACGAAGTATGGGACGTTGCGGAAAACCGAAAATACAGCGGTAAAATCCTCGACGAAGCAGTACCGATGGTTGAGCATGCTACTATTAACAACGTCTATTCCGTAACGGTCCGCGAGGATACTGTAACAAGCGCAACCGGTGAATTAGAAACGAAATACCGACTTCTACAGTTGGTCGGTGTTGGCGATACCTCGAGCCCGAATTCGTTAGAGTAATTACAAAGAAAAGGCCAACTAAAATACGCCCTCTTCGGGAACTTTCTTTTGTGTTAATTTTGTGTTAAAATTTCCCCGCGTAGCGATTAGCCGCCCGCAATAACCGTTAATAGTCCATAGTCGCAAATCCTTGAAACGAAAAGCGGTTGCGCCGTAATGGGCTGCAACCGCTGAACTTATAAAAACGGGCGGGAATAGATTTTAAGTCCGCTGCGTCTGCCAGTTCCGCCACCTCGGCTCGAGGCGGCATAGTTTAACCGCTTAGCGGGAGGTTGTCAAGGGCGGG
>Ga0307379_10002124_pt1 | contig 29812 bp, 29 predicted proteins | sample UN2MG_FD_202237 | JGI IMG/M metagenome (GOLD analysis project Ga0307379, IMG submission 202237) | Soil microbial communities from Risofladan, Vaasa, Finland - UN-2 | ecosystem: Environmental > Terrestrial > Soil > Coastal area > Acid sulfate soil | place: Finland: Risofladan, Vaasa | collected...
CGGCCGCCCGCGCCATCGCCCTCATACGCCGGCACTATCCCGCCGTCGAAATCTCGGTCCTCGCCCCGGAGGCGATGGCCGACGAAACGCGATACGACACCGGCGCCCCCGTCATCGCCGCCCCCGGTGTCGAGGCCTGCGGCTATCACATCACCCGCGGGCTCGTCAGCGCCCTCCGAGAGCGCCGCTTCGATACCGTCATCATCGCTGGCGAAGGCAACCGCCGCGCCGAGCTCATCGCGCTCCTCTCCGGCGCAGATAGGCGCGTCGAGATCCGGGACGACGGCGCCGCCCACGTCCTCCGGATAGCGCCCCACAAGCCCTTGCTCCTCGTCTTCCAGGGCATCGCCGGCGCTCTGGAGAAGCTCACCCTCACCGCCCTCGTCGCCCTCGTCTGGAGCGCCATCACCGTCGAAGGGTGCGTCTGGCGGCTGCGCCGGCGATCGACGCCCACACCCCGCGAAGGCTAACCTACGGAGAAAGCTATGGGTCGCCCGGCGGTCTTCCTCGATCGCGACGGAACCATCATAGGCGAGGTCGACTATCTCCGGCGCCCGCAGGACGTCCGGCTCCTCCCCCATGCCGCCGCCGCCATCCGTCGGCTGAACGAGGCCGGGCTCCCCGTCGTCGTCACCACCAATCAATCCGGCATCGCCCGGGGAATGCTGACCGAGAAAGACCTCGAAGCCATCCACGACACGCTTCGACAGAGGCTCGGCGCGCGGGGCGCCCATCTCGACGCCATCCACTTCTGCCCCCACCATCCCGACGCCGGCGGAGAGCAATACCGCCGCCGCTGTCGCTGCCGCAAGCCCGCCCCCGGTATGCTCCTCCAGGCGGCCAAGGACCTCGATCTCGATCTCAACCGCTCCTACGCCGTGGGCGACAGCGAGCGCGACCTCCTCGCCGGCCGGAAGGTTGGCTGCCGCACCGTGCTCGTCCAAACGGGCTATGGACGGAAGACCCAGGCCGAGGCGGCCGGCCCTCTCCCCGCCGACCACATCGCCCGCAATCTCAGCGAGGCCGTAGACTGGATTCTCCAGGAGCGCAGGCGCCGCCGGTGAAAGCCACCCTCATCATCATCAACCATAACGGCCGCGACCTGCTGGCGCAATCCGTGCCGGCCGCGCTGGAGGCCGCCCGCAGGGCCGGCGGCCACACCGTCGCCGTCGCCGACGACGCCAGCTCCGACGACAGCATCGAGTTATTGTCGAAGACCTTCCCCGAGGTGAAGGTGCTCGCCCTGCCCAAGGGCGGCTTCGGCCCCACCTGCAATGCCGCCGTCGCCGCCGCCGAGACCAACCTCGCCGTGCTCCTCAACAACGACGTCATCGTCACCCCCGACTTCCTCCCGCCGCTCCTCGCCGATCTGGAGGCCGACGATGTCTTCGCCGTCGGCTGCAAGTTCCTCAATCCCGACGGCTCTCTCACCCACGCCCTCGGCAACCGCACCTCCGGCGAGTGGCGCGGCGGCCTCCTCCAGCTCCACCACGAGACCAATCCCGATCTGCTCCAGCACACCTGCCCCCAGCTCTATCCCATGGGCGGGGCCATGGCACTCCACCGCGATAAGTGGCAGGCACTCGGCGGCTTCGACCCCCTCTACCATCCCTTCTACTGGGAGGACGCCGACCTCGGCTACCGCGCCTGGGGGCGCGGCTGGCGCGTCCTTTATGAGCCGGCCGCCATCGTCTACCACGACCAGGGCAGCACCATGGGCCGCTTCCACCGCCCCGCCCACATCGAGCTGATGTCGGCCAAGAACGCCCTCCTCTTCGCCTGGAAGAACCTGCTCGACACCCGCCTTTTCCGGCGCACCCTCGCCGCCCAGGCCCGCTGGACCGCCGACGACGTCCTCATCGGTGGGCTTCCCCATCGCACCGCCGCCCTCTGGCACGCCTTTCGGCAGCTCCGCCAGGCCGGGCGCGCCCGCGCCCGGGAGCAGCGGGAGCGCCTCCGCACCGACGAAGAGATCCTCACCCTCTCCTCGGGAGGACGAGCGTGAGCGATTCCCCCCGCGCCACAGCCCTCTTGCTCACCTTCGCCCGGCGGGGAGAGGAGGAGGCGATTCGACAGGCGATGGCGGCGCTGCGGGAGGCCGCCCCCGGCGCCGACGTCGTCGCCATAGGGACGCCCGTCTCGAGGCCGGTGCTGGAGGACCTGGGGGTGGATGACATCATCATCTACGGCGACGGCAGAGGCGCTCGATCCGTCGTGCGGGAGGCGCGGGGCCGCCGGCCCGCCGCCGCCGCCGTCGTCTACTGGGGGCCAGGCTTCTCCGCCCACCTCAAGCTGGAGCTGCTCGCCCTCCTCTGCCGCCCGCCCCGCGTGCTCCGGCTCGCGCCCGAGGCCCCGGTCAGCGCCATCGGCCGCCCGCGCCTCGCCCTCTCCGTTCTCGGGAAGATACTCGCCGCGGGCGCGCTCGCACTTGCGGGCGCGGCCCTCTCCGGCGCCGCCTTCATCTGCCTGCGCCTCCGGCAGGCCCTCGCAGGAGGTCATCGTGCGCCTCGGGCTTGATGCAAGAGCGCTCGCCTCTCCAGTCCGCTCCGGGGTCGAGCACTATGTCATCAACCTCACCCGCGCCCTCGCCGCGCTCCCCGAGGCGCCCGACATCATCGCCTACGTGGACAGACCGATCTCCGATCCCGCCCTCGCCTCCCTCTCCTCCGAGCGCCTGAAGATCAGCCTCCTCCGCGCCCGCCGCGGCTGGCTCCGCGCCGCCCTCCCCTGGCGCCTCTGGCGCGACCGGGCGGACCTCGTCCATCTCCCCAGCACCATACTCCCGCCGGTCCTCCCCTGCCCCGCCGTCGTCACCGTCCACGACCTCGCCTGGGCGCGGTTCCCCGAGACCTACGATCCCGCCGACCTCCGGATGCAGACCCGGGTCGTGCCCCGCTCCCTCCGCCGCGCCGCCCACATCATCACCGTCTCCCACAGCACCGCCCGCGACCTCACCGAAACGCTCGACGTGCCCGCCGACAGGATCACCGCCATCCCGCTCGGCGTCTCGCCCACCTTCTCGCCCGACGGCGCCGCGCTCCCGCCCGACGCTTTTCCGGGCGCGGAGCGTCTGACAGGCGGCTACCTCCTGCACCTCGCCACCGGCGGCCCCCACCCCCGCAAGAACGTCGGCCTCCTCCTCGCCGCCTACGCCCGCCTCCGCGCCGACCAGCCCGCGCCCCCGCTGGTCGTGGCCGGCGACGTGGCCTCGGAACGCGGGCGCGCCCTGCTGGACACGGCCGCCGACCTCGGCCTGGCAGAGGATGTCATCTTCCCCGGCCAGGTTTCGGAGGCGGTTCTCCCGGCCCTCTACCGCAGCGCGACCCTCCTCGTGTACCCCTCCCTCTACGAGGGGTTCGGCCTCCCCCTCCTCGAAGCCATGGCCTCCGGCCTGCCCGTCATCACCTCCAACCGCTCCAGCATGCCCGAGGTGGCCGGCGACGCCGCCATCCTAGTCGATCCGGAGAGCGTTGAAGACCTCACAGCGGCCCTCGCGCGCGCCCTCATGGACGACGCTCTGCGGCGCGATCTGGCCCAGCGCGGCCTCGCCAGAAGCCGGGAGTTCACCTGGGAGCGCACCGCCCGCGAGACCATCGCCGTCTACCGGCGCATCGGCGGACGTTTTTGAACGCACGACGTCCGCGCCGCGGCTGAAACCTTTTTCTGCCCGTTTGCGTATGACCGTGTAGCGGAGGGCGGGAGATGTCCCAGATCGAGGCCGTGCGGGACGACGCAGAGCTGGTGAGCCTCTGTCTCGCCGGCCGCCAGGGCGCGTTCGACGGCCTCGTGTCCCGCCACCACCGCCAGATACACAACATGGTCTACCGAATGGTCGGAAACCCGGAGGACGCGGCGGACCTTACCCAGGACGCCTTCCTGCGCGCCTACGAGCGCCTCCACACCTTCCAGCTCGACCGCTCCTTCCTCGCCTGGGTCCGCGCCATCGCCTCCAATCTCACCATCGACCACCTCCGCCGTCGTCGTCAGCCCACCGTCTCCCTCGACGAACGCCTCGAATCCGGCGCCCAGCACCCCGACGAGACCCCCGGCTCCTCTCCCGCCGAACGCGCGGTGATGGCCGAGGACTCCCGCCGCGTCCTGGCCGCCGTCCAGCAGCTCCCCGAGAAGCAGCGCGCCGTCCTCATCCTCCGCCACATCGAAGGCCTCAAGCTGGAGGAGATCGCGGAAAGCCTGCGCATGCCGCTCGGGACCGTCAAGACCACGCTATTCCGCGGCCGCGCCGCGGTCAGAGAAATGGTGGGCGAGCTATGAGGAGATTCAAGATGGATTGCTCCCATGTCAGACCGCTGCTCGACGAATACTTCGAGGGCACTCTCCCTTCGAACCCGGCGGCGCAGGTCCACAGCCACCTCTCCACCTGCCCCCACTGCGCCGCCGAACTTCGACAGATAGAGATGATCTCGGCCGCGCTGGAGGCCGTTCCTCGCGCTGCACCGGCCGCGGACTTGCTGAGGGCCATCTCCCTCCGCACCGCCGAGCTCCCGGCCCCCGTTGCCCGCCGAACCGCCGCCGGATGGCGCTGGCTCGCCGTCATCGCCGCCCTCTCCATGGCCGGTCTCGGCCTCGCCACCTATCTTCTCCCGCTGCTCATATCCGAGGGCCTTGCCTCGAACCTCTCCCTCGCTCGGTGTGCCGAGAACGCCGCCGCCGTGGTGCAGAGCTGGCTCTCCGCCGGGCCCGATATTCTCGTCGCCCTCTGGGGCGGGCTGGCCGGCCTCGCCCATGGCTGCGGCCTCGCCGCTCGAGCCGTTGCCCCCACGCTCGGCCTCTATGCCGCGGCGGAGGTCGGAATCCTTGTGGCACTCGTTCTCGTATTACATGCCGGCCGACGAAAGAGATCGGCCCGCCAGATGATGCTGATCTGAAAGAAGGTGTTGAGATGAACCTGACACGACCAATGCCGATTCCCGTTCTCACCTCCATGCCCGTGTTTCCGCGGGGCAATGCTCTCCGCCGATTGATCCTGGCGCTGCCCGTTGCCCTCGCCCTCCTCGTGCTCCCGCGCCCCGCCGCCGCCACCTCCGCCCAAGTAGCGGTGCCCGGCGTCTCGGTCACAACTGACGAAGAGGGCGAGACCGAGGTCCGCCTCCCGGGCATGTCGCTCCGCGTGAACGAAGCACAAGAGCCTGCGCCCCCCACAGGCCCGAGCATCGATCTCTCCGGGACGTGGAAGTTCAAAGAGGACCTGGAGGAGAAGGGCCATCTTACGGGATGGCAGAGCCCCGATTTCGACGACTCCGCCTGGCGCACCATCCAGGTGCCTGCCGAGTGGGAGACGCAGGGGGTCCTCACGCTCAACCCCGCGTGGACCGGCCATGAACCGCGCGATTCCTACAACGGCTATGGCTGGTACCGCCGCCATTTCACCGTTCCCGCCGATTGGGCCGACGCAGCAGTCATGCTCCGCTTCGGCGCCATCGACGATTGGGATTGGACCTATGTCAACGGGCAGCTCGTCGGCACCACGACCGGCTATGAAACATGGGAAGATCCCAGAGACTATGCCATCCCTCAAGGCGCACTGCATCCCGGCGCTGACAATGTCATCGCAGTTCGCGTCTGCGACATGGGTGGTGGCGGCGGCCTCAGCGAGCCGCCCGTCGAGCTAGTCAACACGGCCGCCGAAGGAGAGTCTGCCGAAGCTCATCGGGCCTACTCGCGGACGCGCTCGGATCTCGTGCGTTTCGGCGGGAACGTGATCGTCGAGGCCGACGAGAAAGTTGACGGCGACGTTGTCGCCATCGGCGGAAACGCCGACATCAAAGGCTATGTCACAGGCGACGCCGTCGCCATAGGCGGGACCGTCCACGCCCGACCCGGCTCCCGCATCGACGGCGACGTCGTCGTCGTCGGAGGGAACCTCGACCGTGCGGACAGTGCCGTGATCGACGGCGATGTGGTGCAAGTGGGGCCCGGCATCACGTGGCCGCGTGGCTTCCTCGCTCAGAGGCAGTTCCGGCCCTGGGGGATCGCTGGAATCGCCGGAGCAATACTGGCTCTGTTCGCCTGGGGCTTCATCGCCCTCCTCGGCGTCCTTATCATGAAAGACCGCCTTGGCGTGATGGCGGAGGCGCTCCCCGCGCACCCCGCCCGTGCCGCCCTCTACGGGCTCATCGGGTTCGCGCTCACACCCGCCGCCGTACTGACCGCCGTCGTCGCCTCCGCCTTCGCCAGTGTCATCCTCGCCATCACCATCGTGGGCATCCCCCTCATCCCGGCCGTCTTCGCCGCCCTGCTCGCGCTCATCGTCGCCGGCGCCCTCCTGCTGGTAGCGGGTGTCGTCGCCGTCTGGTTCAGCCTCGGCAAGGCCACCGTTTCGCTCTTCAGCCGCTCCGACATCCGTCCGGTCTGGGCCGTGCTCATCGGCGTCGCCCTGATCGCGATCGCCTCCCAGATTCCCGTGCTCGGCCCCCTCGTCGCGGTGACCGTCATCATCTTCGGCTTCGGCCTGGCGATCATGACCGGCATCGGGGCCGACCCCCAGTGGGCTCACCGGCGGCTCGGCTTCAAAACACCGCAAACCGTGCCGGAAACCGTGCCAAGCGTGCCGCCGGCCGTGCCGATCGTGCCGCCAAGCGTGCCGCCGGAGGCCGCCGAGCGTGCCGATAGTGCCGATCATGCCGCGCAGGAGCCCGAAGAAGAGCCCGCGCAAGAGCCCGAGGAAGAGGCTCAGCCGGAGCCCTGATCGCTCCCCTCAAGGGACTCACAGCAAAGCGCCGGCGGGCATCGCCCGCCGGCGCTTTTTCGCCTCTAATCCCCCCAGAGGGCTAGTACTGACCAACCCTGAGCGTCTGATTCTTCCCGCCGCGCGCCAACGTCACGCTGTTCGACGATATCGCCACCACCCGGTACTTCCCCTCGAACGTCTCCCCCTCCCGCACCACATACCGGCTCTCACCCCGCCGCAGCACCGCCACCCTCTGCTCCCCCTGGATGACCCCAGAAAGCCACAGAACGCCCGGAGGCGGTCCGCTCGGCTCTTCCGCCGGGGCCGGCGCGCCCCACTCCGGCGGCGGCAGCGGCGGCAACGACCGCCTCGCCGACACCTTCGCCACACCCTTCGGTTTCGCCGCAGAAGCCACCTCAGCCGCCTTCTGCGGCTTCTCGCTGGCTTTCGGCGCGGCCGCCGCGGGCGCCGCCGCTGCCAGCGGCGGCGTCTCCGTCTCGCTCGGTTCCACTTCCTCCGCGGCCGATGCGGGAGCGACGACGACCCCGGGCCGCGCAGCGTCCTGCGATGCAACCGCTTCCGGCCCACCACCCGCGCGGGAGATCACGAGACCTGCGATGACCATGAGGAGCGCCGCGGAAAGCGCGATTATCTTGGGCAGACCCAACCGCTTCAGCTTCATGCTACCCTCGCAAACCGGCGGCGGTTCGGCGGCCGACCACACAGCCTGCCGCGGGGCGCAGAACGAGGTCTGCGCGCGGCGTGCCGCCTCCGGTCCATTAATTCCATACGTCGACCCCTTGACAAGACGCACCAATGCGAGACTCTGACCCGGACTCGGTCGGCGCAGCGGCTTCCGCGCTCCGCGATCGACATCCGTGCCGCCCGCCTCAATGCCCCCCCCAATTGTGGAATAAACCGACAGGTGAAGCTGCAGGAGCGCACCGTGCGCCTTCGGGGAAAATGGGGACCCCCAGGCGCAAGCTGAACGGCACGATACAGAGCCTGTTGCGCGGGCGTCGCCCGTGTGACTGTGCCCTTTCGTATGCGTTGGGAGGGATATGTGCAGGACGTGGAGGCTATAGCGAGCGGTCGCGAGGAGGTGGAGGCGTACCGCCGGCTCCTGGCGCGCGACCCCAACTCGCTCCGTTTCGCCGAGTATGCCGATCGCCTTCGCCGGTTCGGCCAGCTCGAAGAGGCGCTGGCGATCTGCCAGCGCGGGCTGGCGCGCCATCCCGCCTACTCGACCGGCCGCGTCGTCATGGGCGAGATCCTGATCGATTCCGGCAAGGCGCAGGAGGCCGAAGCTGAATGGCGCCGGGCGCTGCAACTCGATCCCAGACATCCACGCGCCCACTTCCGGCTCGGCGAGATCTACCTGACCCGAGGCGAGACAGATCACGCGATTGCCGCCTTCGAGACGGCCCTCCTCCACAGCCCCGAGTTCCCGGAAGCGCGGGCCAAACTCGCCGAGCTGAAAGGACCCTCTCCGACCCTTCGCATTGGGGAGCCCAAGCCGCTCGAAGACCGCCTTCGGACGCCCGGAGAGCGCCCGGAATGGCTCACGAGCGACAGGTTCGGCGATCTCGTTCAGCGCGTCTCGGCCTGTCCCTCCGTGGAGGCGGCCGCGCTCGTCGACAGCTCGGGCTCGCCGGTTTCCGGCGAGCTGCCGGAGATGGCCGGCGCAACGACGGGCGAAGCGCCCATGTCGTTTCTCGTGGAGGCCCGGGCTCTGCTCTCACGCCTTGGCGCGGGACGGCTCCGCTCCGCGCTCATCTGCAGCAACACCCTGAGTCTGCGCTGTGTTCCATTGGGCGATCTCGCCCTCCTCGCGGCCCTGCGGTCGCGCTCGCCCGTCGGAGAGGCGGACGAGCAGATCGAGGAGTGCATAGCCGGTGGAGAAAGCAGCGAAGGAAACGAGGCAGAGGCAGATGAGTAGCGAGCCAACGACGAAGAAGCCGGGGCTTGGCGGTGCACTGGACGCGCTGATGGGCATTCCCGGCGTGCTGGCTGGGATGGTGGCCACCGATGAGGGGCTGCCACTCGCCGCCCGCCTCCGAACGGAGCTGGACGAAGAGGCGCTGGCCGCCGCCGCCGCGGTGCTGGGCCAGCTCGGAACTCGGGCTCTCAAGGACACCGGCCGCGGCGACCTCGAAGCCGTCGTGTTGGACGCCAGCAAGTTCAGGTTCGTGGTCCAGCCCGTGGCCCTCGGATACCTGATGGTCGTCACCGAGCCGCTGGCGGAGGCAGACCCTGTCCTGGGAGAGATGACGAACGCGGCCGCATATCTGGACGAGGCGGGCTCAGCGCTGGCTGAGCCACGCGCGGCCTGAACGGTCAGCGAGGGAGACACATGATAGAGACCGCAAACCTGACGATAACGCAGACACAGCTTTCGGAGATCGAGAGCGCCCTGGAGGAGATGCTGACCGGGTCGAATGCCGCCAGCGTGCTGCTGATCAACAGCAACGACGGCAGCCTCATCGCCGCCAAGGGGCTGACGGAGGACCTCGACACGACCTCGCTGGCCGCCCTCGCCGCGGGCACGTTCGCCTCCGCCGGCGAGATCGCCCGCCTCGTCGGCGAGCCGGAGTTTACGGTGCTCTTCCACCAGGGAAGGCGACAGCACGTCCACGTCAACCAGGCCGGCGAACACGGCCTGCTTATGACCCTGTTCACGGACGATACCACTCTCGGCCTCGTCCGATTGTGCGCCAGAAAGGCGTGCCCGAGAGTGCACCACGTGCTCGCAGGCTAAGCGGGCCGCAGAAAGAAGCGGCCCCGCGCGAAGCGGGGCCGCCTACTAGCAGCATCTGAGTTTACGGGTTACTCGCTCCAGCTAATCGCCTCGGCGGGGCAACCGTCAATCGCCTCCTGAATCTCGCTCTCGCCAGCCCCGGACGGCTTCTTCACCGTCGCAATGTCGTCATCGCCCATCTCGAATACGTCGGGGCACACCTCTATACAGGCCCCACAGCCGGTGCAAAGATCCGCGTCTACGACCGGTGCTTTCATTCTCTCATACCTCCGAATCGACTGGTTTATGGCGCTTTCAGCCGCCGCACGAGGCGGCCTCCAAATCTTCTCCAAATGGGGGAGCGGTTCCTCCTGCTGGCGAGGCGAACTCGGCAAATTCAGCGGCAGCCTGTGGTCGACCGCGGGCCACAGGAAGAGCCGTCCCGATGCCGAGGATGCTGGCTCTTTCGGCCCTGTCAAGGAGGCGAGAGTAGCTATGATGTGCTGCCAGACGGGACGGCCGCCCTATTGTACGTCTTTCATCGCCTCAGTCGATAGGCGAATGGTTCACTTGCACAGCGAAGGTGACACGGAGGGTCGGAGGGTGTTAGGAAAACGGCACATCATTCCCGCGGCGTCCCCCCAACAGACATCAACCAGCACAGAGACGGATAGGAGCCGACCAGGGAGGGGCGGGCATTGGTCCGGCGCCCGTTTGCTGCGGGGAAGCCAAGCCACGACAGACGCTGGTGGCACCGGGTGGATTTGAACCACCGACATAGCGGTTATGAACCGCTCGCTCTGCCCCTGAGCTACGGTGCCAGCCCTCGAGGCGCCCTCACGTCCGCACTCCATCTTGGCGCGCGGGCCCGGCCAGTATGATATACGAAATGGGCGGCGGGAACAAGAGCGATTCGGACGGAGGCGGGGTCCAGGCAAGGCGGCGGTCCTGGGCAGGCCGCTCCCGTTCGCTGGCGGGAATGGGCCACCCTGTCACGGAAGCGACTCCGGCTAGGATGGGTGGTAGAGAACAAGAAACTGCCTCTTGACCAAGCGGGCGCGGCTGTGTAACATACGCCGCGGATCGCGTCCAGCTTTGCACTACGGCTGCGAGACAGCTCCAGTCTGCCGAATGTGCGTTCCCGTCGGCCGGCGCCGACCAGGTGACGAAGGTGGCATTGCCATCCATATCCCTTCCGGAGGAACCTGGAATGAAGTGGCACTTCTCTCTGATGGCCGTCTTCCTACTTCTAAGTCTGCTCGTCCCACCGGCCGCGGCTGAGTTTTCCGACGTTCCCGGCAACTACTGGGCATGGGCCGAGATCGAGGGCTGCGTTGACGCCGGCATCGTTTCCGGATACGGCGACGGCACCTACCGGCCGGCGAACACGGTCACGCGCGACCAGATGGCGGTGTACGTGGCGCGCGCCCTTGCCGGCGGCGACCCAGGCGTGCCGGAGGGGCCCGCCACGCCGAGCTTCTTAGACGTCCCCAACACCGGCTACGGCGACGGCGGCACGGATCCGTATTGGGCCTACAAGTACGTCGAGTACGCCTTCTATCAGAACGTCGTCCAGGGATACCAGTACGACGACCCCGATCACCCCGGGGAGACCCTCTCCTACTACGAGCCCCTCTGGACGGTCACCCGCGACCAGATGGCCGTCTACGTCGCCCGCGCCCTGGTCGCCCCCAGCGGCGAGGCCGCCCTGGAAGACTACGTCCCCGCCGACCCCCGCGACTTCCCCGACGTCCCTGCCTCCGGCTATGGGGATGGCGGCACCGATCCCTACTGGGCCTACAAGCACGTCGAATACTGCGTGGAGAACGGGGTGGTGCAGGGCTACGAGTACCCCGACCCCGACCATCCGGGCGAGAGCATCTTCCTCTATGAACCCACCTGGCCCGTCACCCGCGACCAAATGGCGGTCTATGTCGCCCGCGCCTTCGAGCTGGAGATCCCCATCCAGACCTTCGATGTCACTGATTACTTCGACTTGACCCAGGGGAACCGGTGGGACTACATGACCTCTGAGGGGCCCGACCGCACTCTGGCATCGGGGACAACTGAGATTGGAGGTCAAACGTACGTCCGTCTCTCCGATCCCCAGGGTCGCACCAACTTCTTTCGCTCCGCGCCCGAGGGGGTATACTGGGCCGGCATAGACAGCAGCGGCGACCAGTACAGATTCACGCCTCCGCTGCTCCTCCCGAACGGTCTGGCGATCGGACAGGAAGCCAACCAGGCCATCGACCTCTACCTCAACGGCGCGAACCAGGGCCCAGGAACCTTCCGGTTAGTGCTCGTGCGACGCGAGAATCTCAGCCTTCCCGCCGGCAGTTTCCCTGGGTGCCTGGTCCTGGAGTGGGACACCTCGTTCCCGGCTGGCCTGAGCGACCACCTCTATCTGTGGGTCGCGCCGGGCATCGGCATCGTTCAGCAGGACGCATCGCCGGTCGCAGGCTCGTACTGGGAGCAGCTGTATTCCGCCAGCATTGGCGGCGTCCGCTATCCGCAGACCTACGATCTCGGCTACTACTTCCCGCTGGCCGAGGGAGATACGTGGAACTACGGGCCGCCGGGCACGTACACGCAGACGATCTCCGGCACGGCCACTCTCCGCGGCCGCACCTTCATCTGCAAGGTGAACTTCGCCGAGAACGAGATCAGCTACTACCAATCTGCCCCGGAGGGCTTCTACTTCGGCGGAGACTACTATGACGACGAGACCATGGCGATCGAGCCGCCTTTCCTATACCCTAGCGGGATGGCGCTTGGAGAGACCCGGAACGCGACCGGCTCCATGTACCTGGACGACGTGCTGCAAGGCGCGATGAGCGCGTCTCTCACCTTGCTGGGCGAGGATGACGTTACTGTGCCCGCTGGATTCTTCCCCTCCTGCGTCAAGATCGAGCTGCATGTGGCCCTGCCCAACGATTCCGAGGTCCACCAGTTCGAATGGTACGCTGCCGGCGTGGGACTCGTCATGAGGGACGACACTGCATTCGGCGGAGATGACTACCAAGAGTTGTTTTCGGGGACCATCGGCGGGATCACCTATCCGTAGGCGGCGACAAGGAACTGCCTCAGGGTTGCTCTCCGAGAGAGGCGCTCCAGTCAGGGAAACACGCAAGCGACTGGCTGTGGTCAGCTAACAGTGTCGTCGCCGCGGCGGCGGCGCCGTAGCTGTCGGCCCGGTCGAAAGCGGTAACCGACTGGATGGTGTCTCCGCTGCGAATGCCGGTGCTCCGAGCTATGCCCGCCCCGCCGTCTTCCGGGCCGCAGCCGCGCGCTCCTGCCAGCGGGCCGCCGCCGCGATGTCCGGCCACGGGATCTCGAGCTGGTACCTCTTCTCGTCGAGGGCGAGCTGGAAGCCCTGCCGGAAGGCGGCCGTCTTCAGCGGCAGGTGGGCGGCCCGCGCCTTGCGGTCCACCGGCCGGATGTACATCTCCTGGTCGTCGTAGGCCGAGAACCGAGTCGCCTCACGCATCCGCGCGTAGCGCGGGGACAGCCGCGTCACCTCGCGCCACTCGTGCACCGCCTCTTCAGTGTCGCCGTTGAAGTAGTATACGAGCCCGAGATTGCTGTGCAGCACCGGGCTGTCCGGGCGCCACTCTATGACCTGCGCCAGGTGCTTCACCGCCTCTTCCAGCAGCTTATCCTTGGCATAGGCGAGCCCGAGGTCGTTGTGCCCCTCGGGCGACTTGGGAGAGAAGATCAGGACCCGCTTGTAGCTCTCTATCGCCTCGCTCAATCGCTCGTCTCTATAGTAGGCGAGCCCAAGGTTTGAGTGGGCGTCGGGATTCGTCGGCTCCAGCCTCACGAGAGCGCGGAAGTGCCTGACGGCCTCCTCCTTGTCGTTCAGCTCCAGCGCAACGTGGCCCGCGAGGTCCCGCGCAGTCGCCAAGTCGGGATCGATCCGAACCGCATAGTCGGCCTGCTCTCTCGCCGCAGAGAGGTCGCCCTCGAGATAGTAGGTCAGAGCCAGGTTGCAGCGGGCGACGGCGCTGCGCGGCATCATGTCCGCTACGCGGCGAAACTGCTCGGCCGCCTCCACCAGTCGATTCTGGAGCAGCCGCACGACCCCGATCGCGTTATGGGCGTCGGCGAAATTGGGGTAGAGCTTGATGAGCTCCTCCACCTCTGCTTCCGCCTCCTCCAGTCTTTCGAGCATACTGCTGGCGACGACGCTGTTGTAGCGCGCAAGTGCGTGATGGGAATTCATCCGGGTCGCCGCCCGGAAGTGATCGAGCGCGTGGCGCAGATGCCCGCTGAGATACGTCGCCACGCCCAGGTTGATCACGACCTCAATGGCGTCCGGGTTGATATCGTAGGCCCGCTCCAGCTCGTTCACCGCCCGGTCGATCATCTCCTCACGCAGCAGCAGCGTCCCGCTGTTGTAGCGCACCTGGAAGTCGCCCGGCCCCCGCCGCACGGCCTCCCGCATCGCTTCCAGCGCCCGCTGCTTGCGTCCCAGCCGGTACCACGAGATGGCGGACTGGATCAGCGCCCAGGCGTGATTCGGATTCGCCCGCGATACCGCCGAGAAGTCCTCGATGGCCGCCTGATATCTCCCTTCGAGCATGGAGCAGATGGCGCGATTGTAGCGGGCGGCCTCGTGAGATGGATCGGAGCGCAGCGCTCCGGTGAAATGTCCCTCGGCCACATCCAGCGCCCCGCGGGACTGATGGATCACACCGAGGTTGCACATGACGTCCGGGTGCTCGCGGTATCGGCCTGGCAGCGCCTCCAGCTCCGCCAGGCCCGCGTCGACTTCTCCCTGCTTTGCCAGGGCGAGCGCCAGGGCGTTCCGCGCGTGGAGATGGGTGTCGTCCAGCTCCGCCGCATTCCGAAACGCCTGCGCCGCATCCGGCAACTGCCCCATCGCCCAGCGAGCAAGTCCCATATTCCAGAAGACCGTGGGAGAGTGATCCAGACTGCCCTTCGCCCGCCCGAACTCCTCCAGCGCGCGGGCGTGATGCCCGGCCGCCGCCTGCGCCACCCCGTAGTTGTGCCGCGCGACGGAGTGGTCCTCCTCTGCCGACAGCGCCCTCTGCAGTATCTGCTCCGATCGATTGCGCTGCCCCAGAAGCCACAGGATGGCGGCGAGCCGACAGCACGCATCCCCATCCGCCTTGCCGAACTCCAACTCCGCCTCGCACTCCTTTCTCGGCCGCGAGAAGCGTCGCACGGACAGCCAGTCGAACAGCCCCCCTTTGAGCTCCACATATACGCGACGCACCGCTCTCAGGACCGGCCCCGGCGCCGCCCCGAGTATCGCTCCGGCGGCCGCGCCCAGCACGACGCCGATGGCGTAGAGGTCTACGGGGACGGGAGCGGGGGTGCGAAGACGGACGAGGAGGAAGCCGAGCCCGCCGCCAACGAACAGGCAGAGCGCAAGCCAGACGTACCATGCGCTCCGCCCTTCCGCGTGCTTACGCGCGCCGCGGGCTTCCGGTATGTGTTCCAGCGGCGATCCGCATGAAACACAGCTCATCTGCTGCGGCGGATTCGCCCCACCGCAGAGCCGACAGACCAAACCGCGCCTCCCTTTCGCCTGTCGGTGGCGACGCCAAGGCGCCGTAACCCACAACACAATACCACAAAGGAAGCGGCGCTCCTAGCGGCACTGCACCCCGAGACCCACACCTTCTGCCAAATGAGCCTTTATAAGTCGAACCCGCCCCTGCGCCGCGCGGGCATTCCCCATTCCTGTCCCGCCGACGATGTGCTATACTCCTGTAGAGTTTCCTGCATTATGGCCAGGAGCACCCATAATGCAAGAAACTCTACAGCGCAAGGCGTGAGGCTCACACAGCAGATTCTCTCGCATTACGGTCGTAACCGTAATGCGAGAGAATCCGTAGGCGGCCTCCGGCGGGAGCCGGCGGACGTCTCTCGCTGGGCGAGGAAGGGGGCTGCCCTGGTGTACGTCATCGGCGGAATCGTGGGAGCGGCGGCCGTTCTCTGGGCATTGGTGTCGCTGGCATGGGCTTCCTCAGCCGCTCGCCATACCCCGGAGCTCCGCGAGTCGATTCGCCAGATTCGCTACGGCTGGAAATGCCCCAAGTGCGGCCGCGTCCACGCCCCGAACTGCAGGGCGAACAAGTGCGGCGGGCCGTTGGTGTGGGTCCAGCGCGGGGCGAGCATCAAGTGCGCCCGGTGCCACCGCCGCTTCATCCCACATCCGTTCCTCTTCAGGTTGACCCCGCGCCCCCGCCGGATGTGGTGCGGCTCCTGCAAGTCCATCAGGCTCATAACCGACTGGAAGCTCAGCTAGCCGGCTTGCTTTTCGAGCGTCACCCAACTGCACTTCGGCCGGAAGCCGAGCGCGCGATGGTATAGATTCCAGGCCGGCTCGTTCCCCCCCCACACGTGAAGATGCGCTCCCTCCGCCCCCTCGTCGCGGGCCGCCATCATCGCCTCGATGACGATCAGCTTCCCCAGCCCCTCGCCCCGCCAGCCGGGAGAGACCTGAACGCTCGTCAGCCCGTAGAGCCGCCGCCCATACTCCCGAACGTACTCCGCCCAGGGGCCATAGGCCGTCGTCGCAACCACCTCGCGCCCGCGGTGCAGCTCCACCAACATGCGCCTGGGGAAGTACCTCGACTCGACAATCCCCAGCCGCCGTTCCATCCCCCGCTTCCGCGCTCGCTCCCGAAGCTCTCGCGCCATGCTCTCCAGCCGCGCGAGGTGCTCTCGATCCGAGAAGTCCACCTCCGGCGTCCCGTACCCGGCCGCGACCCCGTAGCCGCTCTCCCTCGCCGCCTCCATCAGCGCCTCTCGTGTCGGACTCACTCCCGGAATCTCATAGGCGCCGGCTATCCCGTTGTAGAGGAACTGCGCCCCCTGCACCCAGCTCGGCCCGATCAGAAAGCGGCGCGCCCCCGCCTCTCGCAGGCGCGCCTCCGCCGCCTCCAGCAGCTCTCTCGCCACGACCCCATCGGACTCCCGCGCCACGAGGGCGCGGATCTGCCCCTCCTCGCTCCCGGCCTCGCGCTTCCCCGACTCCGGCCACAAGCCCATTCTCGGCCCGAAATGAACGAACCCCACGGGCTGCGACCCGGCCGTCGCCACCACCACGTCCGCCGGATCGAACGAGGCCTGCCCGAAAGCGCAGCGCCGCAGGTCGGAGTCGTCCACCCTCACGAAGTTCGGCTCGCCCGCGAAGCAGTCGTTCCAGGCCTCAGCCAGCGCCGGCAGGTCTTCGATTCGATAGCTCCTCAGCTCCGCCACGGCAACCGTGCTCCCTGTTGGATGCTGTTCGGACGGCGATCCTGTCGATTTCCCGGTGCCTTCCTCGCGCCCCTGCCTTGACACGAGTCCGGTTCGCTGGATACCATGCCGGGTAATCGGTATGCGACACCCCATGCACCCCAGAGGCGAACAATGAGACGCAGCGCTTTCATTCTGGCATCGGCTCTCCTTCTCGTGCTGGCTTCATGCGCCTGGGCGGTCTCCGTCGAGGAAGAAGTCCAGGTCGGGCGTCGGGTAATGATGGAAATGCGATCCCTCAACCTCACCGCCGATCCGGCGCTGGCGGAGATCGGGCAGCGATTGTCCCCGGTCGTCGACCGCACCGAGCTGCCGTGGAGTTTCTGGGTGATAGAAGACTGGCGGACCTACAACGCCTTTGCCGCGCCCGGCGGGTTCGTCTTCATCACTCGCACGTACTTCGAGAAGCTCAACGAAGACGAGGCCGCCTTCGTCCTCGGCCACGAGATGGCGCACGTCGATCTCCATCATTACGAGCGGAATGTCAAGCGCTCCCAGGAAGCCAATGTGGGGCACGCCCTGCTCAACGTGCTTATCGGCGGGAAGGCGAGCGGCGCCTGGCGGACGGCGACCGATCTCGGGGCGACGGCCTACATGACCCATTACAGCCGCGCCCTGGAGAAGGAGGCCGACTTCGCCGGTTACAGCTTCGCCCAGGCCGCCGGCTACGACGCCCGTCTCGCCGTCACCGCGCTCAGCAAGCTCGGCGAGCAGCCGGAACTCCACCCCTGGATCGTCAACATATACGGCACCCATCCGCTCATGACGAGCCGTGAAGATCGGCTCGCCGCCTCCGGTGGCGAGGACCCGGAGGAGATCGAAATCCCGCCCCCCTCGCCGCGCCACAAGCGCGATCTCGCTCAGGGGCTGAAGCCGCTCGACCCGCAGGCGAGAATCGCCGTGCGTATCCTCGCCCCCGGCGGTGGGCGATGGGAGAACTCCTGGCGGAAGAACTTCACGAAGCGCCTCCACCTTCGGCTCACCCCGCTGGGCTTCGCCATCGCCGGCGACGATCTCATGTACAAGCCCGACATCGGCGATCCGGTCGAGGCCGCTCGCAGCCGCGAGGCCGACTACCTTCTGCTCGTCACTGTCGGCGAGATGTCGAGCACCGAAACAGGCGCGGCCGACCTCGCCGGCACGCCTGTCCGCGCGGCGGTTGAGGTCGAGGCCGAAGTGCTCGCGGTTTCCGACGGGTCCCGCCTTTGGGCGAGGCGCTTCCGCGAGGAGGGCGAAGGCCGCGATGTTCTGGCCGTGGACGCCGAGATTCTGCACGCCGACACCTGCCTCGGCGCCCTCGTCGAGAAGGTGGCGGCGGAGATAACGTTTGGGTGTGCAACGGCCGCCGGCGCCGAGCCGGCTCCGAGCGAAAAGGATGCGGCCGCCGCGGAACCCGCCTCGGTCGAGGGCGAATCCGACACCGTGAGCGAGGAAGCTCCCCCCTCGGCCGAATGACCCGTCTCTGCACCTCGGTATGGACGCCGCAACTCGGTTGACGTGACGCCTCCGTTCCCGTTCCTGGGGAGAGGAGGCGCGTTATGTTCTCGATGCTTCGTCAAGAGAGATATGCGCTGTGCCTTCAGATAGCGAGATCACGCTCGGACCAAAGCGTTCGGATGGGTGGAGGAAGGTCTCCGCTGAGGTAGGCGGGAAGGACGTCAGCCACCTCTACTACGGCCCGGCAAAGGTGCACGTCGGCCGGCACGCCGCAGTCACCATGGCCTGCATCGGCGGCGTTGGCACCGACAAGCAACACCGGCGCAGAGGGCTGGCGCGGCGCGTCTTCGCCCGCGCGGTCGCGTCGATGCAGGGCGAGGGCTACACCGTCGCCGGCCTTTTCACCAGCCGCAGGCTCGTCGCCCATCGACTCTACCGGCGCTTCGGGTTCGTCGACGTGTCGTCGGGTCGCATCGCCTACAAGGTGCTGGACCCCGCCACCCTCGCCCGTCGCTCGCTGTCATCCCTGGTCCAGCAGAGCCCTGAGCTGGGCCGCCGCCGGCTGGCTCTTCGCCTGTGTTTCGAGCGCTCTCGAACGGTATACCTGAAGATCGAAGGCAATGACGTGAGTGTTCTCTCGCGCGCCCCGCGCCGCCTCGACCTCTCGCTGACGATGTCGCACACGACCTTCCTGCAGCTGTTCGATTCGGGGATCGGATTGTCGCACGCGCTGGGAGCGAAGCTCGTGCAGTGGAGCGGCGATGCCGGCGCGTTCGACGCGCTCGCCAAGGCCATCGCTGCCTTCCAGCGCCCAGTGGACGAGGAGTAGCGTCGATGTCACCGCGACGCAGGGACATGACCATACGCAGCTTCCGCGAGGGCGACGAGCAGGTCCTCGCGCATCTCTTCAATGCCTATGTCGCCGACTTCCTCGGGCCGATCCGCCTCAGCCCGAGAGCCTGGCGCGCTCAGTTCAAGCGCAAGAGCTGGAGAGGACCTTCGCTCACCGACGACAGCGACTGCTGCCGCATCGCCGAGGTTGGGGGGCGGGTCCTCGGCTATGCCCTCACCGACTATCAGCCATTCTGGCGTGAGGACGCCGCCGTCGTGCAAGAGCTGTGCGCCGCAGGGGAGTCGGGCGCCGATGAGGTCATGCAGGTGCTCCTCGCCGACGCCGAGCAGCGGGGGCTCGCAAGGGGAAAGAGCTGTCTCCTCCTCGTCCTCTCCCCCGAGGACGGACGCTCGGCCGGCGCGGCCGCCTCGAGCGGATACGAGGAACACCGGGATCATGAGCTCTTCATGGTCCTCATCGTCGACCTCTCCGGATTCCTGGAGGAGATCGCGCCGGCACTGAGCGCTCGCCTCGCCGAGAGCCTCCTGCGCCAGTGGCGCGGCAGCGTGAAGATCCTCAGCGGCGACCAGTCCTCCGGCTTGCTCTGCGCCGACGGCTCGGTCGCTGTCGGCCCGGCGCCGGACGAGCCGGATGTCACGCTCGCCATCCGGCCGGAGGCGCTGCCGCTGCTGCTCCTCGGCCGAGAGACCATCGGCGAGCTCTACGTCCAAGATGCCGTCTCCCTCACGGCCGCCGACGCCGCCGAGGCGCTGTCCCTGCTCGACGCGCTCTTCCCGCGCCTCCCCCTCTTCCTGCCCCGCGCTCAGTGGTGGTAGGAAGAACGCAGGGCCGCCTGCTCCGGCGGGCACACCCCTCGGCTTGACTTTTGGTATACTGAACCGTACAATCGCGCCAATTCGAAGGAGGACGCAGGAGTGGCGATTTCCACCGCTGATTTTCGCACCGGGCTCACCATCGAAGCCAATGGCGACATCTTTCAGATCATCGAATTCCAGCATGTCAAACCCGGCAAAGGCGGCGCCTTCGTCAGGACGAAGCTTCGCAATCTTCGCACGGGATCGGTCACGGACAAGACTTTTCGCGCCGGCGAGCGCATGGAGCAGGCGACCATAGAGCGCCGAACGATGCAGTTCCTCTATCGCGCCGGCGACGAGTACACGTTCATGGATATGGAGACTTTCGACCAGACGCCCCTTCCCGCCAGCTCTATAGGGGACGGAGCGAGCTACCTCAAGCCCGACATGGAGGTCTCCGTCGTGAAATACGGAGACGAGCTCCTCGGGGTCGATGTGCCCAACACGGTCGACCTCGTCGTGAGCCAGACCGATCCCGGGCTTCGGGGCGACACCGCGACGGGCGGCAGCAAGCCGGCGACTATGGAAACCGGGGCGGTCGTCGACGTGCCCTTGTTCATCAACGAGGGCGATGTCATCCGGATCGACACTCGAAGCGGACAGTACGTGCAGCGCGTGTCTTCGTAGGCCCTGGGAGGGCCGGAAGGAAGGTGTCTGTGGTGGATCTGAAACGGGTGGAGGAACTCATCGAGCTCATGCGGCAGTCAGGCGTCAGGGATCTCTCGCTCGAGCTGCCGGAGTTCAAGATCAGCATCAGTCGCGAGCCGGAAGGGACGCGGGTGACCACGACCGGCGGGCCGGCTCGATCGGAGCCCGCCGATGTCGAGGGGGCTGGACCCGAGCAGCCGCCCTCGGAACGAGAGGAGGCCCAAGGCCTCCCCGTCGTCTCTCCCGTCGTGGGGGTGTTCCACAACGGCGGAATGCTCGACCCGCGAGAGATGGTCGGAGAAGGCGATCGCGTGCGGGAGGGACAGCTCATCGCCGCGATAGAGGCGATGAAGGTGCCAAACGAGCTTCGCTCCCCCGTCAGCGGCCTCGTCACTCGGCTGCTGGTCGAGGACGGCTCAGCAGTGGAATACGGTCAGACGCTGTTCCTCATTGAGCCGGAGCGGGGCGGAGAGGGAACCGATGACGATACATCGATCGGCCTTGCCTAGCGGAGAGCGCGGCTTCTTCACACTGATCGGGTTGCTGTTGGCGCTGATCATCATGGTCATGCTGTTTTCCATGTACGGGCTGCCGGGCGGAATGGGCGGAGCCGGCTCCGGGGGAGACCCCGCCACAGTGATCGGCGGGACGAAGGACCGCGCGCAGGACGTCGTCTGTCGCAACAACCTCGCCCAGCTTCGCGCCGCCATCGGCATACAGGCTGGCACGTCGGGAGTGAATCCGCCCTCTCTCGACGGCCTCCATGCAGGCGTCGATCTCGCCTGTCCGGAGGGCGGCGAACCCTACGAATACGATCCGGCGACCGGCAGGGTCAGCTGCGTCCATCCCGGCCATGGGAGCTTCTGATCGCCCCTTTCGTTCCCCGGCGACCGCGTCTGCCATCGCCCGGAGCCGCGGATTCGCCATCATTCGCCCGGAGGTCTGAGTGTTCAAGAAGATCCTGATCGCCAATCGCGGGGAGATTGCGGTGCGCGTAATCCGCAGTTGCCGCGAGCTCAGTATCCCCACGGTGGCGGTATACTCTCTCGCCGATAGGGACTGCCTCCACGTTCACATGGCCGACGAGGCGGTCTGCATCGGCCCTCCCCCGAACAAGGACAGCTACCTCAATATCCCCAACATCATGCAGGCCGCCCTCAACACGGGGGCCGACGCCATTCACCCCGGATACGGCAATCTCTCCGAGGTCGCCGCCTTCGCCGAGAACTGCGACGCCTGCGGCATCAGATTCATCGGCCCGCGGGCGGAGACGATCCGGAGAATGCAGGACAAGGCGGCTGCGCGGAGCATCATGCGGGCGGCCGGCGTCCCCGTGATACCCGGAAGCGACGCCCCCGTCCAGAGCGAGCAAGAGGCCCTTCGCACGGCCTCGCAGCTCGGCTACCCCATCCTCATCAAGGCGGCGATGGGTGGCGGCGGGCGGGGAATCCGCGTCTGCCACAACGATGACGACCTGACCAAGAACCTGCGCCTCGCCCAGTCCGAAGCCCAGGCCGCCTTCGGCCGGGGCGACGTCTATCTGGAGAAGTACCTGGAGGAGCCGCGCCACGTCGAGTTCCAGGTCCTCGCCGACGAGCACGGCAACATAGTCCATCTCGGCGAGCGCGAGTGCTCCATCCAGACCGCCAAGCACCAGAAGCTGCTCGAGGAGTCCCCCTGCTCCGGGCTCGGAAGGCGCCTTCGCCACCACATGGGCGAGGCCGCCATCCGCGCGGCAAAGACCGTGGACTATACCAACGCCGGCACCGTCGAGTTCATGGTGGATCACTCGGGGCACTTCTACTTCCTGGAGATGAACACGCGCATCCAGGTCGAGCACCCCGTCACCGAGATGGTCACCGGCCGCGACCTCGTGCGGGAGCAGATCCGCATCGCCTACGGGCATAAGCTCGGCCTGCACCAGCGCGATATCGCCTTCAACGGCCATGCCATCGAGTGCCGCATCACCGCCGAGGACTACAGGAACCATTTCCTCGCCTCCAGCGGAGTCGTCAAGTCGCTCCGTCTCCCCGGGGGCACCGGCGTTCGCGTCGACACCCATCTCTATCCCGGGTACACGATCCCGCCGTTCTACGACGCGCTGCTCGCCAAGCTCGTCGCCTGGGCCCCGACCCGCCCGGAGGCGATCTCCCGCACTCGCCGCGCCCTCCAGGAGTTCCAGGTCGACGGCCTCAAGACGACCATCCCATTCCACATCGAAGTCATGGCGAACGCCTACTTCCGCCGGGGAGAGGTCGCCACCAACTTCATCCTTCGCCGCATGGGCCTCACCTAGAGATGCCTGCGGGCGAAGTGGAACGCAGGGATCCGAAAGGCCGCCAGAGAGCAGAGCCGGGCTGCGTCGCCATCTTCACTCTGGACCGCGGGAATGTGTAGATGAGGCCGCGAATCGGAAGCCGCCGAATGAGCCGGGAGCTCGCCCTGCGCGCGCTCTATCAGATCGACGTCGCCGGCGTCTCCCCCGAAGATGCTCTCGAAGGCGTCTCCGACCGCCAGCGGTATTCCGACGAGACCCTTTCCTTCGCGGCGGAGCTCGTCGTCGGCGCCACCGGGCGCGAGCCTCGCATCGACGCGGTCATCCGGAAGTACGCTCGCGGCTGGTCGCTCGACCGCATGGCCCACATCGACCGCAACATCCTCCGGCTCTCCATGTACGAGCTGCTCTTCCTTCCCGACATTCCCCCGAGCGTCAGCGTCGACGAGGCCGTCGAGCTCGCCAAGAGATACAGCACGGCCGAGTCCGGCAGCTTCGTCAACGGCATCCTTGGCAACGTCATCAGGAACCTGGACGAAGAGCGGGCGGAGCCATGATCGCCCGCCACGTCTTCACCGTCCGCCAGCTCACTCGCTACGTCAAGGCGCTCCTCTCGCAGGACGCGACCCTTCAGAACGTGAGCGTGCGGGGGGAGATCGCCGACTTCGTCCACCACAGCTCCGGCCACATCTACTTCACCCTCAAGGACGAGTTCTCTCAGCTCCGCTGCGTCCTCTTCCGGGAGGAGGCGAAGGCGCTCACCTTCGCCCCGGAGGGCGGCATCGAGGTCGTCGCGCTCGGCACCGTGACCATCTACGAGGCGCGCGGGCAGTACCAGCTCATCGTTCGGAAGCTCGAGCCGGCCGGCCTCGGCGGGCTCGCCCTCGCCTTCGAGCGCCTCCGCCGCAAGCTCGCCGAAGAGGGCCTCTTCGACGAAGACCGAAAGCGGCCGCTTCCCGCCTTCCCGCGGAAAATCGCCGTCCTCACCTCACCCGTCGGCGCCGCCGTTCACGACGTCCTCACCACCCTCCGCGCCCGCTGGCCGGCGGCCCAGGTGATCGTGATCCCCACCCCGGTCAGCGGCCCCGCCGCCGCGCCGGGGATCGTGCGCTCCCTTCAGCGCCTCGACGCCATCGACGGCATTGACGTGGCGCTGCTCGTCCGAGGCGGCGGCGCCCTGGAAGAGCTTTCGGCCTTCAACTCGGAGGCCGTCGCCCGCGCCATCGCCGCCTCCCCCGTTCCGGTCGTGACCGGCGTGGGCCACGAAACCGACGTCACCATCGCCGACTTCGTCGCCGACCGGCGCGCCGCCACGCCGACCGGCGCGGCCGTCGCCGCCTCGCCCGACCGCCGCGCCCTCTCGCTCAGGGTCCAGGCATTCCGGCGCACCCTCGCCGACCGCCTCCTGCGCCTCGTCGCCCGATACCGCCGCGAGCTGGCGCTGCTGCGCGCCCGCCCGGTCCTCTCCCGGCCCCGCCTCGTCCTGGCCGACCACCGCCAGCGGCTCGACGACCTCCGCACGGCGGAGCGACAGGCCCTCTCCGAGCGCCTGAGAGGCCTTTCCGACCGTTTCCGGCGCGCCCGAGATAAGCTCGACGCGCTCCGCCCCGAGGGGGTGCTCGCCCGCGGCTACTCGATCGCGCGGCTCCCCGACGGGTCGGTCGTCCGCTCCTGGCGGCAGGTGGATGTGGGTACACTGGCAGAAGTCATATTGGCAGAGGGATCGGCCGAGGTAGCGGTCCGGAAGTCCATACCCCCTTCACGGAGAGAGAAACGTGCGTAAGCTCATCGCCTGTGTCGTTGCACTGCTTATCATCGGCCCGGTTCTCGCCGACGACGCCGTCCCGACGGAGAAGAAGGGCGAGGCCGAGTTCAGAGCCGGATGGCTCGCCGTCGTTGCGCCGCGCCAGGGGACGCAGACCGGGAACGCGCTTCAGGCGCGCCAGGAGGCTCTGCTCTCCGCAATTCCCCACTTCGATGCGGCCGTCGCCGCGGAGCCCGACAACGCCGACTACCGCACCGCGCTCGTCTACGCCGAGCTTGCCGCCGGCAAGTACCAGCTGGCCTACGACGCAGTCTCCGAGGCGATCGCCCGCAAGAAGGACAGCCCCCTGCTCTACCTCCTCCGAGCCCAGGCGGAAGCGGCGCTCGCCCACATGGACCCCGAGACCGCCCCCGACAAAGCCGAGAAGGTGATCCAGTCCTTCGAGGACGCGGCCCACCTCGACCCTACGAACTCGCTCTACGCCCTCCAAGCCGCCAGCGTCGCCTTCGACGCCGGCCGGGGCGAGCTCGCCCTGAAGAAGATCGAAGCGACGCTTCAGCTCCCCGGCATCACGCTCCACCGATTGCCGATCCCCGGGGACCTCGACCCGGACCGGACCACGGCGATCCAGATGTGGCAGCACCTGCAGATGTCGCAGTGGTCGGAGCTGCTCGCCCGCTGCCAGAACGCCGCGCGGATGGTCTCCAACCTCTCCAAGGAGAAGTTCGACGCCGGCGAACTCGATGCCGCCGAAGCTCTGCTCACGCAAGCGCTGAAGATCGGCCGTCAGATCGGGAATGCGAAACCCAATCTCTTCATCAGCGTCAACTCCGCGCTGAACGTCATGCAGGACGCCTACACCGGCATGGCCGCCGTCGCCAAGGCGAAGCAGGATTCTGCCGAAGAGGAAAGGTGGACGGGCGAGGCCGGCGTCCTGATCATCGCGCGCCAGGACCTCTACGCCGCGGTTCAGCGGTACGTCAAGCTCATCAACGAAAAGCCCCCGGCATCCATCGACGACCTCATCCAGGAGGAAGCGGAACAGGTGGCGCACACCATGCTCGGCGCTGCGCTCTCTCCGACCGCCAAGCCGAAGCCGCTGGGAAAAGCGAAGCAGCCGCAGCGGAAAGCGAAGCAGCCGCAGCCGACAGAGGAAGGCGCTCCCGCTGAGGAGGAAGGCGCTTCCGCTGAGTAAGCACGATGTCGCAATTCGCAGAGAGCGGCCCAGGGCGAAGCATATCCTGTGCCAGACGGGTTGTCAGAAGGGCTGCGTTGTTGACGCGTCCGGCCGGCGCGCTCCCACCTCGCATCGTGGTATCCTCACGGTGATGATCGGCGCGCACGGGGAATCCTCGCCTCACGGCGAAATGGAGATCGCAAACGGGGCACTGCCTTGACCGAGAAACCGAAGCGACAACGGAAGACAGCAGCGGAGCCTTCGCCCACGTTCGAGGAGGCCCTCGGCCGACTCGAGGAGATCGCCGGCCAGCTCGAGAGCGGCGACCTCGCGCTGGAGAAGGCGATCGCGCTGGCCGAAGAGGGCCTCAAGCTCTCCCAGTTCTGCGAGAGGCAACTCACCGAGGCCGAGGGGAAGATCGAGCAACTCGTCGAGCGAATGGGTGCAGTCGGGCTCGAGCCGCTGGGCGACGAAACGGAGAAGGGCGAGGAGGCCTAGCGGTATCGTGAGCAGTCTTCTGGATCGCATCGACAGCCCCGCCGACTTACGACGACTCGAACGCACCCAACTGGACGAACTCGCCGCCGAGATCCGAGCCCGCATGATCGGCACGGTCTCCCACACCGGCGGCCACCTCGCCGCCAGCCTCGGCGCGGTCGAGATCGCCGTCGCCCTCCATTACATTTTCGATACCCCCACCGATAAGATCATCTGGGACGTCGGCCACCAGGCCTACGCCCATAAGCTGCTCACCGGCCGCCGAGACCGGTTCGACACGCTGCGACAGGCCGGCGGCATCTCGGGCTTCCCGCGCCGCGCCGAGAGCGACTACGACGCCTTCGACACCGGCCACGGGAGCACGTCCATCGCCGCCGCCCTTGGGATGGCCAAGGCGCGCGACCTCGAAAGCCGCACCAACGCCGTCGTCGCCGTCGTCGGCGATGGCGCCATGACCGGCGGCATGGCCTTCGAGGCGCTCAACCTCACCGGACATCTGAAGACACCCGTCATCGTCATCCTCAACGACAACCAGATGTCCATCGCCCGCAACGTCGGCGCGCTCGCCGGGTATCTTAGCAGGGTCCGCCTCGACCCTTACTACCTGCGCGCCAAGGCCGACTTCGAATCCCTGGTGTCCAAGGTCCCCCTCGGCGAAAGCCTCATCGACGCCGTCACCCGCTTCAAGGACGGCATCAAGCAGCTTCTCCTCCCCGGCATGCTCTTCGAGGAGCTCGGCTTCACCTATCTCGGGCCGATCGACGGCCACGACCTCCCCACTCTCCTCGAGACCCTGGAGCAGGGCCGCTCGCTCGCTCGACCCGTCCTCATCCACTGCATCACCCAGAAGGGCCGGGGCTACGTCCCCGCCGAGAACGACGCCGCCAAATGGCATCGCACCGGCGCCTTCGACATCGAGACCGGTGAGCCGCTCAGCTCCTCCAGCGGCCTCTCCTTCACCCGCTCCTTCGGCAAGGCCCTGATCGAGATCGCCGAGCGCGACCCGCGCGTCGTCGCCATCACGGCCGCCATGAAGGAGGGAACCGGCCTCACCGAGTTCGCCGAGAGGTTCCCCGGCCGGTTCTTCGACGTCGGCATGGCCGAGCAGACCGCCGTCACCTTCGGCGCCGGCCTCGCGGCGGAGGGAATGCGCCCCGTCGTCGCCGTCTACTCGACTTTCCTCCAGCGCGGCTACGACCAGATCGTCCACGACGTCGCCCTCCCCCGGCTCCCGGTGACGCTCGCGCTCGACCGGGCCGGGCTCGTCGGCGAGGACGGCCCCACCCACCACGGCGCCTTCGACCTCTGCTACCTCCATCACATCCCCGGGCTCGTCGTCATGGCGCCCAAGGATCTCTCCGAGCTCGCCGCCATGCTGCGCACGGGGATCGAGCTCGGCGCCCCGGCCGCCATCCGCTACCCCCGGGGCGAGGGAGCGAACCCGCCCGAGGGAGAGGTCGCCGCGATTCCAGTCGGCAAGGCGGAGCTCCTCAGTCCCGGCGACGCCGTCGCCATCATCGCCGTCGGCACGATGGTCGCCCCGGCGCAGGCTGCGGCCGGGATCCTGGCCGAGCAGGGACTCCACGCCGCCGTCGTGAACGCCCGCTTCGTCAAGCCGCTGGATGTCGAGCTGATTTGCGAGCTGGCGAGCGCCTGCGGCCGCGTCGTCACCATCGAAGAGAATGCCGTCGCCGGGGGCTTCGGCAGCGCCGTCGCCGGAGCGCTTCAGGAGCGCGGCGTCTGCGTTCCCATGCTGCCGCTCGGCCTCCCGGACCGGTTTATCGAGCACGCGCCGCGGGAGCACCTCCTCGCCGACCTCGGCCTCGAGCCGCAGGCGATTGCGAACGCCGTCGCCCGATTTGTCGAAGCCGGCGCGGGCACTCTCACCTCTTAGCCGGCCTTCCATCGAGGCCGCCTCGCCCCTGGTCTCCCGGAGCCTCAGAGGATCATTCAGGCCCCTCGTTCACGTCGGCTCGGTTGACAACGCCTGTCGCCGTGCCTAGAATTCGGTGGGAGTCTTTCACACTATGGCACGCTGTCCTCGCTGCGACCGAGTGAACGACGAAGAGAGCAGCTTCTGCAAGCACTGCGGCTGCCCCCTCGACCCGGCGGCCGGTTCCTCGGGGGAGAACGACGACACCCTCATCATCCGCCTTCTCGACGAGCGTCCCGACGAGGCCGTCTCCCGCCGCGCCAGCCTCTGGCTGCTGGACCCCTCCGGCGAGCACGTCGCCAAGGCCACCGAGCTGCGAGAGGATGTCGTCGCCATCGGCCGCAACACCGACTGCGAGATCGCTCTCCCCAGCAGCACCGTCTCGCGGCGGCACGCGCAGATCCGCAGAGAAGGCAGCCAGTTCTTCCTGAAGGATCTCAACAGCACGAATGGGACCCTCCTCAACCGCGAGCCCGTGATCGGCGAAGAGCTCCTCCACGATAGAGACGAGATCGGGGTCGGCATCTATCGCCTCATATTCAGGTACTCGTGATTTCCGTCGGCGGAGCGGGGTCGATGGCCCAGTCACTGACCGCATTCATCATCTCCTTCGCCCTCGGCGTCGTGCTCTCGCGGACCTTCCGTCGGAGTCTCTTCTGGCTTCACTCGCGCGAGCGCAAGCCCGGCAAAGAGAAGATCCATCGCCTCTTCCCAAAGCCGCGCCGCCCGCTCGGGGGCGGGCTCGCCATCATGCTGGCCGCCACCGCGGCGGCGCTCCTCGTCCCGCTCGCCTGGGGACGCCTGCCCCAGACGGAGGCGCTCTGGGTCCTCCCTATCGCCTGGGCCTACGCCCTCATCGGCTTCGTGGACGACCTGCGCAAGACCGCCGGCCGGGGCCTGCGGGAGCGATCGAAGTTCCTCCTCCAGCTCGGCGCGGCCGCGCTCTTCGGCCTCCTGCTGTGGAGGCTCGGCGGCCGGAGCGAAGTGCTCGTGCCGTTCGTTCCCCATCCCGTTCACTTCGGCGCGCTCTACGTGCCGTTCGCCGCCCTCGTGCTCGTCGCCACCGCCAATGCCGTGAATCTCTCCGATGGAATCGACGGCCTCGCCGCCGGCGCCGTCGCCATCGCCCTCGCAGGACTCGCCGCCCTCGGCTTCATCGACCCCGGCCGAGCCGTGGGGCCCGTCTGCTGGCCGTTCGTCGGCGCCGCCCTCGGGTTTCTCGTCTTCAACTTCCCCCCAGCCCGGATCCTGATGGGCGACACCGGCGCCCTCGGGCTGGGAGCTGCCCTCGGCGCCCTCGCCCTCCTCGCCCGGGCCGAGTTCATGCTCCTGCTCCTCGGCGCCCCGTTCGTCGTAAACGCCGCCTCCGTGCTCATCCAAATGGGCGCCGTCCGCGGCCTCTGGCGCGTGGTGAAGCCGCTCCGCCACCATCGCACGGAGACCGCGCGCCCCTTCCTCTGCACCCCGCTTCACCATCATTTCCAGTGGCTCGCCTGGCCGGACCTGCGCATCCTCGCCCTCTACTGGGGCTTCGGGGCGGTCCTCGCGGCGTGGAGCCTCGCCGCGGTCAGGTCCGATCTCCTCTGGCTGCTCGGCCTGCTCACCATTCCCGCCTTCCTCACGGCGGCCCTCTTCCAGAAACTGCTCAGCGGCCACTACTTCATCGGCCTCT
>Ga0307379_10002125_pt1 | contig 29805 bp, 18 predicted proteins | sample UN2MG_FD_202237 | JGI IMG/M metagenome (GOLD analysis project Ga0307379, IMG submission 202237) | Soil microbial communities from Risofladan, Vaasa, Finland - UN-2 | ecosystem: Environmental > Terrestrial > Soil > Coastal area > Acid sulfate soil | place: Finland: Risofladan, Vaasa | collected...
GACTGGACAAGAAAGGCCTCGATCGTTGTGGCAGTTTAGGACAAGGAAGGGTTTACCACAACACCAAAATCTCCCCCGATGCAGCCCGAGGGGTCACAAGCCCCCAACTGCGTCCCCGGGGCAAGTCTGCGCGCACGCTTTCCCTTCGGGCGATAAGAAGCGCTTGACAGTGCCATTCGGATCAGAGTCCGGAGATTCCCGTCCGATCCTGCTGAGCTATGACGAGTTCATGAGGCTCCTCTCCGTCATCGACGTTACGTCGTTCAGGCACGGCAGACAGTGGATGGCACTCAGGGACCTCCACCCGTTCTCGACGCAGTGCACGGGCGCAATCCATCGACGGCTGGCACCTACAGAAGCCCAGAAGTGGGCCGAGGCCTCCGAATACTTCTCCAAAATCCTGGAGCACCGCCCCCTGTCCCTCGCGGACGGAATCTGGACTGTTTATGACTGGATCGGCGAGCTGCGGTGGTATATGAAGGCAATGGGAGATGAGCAGCTTCTTCCAATCCCTGACGGGCAGTTCCCGACACCGACGAGCCCGTCACGGGAAACCAGCACTCGCCACCGCGCGGTAGCAGCTGAGCCGACCTCGGCTGGCCCGGACAGCAGTCCCAGTTTCCAAGCGAAACCCGGGAGTCCGGACGCCAAGCTCACGCCGCCGCAGCTCGCGCGCCACCTGAGTGTCAGCCCAGAGAAAATCCACGCGTGGATCAGGTCAGGCGAGCTGCGAGCTGTCAACATCGCAACGAACCCGAAAGGTCGGCGCCGCTACGTTATCGACCCAGCGGACGTAGAGGCGTTTGAGGCTCGCCGTTCGATCCACAAAACCCTCTCCGCTCCTCGTCGTCGTAAGCGAACTTCCGACGATGTCATCGAGTTCTTCTGAAAAACGCCTTTCGGCGCCGCGACTGGCCGTGTTCAGCGGACAGGGGACTGACCAAAGGCGCCGCGTCTCACGCAGATTGCACCCGAAGCGCGAGACCCCCACGGGAGGCTAATCGGTCGCCTGGTTGGCCTCGAAACGTGAATCGCCGAAGAGCCACTTGCGCACGTGGTCGGTCACCGCGACCAGCCGATCATCGCTGATCCGCTCCCGATAGACGCTGGCCATGTCATCTCGGGCGTGGCCCATGATGTGATCTACAGCCACTTGGTCCCGACTGTCGCCGCCGATGGTCTCGAAGGTGTGCCGGAGGGCGTAGAAGTTGCGGCCCACGCTTATGCCAAGTTGCTTCATCAGCTTACGGACCTCTTGGGCAATGGAATCGCACGCCACGAGCTTTCCTTCGGTCTTAGTGCTCAGGCTTGTCCGAACCCAGCGGTGGCCATACTTTGTGACGAAGACAAGCCCCTCTTCTTCTTCATCCTTCGGCTGAGGACGCACCTTCATGGCTTCCCGCACCGCGTCGACCGTCTCGGCCCAGAGAGGGACCCGGCGGTCAATCCCGGTCTTGGGGCGGGGGAACCGGACCCATCCGCTGTCGAGATTCAGGGCGGAACGCGGAAGGGTGGCACAATCGTGGTTGCCGAAGCCGCAGTTGATTCCTAACAGGATCATCGCCTTTAGCTGGCCCTCGGAGGCTTTGAGCATGTTACGCAGTTCCTCGGCCTCAAACATCCGGAGGCCCTTCTTCTGGCGTTCGATGCGAAGGACCCGCTTCGAGGGGCGTTTGAAGATGGCACCGAAGCGGATCGGGCGGTCCACATGGCCGTTGTTAAACGCGAAGTTGAAGACTACGCGCACCCGGGAAATCTCGTTGCCGAGGGCCACCGGGCCCATGGTCTCGGCCAGCTTGTCGCGAAGCTTTCCGAAGTCGTCAGGGGCGAGGTCTTCGACGAGACGATTGCCGTCAAGGGATTCAAGGACCCGCTCGCAAACCCGGTGGTAGTCGTGGAAAGTCCGCGGAGTGATCTCGCTGCCGTCAAGTTGCCGCTTCTTGGCAGTCAGGAAGTGGTTGCAGAGGTCCCTGAGCGTGAACCCGTCCCGGGGACGAGGCCTCCTACCGGCTAGCAGATCATCTTTGACCTCAAGGTATCGTTTCAACGCCGCATCCGGGTCGGCCCAAGGGCCAAAATAGTACACCTTGCCCCTGATCTTCTTTGACCACTGGCCATTGCCGTTCGCCGTGAGGGGGTAGTCACGATGTGGCTTCGCGGGCTTGTCCCCACGGCGTTTCCGCTGTATTTTTGAGGACATGACAAGCACCTTTGGACGACCGAGTATCGGGACGATGACGGCGCGGCAGCACCGGCGCGTCGCCCCACACCTTTGGGTTGCAGGTATCGTAACGGGTATCGTCCATGATAAGCGGCCGTTGCTGGGTGTCAAGGGCTCGTTACAAGTCGTTGTTTTATAGAGACTTACAAAATCGGCGGCGTAGCTCAGTTGGTTAGAGCAGCGGAATCATAATCCGCGTGTCCGGGGTTCGAGTCCCTGCGCCGCTACTCGCGCATCCATACCACACGGCAAGCCGCCGTGTTCTTCTGGGAAATGCGGAGGGCCCTTGTCTTGCTTCCCCGCGGGACGGCGCGTCCCGTCCGATGAGCGGCATCCGCGGGCGCGCCGGGGTCGGTGCGATGCTTGCCGCTTGCTCACCTGTCTTTCTTCTTGGTGCGCTTCCGTGCGGGTTCGCCTTCGGCCACCAGCCGCAGGCCGAGGCATTTGCCCAGCTTGTCGACGGTCTCGATCGACAGCCCCGTGCGATGGTTGACGAACCGGGACAGGACCGGCTGCGGGATGCCGGTCCGCTTGCTGATTCGATGCCGGGTCGGGTCGGCATCCCAGCCAAACGACCTTGTACGATTCCGGGACACCGTGTGTAGGGCACGCCCTCGGTGGCGTTCCGTCTTGTTCCCCGAAACGCCGGAATGGCCCGGAGTCCGTTCCCTACCGCGGGTTGAAGACGCACGTCGACGATGACGTCGTAGGGCGCTACACAATCGTGCCAGCGCATTTAGACCCGCACCTCCCCGTCCGCGTCCGAGACTGGCGGATACCTCGCGCGGATCGGCTCGACCACTTGGGCGATGAACTCGTCGACCTGCTCGGGTGCCCGGCCTACGAATTGCCGCGGCTCGAGCGCGGAGGCCAGATCGACGGCGGCAAAGGCTTCGTCGGCCGCGAGCCGCTCCAAGAGATCGTTCTTCCCGCCCTCGTTTTTCACGACGGCGGCGGCCGCCTGGCTGTGCCGGCGGATGCGTTCGTGGAGCGATTGACGATCCCCTCCCGCGGCGACCGCCGCCATGAGAATGTTCTCCGTGGCCATAAACGGCAGCTCGGCCTCCAGGCTCTTGGCGATCACCTTCGGATAGACGACCAGCCCGTCGGTCACGTTGAGGGCGAGGATCAGGACCGCGTCGATCGCCAGGAAGGCCTGGGGCAGCACGAGGCGCCGGTTGGCGCTGTCGTCCAACGTCCGCTCCAGCCATTGCGTCGCAAGCGTCGCCGCAGGGCTCGACTCCAAGCTCACGACGAACCGGGCCAGCGAGCAGAGCCGCTCGCTCCGCATCGGGTTTCGCTTGTAGGCCATCGCCGACGACCCGACCTGCCCCTTCTCAAACGGCTCTTCCATCTCCTTGCGGTGCGCCAGGAGGCGCAGGTCGGTGGCCATCTTGTGGGCGCTCTGGGCGATGCCCGACAGGACGCCCAACACCTGCGAGTCGATCTTCCGCGGGTAGGTCTGGCCGGTGACGGCGTAGCACTGGTCGAAGCCGATCTTTTCGGCCACGAGCCGTTCCAGCCGACGCACCTTCTCGTGGTCGCCGTCAAACAGCTTGAGGAAGCTGGCCTGCGTGCCGGTGGTGCCTTTGGGGCCGCGTGCTTTGAGCGTCGCCAGGCGGTGCTCGATCTCCGCCAGGTCGAGCACCAGGTCGTAGGCCCAGAGGCACGCCCGCTTGCCCACCGTGGTCGGCTGGGCCGGCTGCATGTGGGTGAACGCCAGGCAGGGCAGGCCGCGATTCTCGGCGGCGAACTTCGACAGCCGGTCGATCACGGCTACCATCCGGTCGCGGACCAACTCCAACGACTCGCGAATCAGGAGCAGGTCGGTGTTGTCGCCGACAAAGCAGCTCGTCGCGCCGAGGTGGATGATCCCCCGGGCGCCGGGGCACTGATCGCCGTAGGCGTGGACGTGGGCCATCACGTCGTGCCGAAGCCGGCGCTCGTGCTCGTCGGCCGCCTCGAAGTCGATATCGTCGACGTGCGCCTTGAGCTCCGCGATCTGCTCCGGGGTGATCGGAAGCCCCAGCTCCGCTTCGGCCTCGGCCAACGCGATCCAGAGCCGCCGCCACGTGCTGAACTTGCGCTGGGGGCTCCAGATCTCGCTCATTCGCGAGGAGGCGTACCGGGTGATCAACGGATTCTCGTACTGGTTCTTATTCCGGTTCATCAGTTCGTCCATGGCGTGGTTGGTTGTCGATACGAAGTCCGAGGGGCCGTGCCAGTGCACAGGCAGCCTATCGAGGGGTCGGCCGAAGGATAGCGCAGCCGTTCACGGGGGACGGCTCCAAAATGGTTGACTGTCCCGCTTTCCCGGTCGTCTGTTGGCTAGGTTCTCCGATTCCTCCGGGCATCCCTGATTCGCCCCCATTCGGCATCAAGCCCGCTCAGAAGCATGCCAACCGCAGAGCCGAAGCCAATGTGCTTGTGAAGTGATTCAGCTCCGGCGAAGAAGATGTTGATTGCAGGGGTCAGCGCTACCTCGATGTCGTCAGGCGCATCATGCCAAATAGCGTTGTTGAAATGCAGCAATTCGGCGGCATTCGAAGCGTGAACAGCACCAGACTGAATAGCGTAGACGACGTTGTACCATCTTGCGTACACCGGCCCTATTGCCTGGGAAAGCTCAGCTACGGTGAGCCCGGAGTATGTGCGAGCACGTTTTGTGAATCTCTCCACCCAGATGGAGCCTATAAGAGACTCGTAGTTCTTGAGTATCTGCTCCGGCACGCAAGACGCCAATCGTCTCGCGTGACGTCTAACGCCTGGTTTGGATCCATGCCGTGACCTGAAGGCTTCCCACTGGAAGCCGTAGTACGTCAGATACAATCTCGCCCGCAACAACCTCGGCATCGACGAAGGCGCGTCGTGTTTGTACCGTTTCCTGTAGGGCTTCAACGAAATCCTTGGCTTCAGAACGAATTCCAACGCAAGGAGGTTCTCAAACATCGTACGGGCCAGAATGGATGCATCATGGGCTTCTCCTCGCATGCACAATTCGATAACACTCCGAAACTGACGACACGCCCTTATGTCAAGTACATAGGCAGCGTTCTTGACTTCGGGAGGCAAGGAAGATCGCCTGTAGCCATGCGACCGCTGGATAGTGGTCCATGAGTTGAGGGCTCGCTTCGCGAGGCTTATGGTATCACCACACTCTCGCTCAATAGCCTTTCTTATCGATTCTTCTTCTGGGTACTGCATCACGTCGCGCTTAGGTGGGCTGAGATGGCGCCAGTTTCACGGACAGTCCGAATGCTTAAGGGTTGTGGGAAAAGGTGAGGTCTGTTGGTGATTCAAACGTAGAAGATCGCGTGTTTGTCTACGTGTTTTGCGCGTGGGTCTCGTACCTCGACCCACCCTACGGTTCGTCCCATTCATCGGCCCAGATGTTGTTTGGCAACGTCGATCCACGGCTTCTGGGCGCGGCGGTAGTACCGGGGGGACCGCCGGGCGCGCCGGACGATCTCGCCGAACGCCTCGCGGGCCTTCTCCGTCTGCCCCGCCTTTTCCAGCAGGAGGGCGTAGCGACAACGCGTTTCCTCGCCGGAGGATTGTCGGACGATGCGCTCATACTGCCCGAGCGCCGCGTCGACGTCGCCCATCTGCTCCAACGTTCTTGCGTACAGCAGGTTCCGCTCCGGGGCCCGGATGCCCAACTCGGCCTCGTCGAGCTGCTCGAGCCGCTGCTTCGCTTCCTCATAAGCCCCGCTCAGGAACAGGGCATAGGCCAGCTCCAGCGACAAGCCGACGTCGCCCTCGAACACGCCCTTCAGGCAACTCCGGAGCAGCTCGACCGCCTCGTCGTACCGCCCGGCCCTCAGGTATCCTCGGGCAAGCGATCGCCGGTTCCTAACCGTGTCGGCGACCTCCACCTCCTCTTCGAGCCGGCGCAGGCTTCGGCCCGGGTCGACGACCGTCACCAGATCGATACCCACGCGTCGGACCGTCGAGCTCCGCTGGAGGTCGGGGAGCATCTCCGCGAAGAAATAGACCAGACCACCGATGCCCGGCAGGAGGAGAATGATCCATAGCCACCAGTACGCGCGGCCCGTCTTCAACGCGTGGACCGCGCAGATCACCTGGAGCACGATCACCGGGATTCCAAGCAGGTGCATGGGGCTCCCCCGCAAATCCTGACGTCGACGACTATCGCATCAGCCACTCCAGCGCGGCCGACTCTCGGGCGGCCTCTCCGTCGAACGCGGTCAATTTGTCCGAGCAACCGGCGGCCTTATAGCCTGTGACAATGACCTGCGGCGGCTCCGCCGCTTCGCCGGCAAGCCACAGTTCGCCCGGCGCCGAGAGGGCCAGGATGCCCGGCAGGTCGAAGTACTTGGCCCCGCCGGGGAGGAAGTCGGGATCGGCGAAGTCGGTCAGGTTGGCGAAGCGGAAGCCGGCCGTGTCGACGACCGCCCGGTCCACGGCCTTCCCCGCCTGGGCCCGCGCCGCGGCCACCCAGTGCCCGGCGCCGCCGAGGCCGATCAGGTGGACCTTCTCCACCGTGCGAACGCTGCGCGCCAAGGCGACCAGCGAGAGGACGTCGTGCACGCGCTTGGCGAACACCGGGTGGTTGTAGCCATAGGTGTATCCCGCATAGTCGGTTCGCTTGGGATCGAGCGGGGCTTTGGCGATCGGCTTGCCGTCGGCCGTGAACTCGCCTTGCCCGAACAGATCGACGCCCACCACGGCCATGCCGGCGGAGAGGAGCCGTTTGACCGCCGGCTTCGGCTTCCCGCCCTCGTCGAACAGCGCGGCCTTGCCCGCCGCGTCGACCCAGATCACGACCTGTTTGTTCCACGGCTGCGCTCCCGGTCCGAGGACGACGATCGGCACCTCCTCGCCCTGGGCCGGATATTGCACGAGGCCGCGGACCATGGCGTAGTCGCCCAATTCCTCTTTCGGCTCGTGCTGCACTTCGATCGCGCCCTCTTCGGGCAGGCCGCGACCGATCATCACGTCGACCGCCCCGCCGACGATCTCACGATATCGGGCCAGCGACTCGGCGTCGCTCGGGACCAGCCCGGCCATCTGCTTCTCGGAGTCTTTCGTGATCCAACGCAGCAAGGATCGCTCGTGGTCGTCGCCGCCCGGCGGCTTGGGATGCGCGTCGTCCCAGACGGTCAATTCCTCGACCGAGAGCGGCTCGAAATCCTCTTCCACGATCGGCTCCTTCCGGCCCAGCTTGAGGTGCTTGTTGAGCCAGCCGTACATCACCGAGCGGGAGACGTAGTTGTAGTTGTGCGGGAAGGAGAAGTGCTCGGCCGTCACGAGGTCCTCGACGCCGAGCATCTTGTAGAGCTGCTCGAGCTCGGGGAGTCCTTTGGTGAGGATCTCCTGGGTCCAGTCGTTGGCGGCGGTCATCCCCAGCGGCCGCGGAGCGATCAGCCCGGCGATCTCGATGTTGCCCGTGCCCACGCGCAGGTAGCACGCGTTCTCGCAGGTGCATCCGCCCTGCATCGCCGTGGAAACCATCACCGCGGGGAAAGCGACGGCCGGTCGCCGGTCGACCGCCGAGAGGATGAACGTCTGCGTCCCCCCGCCGCTCGCCCCGGTCACGGCGATCCGCTTGGCGTCCACCTCCGGCAGCTCGCCGAACCAGTCCAGCACGCGGATGGAGTTGTACGTCTGGAGGCCCATCATATTCTGGAGCCGGGCCTCGGCCTGCGGGCTGAAGTAGCCCCAGTTCTCCGGCGTGTTCATCGCCTCGCGCAAGCCCGGCCGGTGGGCAAGCTGCACGCTGTCGGCGTAGCCGACCATGTCGTAGTGGAACACGACGCAGCCCATTCGGGCGAGCTTGGCGCAGCGGGCCTGGAGCGGGAACCTTCCGCTGGGGTCGAACTTCTCGGCGCCGCCCTTCAACTGCTGCTCGAACGTCTTGTCGTCCGCCCGATAGAACCGCCCCTCGCGCCAGTGCCCGTGCGGACACAGCACGCCCGGCCCCGGCCCGCTGCGTCCCTTGGGCCGATAGAGGTTGCCGGTGACGAAATGGCCGGGGAAGCTCTCCAGGTAGACCTTTTCGACGGTATACTCCCCGCGGTCGATCTTGCCGTGGACGACGGCGTTTGCAGAGGTTGCGGTCGGCATGGGCCAGAGCCCCAGCGTGACGAGCATCTGCCGATGCACGCGCTCGGACCGCTCGGCCCACGCGTCCGGCGTCCCGGGCACGGCGAACGGGAAGTAGCCGTCGAGCGTCACCAGGTCGCCCAGCCGCTTGTCGTCCGGCAGCTTGCCCGGCGCCAGCACCCGGGGCGCTTCCGCCGTGGCGAGCAAGGGGAGACCGAGAACAAGGAACAGCGGCAGGACCCAGCCTCGGCCGGACAGCGATCGTCCCAGTGGCAAGTGGTCGTTCATCACGCAGTTCCTCCAAACGAGTTCGTGGCAGGCCAGACGGTGAAGCGGCCTCGTTTATACTACAAGCAGCCGGACTTCGCAACGATCCGGCGCTTGCCGCTCGCTGGAATCCCCAGTTCCGGAGTGTATCCGGGTTGCCGTCGCAGGACGACAGGGTACGATGGTGCTGGGAAGGGAACCCCCGGCCACGCGGGCAGCCGGCAATCGATTGGAGGTGAGACGGTGAGTGACGTTAACCCTTACCAGTCGCCGGCGTCACCAGGAGCGCCTCCACGAGCGACGGATGAGGCGCACGGAGTGCCCGTGCAGATAGCCCGCGGCAAGGCGGTCTTCTTCGTCTTGGTGGCTCTCGTGACTCTGTTGGAGGTTGGACCTGCGCTGATGGGGGTGCACGGTTCGTTGTTCGTGCGCGTGGCGCTGACGATCGGGCTCTGGTACGCAATGTGGCGAGGGCAGGAATGGGCGATCGCGGTCGCCGCCGTAATCTACGCGTTGGGAGCGATCATCACTCTGGCCTTCGGCTTGTCGTCGGGCCACCTCTTCGGCTTTGCGCTGGGCGGTCTCTGCGCGACGGGTTACGCGGTGGTGGTTGTCTGCCTCTTCGTGTCGGAGAGCCTCAATGAATTCTTCAGGCATCAACGCGGCGCCCTAAACGGAACGGGCGCCGTTACTCCAACGCTGGATATCCAAGCTGCTGCCGGCGAGCTTGATTCCGCGGAACGAGAGCTCGTCGTGATTTACGCCGCCCGGACGGCGACCGATGCCCACCAGTTGAAGAACCTGCTCATCGAGGCGGGGATCCAGGCCACGGTGACCAACACGGTGCTGGAGGGCGGATCGGGCGTGGACATCATCGGCTGGCCCACGCTGGCTCGCGTGGCGGTGGCCAAGAAGGACGCGGAGACGGCCCGGCAGATGGCGTTGGAGTTCGACCAGAGGATCGCCGCCATGTCGCTTGCCCCGAAGGACGAGATGCCGGAAGGCGAATCTCCGCCCAGCGTGCCTGAGAAATGGCACCTCTGTCCGCAGTGTGGTGCCCGGCGAACGACGAGGTGCCCGATCTGCGGCACCACCGGGACCGAGTTCGCGCAGGCCGACCCGGAATTCGTCGGCACGCCCGGCCTCAGCGAAGATGCCCAGCCCATCTCCTCATGCGGCTGCGGCTCCGGTGGATGCTCCCATGGCCAATCGGCGGTCAACGTGGAGAACGGCTTGACCGGCGCTGCTGGTGCGGAGGCTCACGAGCGGAGAGAAGCCGAGTCAGACGCGCCGGAGGTGATGCTCGTCTGCACGACGTGCGACGAGCCTTTTGTGCCCGAGTATTCCCGCCGCTGCCCGGCGTGCGATCACGAGTTCCCCGACGGCGACGACGTGGAATCGGACCCCGCGGCGCGCGACCGAATGGGCGTCCGGGCCGTCGCCGTGATCTTGGGGCTCGCGGTCTTGTTCATCGCCGTGTTCGTGTACTTCGCCTCGCTCTTCTAGAGTGTGGGCGCGGGCCGGCCGATCAGCTCCCGAACTCGGGTCGGCGCCGGGCGAGCTGGCCCTGGAGGCGCTGGACGATCGAGCTGTGCATCTGGCTGACGCGGCTTTCGGAGAGGTCCAACGTGGCGCCGATCTCCTTCATCGTCAGCTCTTCGTAGTAGTAGAGGATGATGATCAGCCGCTCGTTGCGATTGAGCCCTTTGGTCACCAGCCGCATGAGGTCGTTCTTCTGGATGCGCCGCGTAGGGTCTTCACCCTTTTTGTCCTCCAGGATGTCGATCTCGCGGACGTCCTTGTAGCTGTCGGTCTCGTACCACTTCTTGTTGAGGCTGATGAGGTTGACGGCGTTGGCGTCGCGAATCATCTTTTCCAGCTCGGCCACCGTGATGCCCAACTCCGCGGCCAGCTCGTGTTCCGAAGGGTGCCGGCCCAGCCTCGCCTCCAGGTTCTTGACCGCCTCGTTGAGCTTGCTGGCCTTGGAGCGGACCAGCCGGGGGACCCAGTCCATCGTCCGCAGCTCGTCGAGCATCGCGCCGCGGATTCGGGGGACGCAGTAGGTCTCGAACTTCACGCCCCGCGAAAGATCGAAGGCGTCGATCGCGTCCATCAGCCCGAACACCCCGGCCGAGATGAGGTCGTCCAGCTCCACGCCTTCGGGCAGCCGCGCCCAGATCCGCTCGCCGTTATACTTCACCAGCGGCAGGTAGATTTCCACCAGCCGGTTGCGCAATTCCTGATTGGTTTGATCCCGCTTGAACTCGATCCAGAGCTGCTCCACGTCTTCCGGAGCGACAGTCGTCGGCATCAATTCCTCCCTGATGGGGCTTCAGTGCACCCGTTGAATTGAGATCCTTCTCTGCGTCTCCCTTCCCACTTCCGTCGTCATCCTCAGTCCGTGTCCGGCGGCGAGTGCCCCCTCAGGCGATGGAGGGAGCCTCTCGGGCCTCTTCGCTCGACTCCTCTTGGGTCAACCGGCTTTGAACGGAGGCAATCACCGACTCTTCGACGGTCCGGGCGGCAATTCCCCCCACGACGTACCCCACCGCCGCAAAGAGCATCAGGCTGCACCACGCGGTGAACAGCATCGTGTCGGTCGATTGCGCGTGGAGGAAGCCGCGTGCCAGGGACATCAGGAGGGCCAGCGAACCCAGGATGCCCGCATACGTTCGAGCCACAAGTCTCCCAACCCAGCCGTCAAATCCGGTACATTAGGCAAAGTCTAACGACGCACGGACTACTTGCAGTGTCTTTCGATATCGGCTCTTCGCGGCCTTGGGTTGAGTCGTTTTTCGGGGTTGTTACCGGTTTGTGGAGAATCCTCCTTATTCACGTAGTGACCGCTGATTGCCTTGTCCGCTGGAGCACGGTTTTGCCCAACGCGCGGATCCCTCGGGCGGACCTGCACCGGGGCGTGCAGATCACGACGGGCTTTCCAGCCCTGTCGGCGGCCGGGACTCGCGGATCGTCGGCGACGAATCCGACGCCCTCTACCTCGATTCCCAGGAAGCGGAGGCAGGCCTGGCTCAGTCGCGTATGGACCTGACGGGCGACGGAGCGGTGCGGCGACTTGTTCACCAGCGTATGAATGGGGAGCGACGCAGTGGGGACCGCCCCCCGGTCGGAGGCCAGCAGCTTGATCGACGCGTAGGCGTCCATAACCGAAGCGGGCTCCGGGGTCGTCACGAGCAGGACCATGTCGGCGGCTCCCCAGAGTGGCCGGACCAGGGGTCCGACGCCGTTTCCCGCGTCGACGACCACAAACTCGACCTCGCTGCCCAGTCCTCGCAACTCCCCGACCAGCCGCGAGCGGGCAGCACCCGGGGCCTCCGAGTCCTTCCCGAGTGCCCAGGCTGCGGGAAGCACCTTGATGAGTCCTTCGGGGCCAGACTGAAGGGCATCGCCGACGGTTCGCCGCCCTGGGACGGCGTCGGCCAGCGCGTCGCCCTCTTCCACCCGGGAGAGCACGGCGCCTCCGCCCGGGGGAGCCGCATCGGCCAACAGGGTGCGGCGTCGCTGGTGGGCGAGCACGACCGCCAGATTGACGGCGATCGTCGTCGTGCCCACGCCCGCTCTGCCGCCGCTGACCACCAGGAGCTTCGGGCGATGCAACTTTGGCGCCGAAGCCGGCAAAGCGCCCTTTCGGACGAGTTCTCGTAGCTCGCTAGCCTGATCGTACATCGGTGGCGACACAGTGCTCTAGGGGTGTCGATGGGAAACCGTTAACAGGACAAGTTGTCTGGTTGTGGCGCAGGCGCGACTCCACAAGAGCCCCGAACGCTTCATTCCTCGTTCAGCCGCCGGGCGCGATCCTTCGCGTCGACCGGCGCATTACTTGCCGGCGATCGATTCCATGGCCAGGACGAGCCGGGCCAGCCGCCCCCCCTCGGCCGTCTCGATGTCGTCGGGGACGTTCTGTCCGTTGGTCAAGTAGCTCAACGGGAGCCTGCTGGTGCGCAACAGCGGCAGCAGGTTCCCCAGCCCCGTGGCTTCGTCGAGTTTTGTGAGGATCAACGCCGTGGTGCCTACGGCGGCAAACCGCCGGGCGGTGTGTTCGAGGGTCCGGGAGCCGACCACGCTGGAGAGCACGAGGTGGACTTCGTCGGCGCCCGCCTCGTTCAGGAACGACTTGAGCTCCTGGAGCTTGATCTCGTCGCGGGGGCTGCGTCCGGCCGTATCCATCAGGACCAGGTCCAGGCCGTCCAGCCGTCGTACGGCCTCGCGCATTTCGCGGGGCGTGGAGACGACTTGCATCGGCAGGTCGATGATCTCGGCGTAGGTCCGCAATTGCTCGACGGCCGCGATGCGATACGTGTCGACGGTGATCAAGCCCACGTTGCGCTTCTCTTTCAGCCGGTAGTTGGCCGCCAGCTTGGCGATCGTGGTGGTTTTGCCCACCCCGGTCGGCCCGACCAGGGCCACCAGCCGACGCCTCCCCGGTTGGACCGCGATCGAGCCGGCGATGGGGATTTCCGCTTCAATCAATCGGGCGACCCGGGCCTGGATCATCGCCGCGTCGGCCAACTCCTCGCCCGAGGCCTCGGTGCGAACCCGATCGACCAGCTCTCGGGCAACGTCTTCATTGACGTCCGCTTCAATCAAGTCCGTGAACACGCGAAAGAGCGACTCGGGCAGGTCGTGCACGCCCCCGTTCTGCGAACGCCGGCACAATTCCCGAACCATTCCTTGAAGATCGTTCAGTTGCCCCTGCACTTCCTCGGGAATCCTCGGAACCGGCGCGAAGTCGTGGCCGCACCGGGAATGCGCCCGCGGATCGCTCGGCGGCGATTGAGGAGCGATCGACGGCTCCCACGATGCGGCGGACGCCGGCGAACACACCGCCGCGGGCTCGACGTGCCTCCGCTCGGGCAGACGGCTGGGGACGTTCACCCCCGCCGACGCCGTCACCTCGATCTGGGGTGCGCCCCGGAGCAACCCGAACAACCGGCGGATCGAGACTTCCCGCGTGTGCAGAACCGCCGCGTCGGGCCCCAGTTCCCGACGCACCAGCAGCAACGCTTCGTGCATCGTAGCGGCACGGTAGCTCTTAATCTCCATCGCTCAATCCTCCTCCTTTGGCGGCATCGAGCCACGTCGCAAAGCCTCGGCATTCCAACTAAGCGGGACGGATTACAGATTGCACGGTGTATTTGGGTGCCACGGCCATCTTGCCCGCGCACGGGCGAGACGCCAGCGGCACCCGACCGTGCAGGCTTCTCCTTGTCCCGCTTGGCGGCTTCTCAAGTCCCGTCTCACTTCAGCCCACTCCCATCCAGCCCCGCGGTTGCGCCCCCGGCTCGTCACCTCGCTACGACGCTTTGCGCCGCAGGAGCACTCGCCGGGCCCTTCGCGTCCGCCTTCGTCGGAGCCAAGCGACCCGGAAGCCGCCGCGTCCGCCGGACGCGAAGCGTCCGACCAGTGCGTTCCCACCCGAAGCGTGGGAACGATGGCGTAATTTCTTACTCCCCACTCCCCACTCCCCACTCCCCACTCCCCACTCCCCACTCCTTACTCCCCACTCCTTACTTCCCACTCACCTGGCATCCGTGACCATCGCCACGGATTCGATCTTGGTATCCCGGGTGACCTCGTTGTAGCTGAGCACGACCAGGTTCGGCAGATGCGCCGACGTCATCTCCCTGAGCGCCGCCCGGATCTGCGGGCTCACCAGCACGAGCGGCGGATGGTTCGCGGCAACGAGCTTCGCGACCTCCGCGGCGATCAACCGACAGGTCGTCTCCACCGCCCGGGGCGACATGCGCACGAACAGCCCTCGCTCCGTGTGCTCGAAGCCCGCGCGAACGCGATCCTCCAGGGCCGGGTCGAGCGTGACCACGTGGAGGCAGCCCTCGGCGTCGCGATACCGGGTGGAGATCGTCCGGGAGAGCTTCGCCCGAACCAGCTCGGCGAGCAGGATCGGGTCCTTGGTCCGCGGCGCGTAATCGCCCAGGGTTTCCAGGATGGATCCGAGCTGGCGAATCGGCACCTGCTCCCGCAAAAGCATCTGGAGGATCTGCTGGACCTCGGCCAGCTTCATCACGCCCGGGATCAGCTCGTCGACGACCGCCGGGGACGTCTGCCGGAGCTCGTCGACGAGGTGCTTGGCGGCGTCGCGGTTGAGGATCTCGGCGGCGTGCTTGCGGACCGTCTCCATCAAGTGCGTGGCAATCACCGCGCCCGGCTCGACCACGGTGTAGCCGTGCATCTCGGCCTGGTCGCGTGCGCCCGGCGCGATCCAAAGGGCCGCGGTGCCGAAGGCGGGGTCTTTGGTCGGCGTTCCCGGCACTTGGCCCGTCGTCATGCCCGAATCGATCGCCATCAGCATCGCCGGCTCGACGGCGCCGTCGGCGACCGGCATGCCGGCGACCTTGACGCGGTACTGGTGCTGGTCGAGCTGGAAGTTGTCGCGGATGCGAACCTTGGGCAGGATGATCCCGATCTCTCCGGCCACCTTCTGGCGGATGCGGTGAATCCGCTCCAACAGATCGCCGCCCCGCCCGGGATCGGCCAGCTTGATCAGGCCCACGCCGATCTCCAGCTCCATCGGATCGACGATCAGATAGTCCTCGACGCGCTCCTCGGGCTTCTTCGCCTTCTCGGCCCGGTTCTTGGCCTGCTCCGACGCCTGGGCCTGGACCGTACGACGAGACAGGATCAAGGCCAATCCGGCGCAACTGGCGCCGATTATCGTCAAGGGGATCGTCGGCAGACCGGTGAGGATCAACACGCCCACAAAAGCGCCCGCTACCGCCAACGCCTGCGGTCGCGAGAACAACTGCCGGAGGAATTCGCTCGGCAAGTTGACGCTCTTGCTGCTCCGCGTGACCAACAGCCCCGCGGCCAAGGAGATGAGGAACGCGGGTACCTGGCTCACCAGGCCGTCGCCGATGGTCAGCTTCGTGAACAGGGAGGCGGCGTCCGTCACGCTCATCCCCGCCTCGACCACGCCGATGAACAGCCCGCCGATGATATTGATCAAGGTGATCACGATCCCGGCGATCGCGTCGCCGCGGACGAATTTGCTGGCACCGTCCATAGCCCCGAAGAAGTCGGCCTGGCTGGTAATCTCTTCGCGTCGGCGCTGGGCCTCGCGCTCGTCGATAATCCCGGCATTCAGATCGGCGTCGATGGCCATCTGCCGGCCGGGCATCCCATCCAAGGCGAATCGGGCGGCCACTTCGCTGATTCGCGTCGCCCCTTTGGTGATCACCACGAACTGGATCACCACGATGATCACGAAGATGATCAGCCCCACCACGATCTTGTCGCTGGCCACGAAGTCTCCGAAGCTGCGGACCACTCCCCCGCCAGCGTCCAGTCCGGCCGATTCCGCCCGGGTGAGGATCAACCGCGTGGTGGCCACGTTCAACACCAGCCGAAACAGCGTCGTGGCCAACAGCAGCGAAGGAAAGATGCTGAACTCCAGCGGCGTGCGCACGTAGATCGTCGTCAACAGAATGATCACCGCAACCGTGATGTTCGCCGCCAGCAGCACGTCCATCAGCCCCGCCGGCAGAGGGACCATGATCACCAACACGCTGGCGATAATGCCAGCGGGCAAGACCAGGTCTCGGGTGCGGGCGAACGGGCCCGCACCCGCGCGCGGCAGGGCGTCAGAAGCCATCCGTCTCTCCGGATGCGCTTGGGTGTTCGGTCGCGATGGGTTCTCGGTAGAAGTGAGGGTGGGGAAAGTATCCAAAACGTGCGGGGATGTCCAGGTCGGTTTGATGCTGCCCGGTAGCCGGCAAGAGGCAACCGATCGACCGGCAACAAGAGGCTGCTAGCAGTGAAAGCGTCCCGACTCCACACGTCTCTAGGGCCTCCGCACGCCTCGCCGCAAATCGTCGCCTCTTAACCTCGTCACGACGGTTCGCGTCGCGACGCTGCTTCGGGGCGCTTCGCGTCCTCGGGAGTGCATAACCTGTTGCACCGTAGCGGCTTCGGGCGCACAGACGCGAAGCGTCCCGCCAGCGCGTTCCCACGCGGAAGCGGGGGAACGATTTGGCTCCGGAGATGGGAATTGCTTCGGCCTTGGTGGGTCACGGTGCCGAGATTGACCGGGGGTGCCATGCCCATCAGTAAGTACCACCGAAGGGGGCCGGTCGCACTGCGATCCTCCCCACGCTTCAAGTTCCCCAGACGCCAGGGCGATATCACTTCCAGGCGGTTCGCCTTGGCTGCCTCTTTCAGGGGGACAGCCGGCGTTCCGTTCTCACGGACCCAGAAGCCCCGACCAGACGGACTACCATGCGCGGCCCACAATGGGGACTCTGTCTCGTTGCCCTGCTCGGACTGGCGGTGTTCGCCGGCTGCGAAGCGCGTCGTCCGGCGCACAGCCCCGCCCGGCAAATGCCTTCCGCCTCACCACGGACGGACGAGACGCCTGGAGGCCTTCTGTTCGTTCGAGGCTATCTCCAAGGATATGAGCAGGCCCGAGAGGCCGGCCAACCGATGCTGGTCTTCTTCACGGCCCCGGGCTGTAGTTACTGCGAGCAGATGGTCCGCGAGGCATCGGCGGATGAGCAGGTGGTGCAACTGTCGAGGCGGTTCGTGTGCATCCTGGTCGACGCCGACACCGAGCCCGAGATCTGTCGCGAGTTCCGCGTGCGGGCGTACCCGACCGTCCAATTCATGTCGCCCCAGGGCGTGCCCCTGAATCGGGTGACGGGAAAGACGCCGGCCGGTCAGCTCGCCTCCCAAATGCAGTCCGCGCTCCAAGCCACCGCCAGCCGCCTGCGGTACGTCCGGGAGACGGCCGTTCGCTAGGCGCACGCGCGAACGGCCGAGGACTGCCTGGAATCGCCACACACGATTGGCCGTGCCGACCCGTAAAGGGCATGGCCATTGTCAAGAATCGATGTAGACTGTGGCAAACGTCGATTCGGCGTGCGGGCGCATTGATCGATGGATCTTCGGTTGCTGAGACCGCCATCCGGGGTCCGGTGCGCTTGCGCATTCGTGCCGTCGAGGCTGCCGCACCATAGCGTGGTCGTGCCGAAGCATCGGGCAGTCCGAATCGATACCGACAATTCCAGCGATCCGCGCATAGGGCGATCAAGCCCTCTCCGGCTCACGGTGGGCCACACGACACGGTCGTGCGCGCTCTTGAATTCCAAGAAGGAGCAGTCATGTCCGGCGACGCTTCAGGTGGCCCCGACGGGGTGTCCGGATCGTCCAGGGAAGAGCTTCTGGCCAGCGTCCACCTCCGCGCGGCGATGCACCAAAAGGCCGGCGCACTGGCGGAGGCGGAGGCGGACTTTCGCTGGATGCTCGCGCAGACCGACGCCGCGCGGCCCGAGGGCCTCGATTGGAGGCGCACGGCTCAGTTTGGGCTCTATGAAGTCCTCTTGGCTCAAGGACGCGACGAGGAAGCGGAGCGGATTGGCTGCGAGCTGTTGCTCGAGGAGCGACCCGATCTGCGAGAAGCATCGGATCAGCTCGTCCAGACGATCGCGACCGTTTCGGCGGCGATCAAGCAGCGGATGGGCCTGAGCACGCACCCGCCGGAGCGTCGCGTCCCGGACTCGCTGCTCGACCGCATGCAGCAGTTCCTGGCCAAGCAGCAGCAGATCGCGGAATTGGCCAACGCGGGCAAGGCGTCAGAGGCGGTCGCCGAGGCCGTCGCGATGGAACCGGAGGCCCGCTTGCTGCTGGGGGAGCGAAGCCCGCGCTACCTGGACCAGGTCGGTTCGACTGCGGTGCTCTGTCGGCGGGCCGGCCAGCTTGCCGAGGCGCGGCATTGGCACCATCGCGAGCTGGATCTGGTCCGGCAGGTGCATCCTCCGGATCACCCTACCGTGGCGCAAGCGTGGGAGAGCCTTGCCGTCACCCGGGTGGCTGAGGTCCGTGCTGCGGAGGCGGCGGGCCGGCTCGACGTGGCATTCGCCCAGGGCCAGGAACTGCTCGGCCTGATTCGGGAGCGGCTCGGCAAGGAACACCCGCATTACGTGGGATGCCTGATGGAGCTGGTGGAACTCGCCAAGAAAGGGGGGGACCCGATGGCCGCCTTGCCTTACGTCCAGGAGATCCTGACGCTCCATCAATCGACCGGCGGCGAGGCCCATCCCGCTTTCAAGGACGTTGCCCCCGATCCGAGCCGCAACCCTGCCGAGCCCGCCATCGCCGTATTCCTCTCGTCGACGTTTCGCGACATGCAAGCGGAGCGGGAAGTGCTGGTCAAACGGGTGTTCCCCAGGCTCCGCGCCATCTGCGAGCAACGGGGCGTCACCTGGACTGACATCGACCTGCGTTGGGGGGTGACCGAAGAGCAGACCCAGCGCCAGGAGGCGTTGCGGGTCTGCCTGCACGCCATCGACCGCTGCCGGCCTTATTTCGTCGGTTTGCTGGGCGAGCGGTATGGCTGGATCCCCGCCGAGCTGATCGACCCGGCGACCGTCGCGCAGTATCCGTGGATCAAGGACCACGCCGGCCGGTCGATCACCGAGTTGGAGATCGTTCACGGGGTGTTGCGGCAGCCGCAGGACGCCGCCCAGGCCCTGTTCTATTTCCGCGATCCGGGGTACGGCGACCGGCTTCCGGCGGAGACGGATCGGGCCGATTTTCTGTCCGAGAGCCCCGAATCGGCCGCGAAGCTCCAAAGACTCAAGGAAACGATCCGGCAGAGTGGCGCCAAGGTGGAGGAAGGTTACCCGACTGCGGACGCGCTGGGGGAGCTGGTATTCCGCGACCTGATGGGGGTGATCGAGCGGCGCTTCCCCGCCGACGGTGGCCTGACGCCTGAGCAGCGAGAGACTCAGGGCCAGAACTCCTTCATCCTCCATCGAGCGTCCGGCGCACTGCCCCGATTGGCCGCGTATCGATCGATCGACGCTCACATGTGGACCTCGCGGGAGCCGCTCGTGGTGACGGGGCCCTCCGGTGTCGGCAAGACCACGCTTCTGGGGGGGTGGTGCCGGCAGTTCCGCGCCGAGAACCCGGCCACGCGTGTTGCCTTTCATTTCGTGGGAGCCACCGAACTCAGCGCAAGGCCCGAGACCCTGCTGCGGCACCTCCTGGCCCAACTGGGCGGGGCCGCGTTCGATTCGGGACGGCTCCCCGCCGACGTTCCCGGCCTGCTGGCTGCGCTGGCGGAGCAGCTTGGTTCTGCCGCGCAAAGCGTGCGGCTCGTCCTGGTGCTCGACGGCCTGGAATGGCTCGACCCCGCATTCGCCGAGGCGCTGCTCGACGCGATCCCCGGCCGGTTGCCGCCCCGGGTCAGTGTCATCGTGGGCTTCGACGCCGAGCCGCTCTGCCAATGCCGTCCGGCGATGGGCTGGCCGCGGTTGGGCGTCGAGCCGCTTTCGATGGACGAACGGCGCGCCATGGTCGAGACGTACCTGGGCCGATTTGGCAAGCGGCTCCTCGACGACCAGGTGACGTTCCTGGCGACGCGGCCGCAGACGGGCGACCCGCTGTACCTCCGGACGCTGCTCGACGAGCTGCGGGTCTTTGGACGCCACGAGGAACTCGACCACCTGATCGCCGAGTTGCTTAAGGCCCCGACCGTCGAAACGCTGCTGACGCCGGTGCTCGACCGGCTCCAGCGCGAGCACGAAACCGACCGCGCCGGCCTGGTCGGCGACGCGTTGTCGCTGCTGGCTTGCTCCGATCGCGGACTCTCGGAAAGCGAGCTCCGCGACCTGTTGGGCGCCCCCGATCGGCCCCTGCCCGCAGCGCTCTGGGCCCCGTTGTTCCTGGCCCTGGAGCCGCTTCTGATCCAGCGCGACGGCCAAATTGACCTGGGAGCGGAGGCCCTACGCCGCGCGGTCCGGGCGCGATATCTTTCTGGCCCTGCACGGGTGCGCGCGATCCATCAGCGCTGTGCCGAGTACGTTGAGACGCAGCCCCGGTCGCCTCGCACGGCCCGCGCGGCGCTCTGGCACTGGGATCAGGCCGGCGACACCGCGGCGCTGGCCGCACGGCTTGCGGACCCCGACCTGATCAGGATCCTCGGCACCGCCGATCCCGAAGGCACCGTCGCCTTCTGGCGTGCGTACGAGACCCGGCAGGGAACCTGCCGCCTCGAAACCGCGTTCGCCCCGTGGCTCGATTCGCCCGAGCGCGATCCTGCGTTGGCGCTGTTGCTGGCCGACCTGCTCGCCCGTCTTGATCGGCGCGAGGCCGCACGGAGAATCCTTACGGCGCTCGACGGCGCGGACCTCGATGCGACGTCGCGAGCTGCCCGGGCGAGACTCCAGCGCCGGCTGGACGCTCCTTCCATTGCGGGGTCCTCGGCTCCGGCCCGGCCCGACGAGGCGGCGGTTGGGTCGTCCTCCGTCTCGACGACGACTTCCCCGGGATCGAGCGCGAGCGGCGGTACGCCTCTGCCCGGCCTCGATGATCTCGATCCCGACGTGCGGGCCTATCTGACCAACCTGGCTCGGTCCGGCGCGGATCCGGAACTGCTGGACACCGAGACCCGGTTCTTCCGGGCCAATGCGGCCGTGGGCAGCCGCAACACGCCCGCCGCGCTGGAGGAGTTCGAACGCGTTGGGGCCGTTTACCGGCGGCGCCAGATTTGGCAACGCGTGGGGCTCTGCCTGATCGGGCGGGTCAACGGCCTGGAGCATCTCGGACGCCATGAACCGGCGCTGCCTCTGATCGAGGAGGCCGAGGAGATTTACCGTCAACTCCAGGACCCCGCAAACCTCCGCCTGGCGCTGATGATGCGAGCCAGCTTGCTCAGGCGGTTGGGCCGAACCGTCGAGGCCCGCGCCGTCTACCGGGAAACGATTGCAGTCTGTCGCGATCTGGGCGACGTGAACCTCCTGCCCGAGATTCTCATCGGCTATTCGGAGGTGCTCGGCCCGGGGGATCCCGAAGCCCGGGCCGCCCTCGACGAGGCCGAGCGCCTGTTCGACCAGCGAGGTGACCACCTGGGTGTGATTCGGGTGCGCAGCACGCGCCGCGCAAGGCAGTTCCGCGCGGACTCGGACTGATCGCTCGCGATCCGTCCAGAAACGTTTTTTGTGGCCGGTGGCCTGTCGAAAGGACTTCGTGCGTTCGCCGATCTCCGGGTCTTGCCGAGGCGGCGAGGGCCGCACGGCCGGGAGAGGTTCGCCCGCGAAACGTACGATCGGGCGCACTTCCTGCCGCCCGGGATCTTGCCAGTGCGCCTGCCGGGCGATTACCATGCGATGCGGGCCGACGGGTCCTCGATGAGGCCGCACGAGAAAGGACCGTATCGATGTCTGGCTGGTTGCGCTTCGGGTTTGCGTCGGGGATGCTCCTGTCGGCCGGGATGGCTCTCGGCGCCGAGGAACCGGCCGGATCGGCACACGCGGCCGTGCAGGTCTCGGAGGCGAAGCCGGACGAACAGGGCTTCCTCGTCCACACGGTCCGCTCCGAGTATCAATCGGGACCGACGCAGATCAAGGTCCTCTTACCCGATCGCTTGGAAGAGGGCAGACGATACCCGGTGCTGTACGTCTTGCCGGTGGAGGCGGGCGACGGCACCCGCTGGGGCGACGGGCCGGCGGAGGTGAAAAAGCACGACCTCCACAACCGGCACGGTCTGATCTGTGTGCTGCCCACCTTCTCCCACCTGCCCTGGTACGCCGACCATCCCACCGACCCCGGCATCCGCCAGGAGAGCCATTTCCTCCGCGTCGTGGTGCCGGCGGTGGAACGCCGGTATCCGGCAATCGCCGAGCCCGAGGGGCGGCTGTTGTTGGGCTTCAGCAAATCGGGCTGGGGGGCGTTCAGCCTGCTTCTGCGCAATCCGCAGATCTTCGGCAAGGCGGCCGCCTGGGACGCCCCGCTGGCCGAAGACCGCCCGGCCCGCTTCGGCATGGGCCCCATCTTCGGCACCCAGGAGAATTTCGAGCGCTATCGCGTCTCGGCACTGCTGGCCAAGCAGGCCGACGCGCTCGGCGGGAAGCCGCGGCTGGTGCTCACCGGATACGACAACTTCCGCTCCCATCACGCCCGAACGCACGAGCGACTGGTCGCCCTGGGCATTCCGCACGTATACCGCGACGGCCCGCAACGCGACCATCAGTGGCACAGCGGCTGGCTCCCCGAGGCGGTCGAACTGCTCATGCACGCGGAAACGCCGTAGGGAGCCGGCGCGAACTACGTTCGCCGGAACGAGAGGCGGAAAGGTTAAGCACAAGGAATCTGACGCCATGAGACTTTGTCGTGTGCTCATGGGGGTGTGTGCCCTCGGCGCGTGCTTGTTGTCTTACGAAGCCGTTTGCCCGGCCCAGACGGCGCCGCGGATCGAACTGAAGGAGTTCCGTATCGAGCCGACGACGCTACGGCTCGGGGAGCCGTTCGTCATCGAGGCGCGGGCCGCGGCAACCGGCGTGAAGCTCGGGAGCTTCCTGCTCCGCACTGCGGACGAGGTGCGAAAGGAGCGTACGATCCCCGGCTTCCCGCTCTATTCCAGCGGCAAGTACTACGTGGCCGAGGAGGGCAAGTACTCTCTGAAGGATAACGGCCGGCTCGATCGCAATCCGCAACCGAATGCGTTCACCCTGGAAGTGAGCACGCAAGGCTGGAAACCGGGGACCTACTGCTTTGCGTTCTTTGCCAGTTGCCGCCCGGCGACCGGCCCGTTTGTCGCCGCCCGGCACGACTTCGCCGTCCTGGTCGAGGGCGACCGCGTGGTGATCGAGGATCTGGGCGGCACGACTCCGGGCCGGAGCCGGACGATCGCGGCCTTCGACGTGGCACCCATGGAGATCGAGCCGGGGCAGCCCGTGACGCTCTCGCTCGAGACCGGCACCGCGGCGATCCGGGGCATCGAGATCACCAACCCGTACCACATCCCTGCCGAGGAGACGCTCGGCGGCTTCTCGTATGTCCCCGACGAGAAGAAATCATACTACGGGCCGCCCGGCTCGCAGACCCTCGCCGACGACGGGGATCTCGATCGGGAAACGGCCCAGGGCAAGCTCGTCCTCGAAATGGACACCCACGGCTGGCCCGCCGGCGCGCATCACTTGCTCGTCAACGTGATCGGGCTGGCAGGTCGCCCGGTGGATCATCGCTCGTTTGCCGTCAAGGTGATCGGACCGAACGATCGCCTGAAGGTGACGGTGGAGCCATCGCACTACTTCGCGCCCGGCACGCATTTCGAGAAGTTCGTCAAGCTCCGCGACGGCACGCTGCTCTGTACCGACAAGCGATCCGTCGATGCTGGCCGCACGTGGCAAGAAGGCACGGGCGGCTTCGGCGTCGGGAGCGTCGAGCTGAAAGACGGTGCGGTGCTCGGCCTCCAGTACCGCTGCCTGCCCGAGGAAGGAGAAAAGGGCTGGTACCGGGTGGAAAGGTCGTTCTCCGTGGACGGCGGGCGGAGCTTTGAGAAGACGCACGCCCGCGTCTTCGTCCCCCAGGCCAAGGCGGCGATGGGGCACGGGCCGCACGTCGGCCCCCTGTTCATGCGATCGATCGTCGCGCGGCCCGACGGATCGCTGGTCGGGCTCTTTGCCGGCTGGTTCCACGGGGACGACGCGCCGTGTCCCTACGGACGAGGCCGTCCCTATTCGCGGAGCTACACCTGCGAGTCGAGCGACGGCGGACGCACCTGGCGCTACCTGGACACGATCGGCTACGCCGAGCTGGGCAGTGAAGGCTACAATGAGGGCACGATGCGGCGTCTTCCCCGCGGAGAGCTGCTGGCCGTGCTCCGCACGGGGAGCGAGAAAGACCCCGCCTGCCAAGACAACCCGATCATGTGGACCACCAGCCGCGACGAGGGTCGCACCTGGTCGCCGCCCCAGCGCACGGGAGTCGAAGGGGCGTTTCCCAGCCTGGCCGTGTTGAGCGACGGGCTGGTGGTGATGGGTTACGGACGGCCGGGTGCCATGCTCGTGTTCAGCGCCGACGGGGGCCGCACCTGGACCGATCCGACCGTGGTCGACCCGACGCCCTACTCCGGGTACACCGACGTGGTAGAGATCAGCACGGGGGTGCTGCTGGTCGGATTCGGTGCCCGAGACTGCCTCGATCCGAAGACCGGCACCCGTGCCGACCAGCTTCGCCTGGCCCGCGTGCGCTACGAGCGTGCGCAGCCATAGCGGGCGCGACGGGGGCTCCGGCGTCGACGATGGAACCGCCCGCCGAGAACGTGCTCGACATGCGATTGAGCTGGAACGCGCATCCCCGTGCTAACCGCCCGGTGAGAGCTTGGTCGGCCCGGTGTACGCGTCCACTTCGGGCGGGTTGGGAAACTTGGCGTCGATGGGCGGCTGCTGCATGCCTTGGGCCAGCTTGAACGTGCTGACGTTCACTCTCGACTTCACCAGCTCGACCACGTTGTACGTGTCGATGAACGTGTCGTAGAACGCCGGGTCCTTCTGCGGGAGCACGAACGCCTTGTGGGCTTCGCCTTCGGCGTCGAAGTACGCCAGGTAGGGGATCGCGCTCATCCCGTCGCGCCGGTTGCTGACGAAGGAGAACCAGCGCCCGTTGGAGGACCAGCGCGGGTAGCTCTCCGCTAGATCGCTGCACACGGCGTCGAGCCTCCGGTGCTCCTTCGTGGCGAGATCGAGCAGGTAGACGTCGGAGCTCTCCTGGTGGATGGGATACGTCGTCTTGTCGGCCAGAACGTGCAGCACGTACTTCCCGCACGGCGAGGGCCGGGGAAACGAGCAGCAGACCCCCAGCTCCGAGTAGGCCTTGACGGTCTGGGGCGATCCCCACGTGTCGGTGGCGACGTCATAGGGCACCCGCATCATGTCGAACCTGCTCTTCTCCCAGTCCTTCGCGTCGGTGATCGGGACATCTTTGCCCCGTACATAGTAGATGTACCTGCCGTCGGGCGACCAGCAGGGATGCGTCTCGATGTACTCGGGGCCGAAGACGGCTTCCGTCGTGCTGATCGTGTTCTTCTCGACGTCGTACACCACCAGATCGCCGCGTTTCTCAAGCGCCTCGAAATAGAACAGCTTGCTGTTGGCCGGAAAGTGGCCGATGAACCGGTTGCAGGTGCCTGCAATGTGACGGCCGTCCGGATGCCACGAGGCGTAGGCAATGGGGCGGAACATGGGCTCCTGCTGCGTGTTGATTTTGCGCACCTCTCCGTCCATGACGAGCATCATCCCCTCATGCGCGGCGCGCAGGTGAACGAGAAACCGGTTGGGATCGTGCTGGCAGAAGGTGTGGCAGTTGAAGCAGGGAAAGGTCCCGTCGCGCGTGGTCACCAGCGCGGACTTTCCAAACGACTCGAGGTCCCTCTGGAAGATGCCCCGAATCGCCGTGCGACTCTTGTTCGGCATGAGGAGCCGATAGACGATGTAGGAATCGACGGGCTCTTGGGCGACGGTGTTGGTAAACTGCTTGAACCGCACCCAGGTGCCGTCTTGTTCTTGCGCGAAGACGTCGTAGGCCAGGCGGCCTCCTTTGCTCGTGTCGAGAAGTCGTCGCCATGATCCGGCCGGGATCCGGCAGGTTCCGTCGCGGCAACGGATCTCGAGCTTCTCACCACCCTCGGAGGATATTCTGACGAGGTAGTCTCGGCCGTCCTCGAGGATCCGGAAGTTCAACGGGGCGATGTTGGGCGGAATCACCAGCGACGTGTAGTCCGGATCGATGCGCGGCTCCCTCCCCGAGGTGGTTGCCGACGCGATGTCCGGCACACGGCCGTAAGACGCCGGCAAGAGCAGCCATGCAATCAACACGGACACGATCGCCGCCGCGGTCAGCCAGGCTGCGAGAACGGAACGTCCCATGCGAATCATCCTCAAGTGGAGTGCGCCGTTGACTGGCGGGGAATCACCTCGAGTTCCGCCCTTCCGAATCGCCGGGTCACCACGTGCCCGGTTTCGAGCGCCCCTATTCCTCCCGCGTCGTGCCGCCGAAACCGCCGCTCGCCCCCGTGATCCGTCGCGGCTGGCGAGGCGTGGTAACGAAAAAGTAGTAGAACATATACGTGTCGCCGTACAGACCCCGAGTCTGCTCCGGCGCCCCCTGGGAGCCCGAATACGGTAACGCGTCTTGGAAAAACCTGTCCACGCCTGCGATGGCGGCCGCGTCGTAGCGGAACCCCCGCAAGTCGACGCGAATCCCTTCCGCCCTCTCCTTCAGCAAGATCGCTTCCTGGCAGTGGGTTGGTATCGAGGCGTATCCTGCCGTCCTGAAGAGGTCGATGTTCATCGCAATCGTCGTGATGGAATCCTGGCCCTTGTCGAGGAGTAACCACGCCATGAGGTATTCGAGCCCCATGCGATTGTCCGGCCTCTTCGCGAGCAGAGTGACGAACGGGACGGTCGGGTCTTCGAACAGGTAACCGTCCACCTCAGGAAGGCGTTTTCTGAGATCCTCGAATTCCCTCTCCGCCGCGTCCGTGTCCGCGATGATCGCCTTGCAGCGGCGCGCGAAATCCCTGTGGAAGAGGGTCTTTTCCAGTACGCTCAGATAATTGGCCGCCATATCGTAGTTGCCGTTGGCCATGCTGCACTGCGCCATGCGCCTCATGTTCTCGTACGTTGTTCCCCGCAGACACATGTTGTTGTAGGCATGTCGCAACGCGGCGTTGACGTGGCCCATCTCATAGAACAGGTCGCTGTTGTACATTCCTTTGCCGGTATCGTCCTCAGCGGCGGTCAGCCCCGGCCTGCCGGCGAAGTTGAACACGAGCCCACGCGAGCCCCACGGCTGAGGGTAGCTGAACATTTCGTCGAGAAGCGCCCCCTCGTGGGACAAGGCGAAATTGGTCATGAACTGTAGGCGGACGTCCCCAAACGGATTCGTCTTCGCTTTCTCCAGAAGAGCGTCCCATCGCCTCTGCTTGTACAACCGGTGGCAGGCGACGACCGTGGCAAGCGGCGCGTCGTACCGAATCAGGTGGAGCAGAATCGCCAGGACGGGAATCGCGACGGCCAGGGCGACGCGGCTCGCCCGGTCGGGCTTGGCCCGCCAGAACGCCGCCAAGCGCGTGCCGGAAAACAAGCGGCCCCAAAACGGAATCAAAAGCAGCAAGACGGAGAGCGCGACGGCCAGCGTGCAATCCACCGCGAAGTAGGCGGTGGTCATGGCCGCCGAGCCGGTGCGAAATGGGGGATTGATCAGGAGGGGACACGTCAGCGCGCCGCGCAGCGAAACCGGGAACACCCAGCGCCAGGCGGCCAGGGGGACGGCGACGCTGAAGATGACGTAAAAGATCTTGAAAAGAAGACCCGAGCGCAGCGGACCGTCGAGCCACTCGAAGAGGACGACCCAAGCCACGAAGAACCAGGCATAGACTCCCAGAAGAAGATAGAGGATGGGAGTGGCCGCCAACGCGTAAACGCGCCGCGCCGCCTTCCCGCGAAACGACAAGTATCCCAGAAACGCCCCGCAGCTCGCGCACAGCCCGAGTGTGTCCTGGACGAGGACAAGCGTAGAGGTGTGCAGGGCCAGCAGCAACACGCACGGAAGAAGCGTCTGGGCGACGGACGCGCTCCTCTCGAGCTTCACGAGCACGCGATGGAACAGGAAGCCGAAGCACGTAATCGACGCCGACACGACCAGCGCCCCGAGCCATCGGTAGTGATAGAGCTGCCCGAGAAACCGGCCCGCATAGCGCAGCGCGCCCGCGGGATGGTCGAGGAACTCCCGCAGGAACGGACGCCCGAACACGAAGAAACAGTCGTTGGTGTCGCTCTGGAAAGCAATGACGTAGCCGTATACCGATTGGTACGCGACGAAGGAAACGGCGAACAGCACCACCAAGCCGACGTACGAGGGGAGTTGCCTATTCATGACCAAGAATGCCCAGGGTCCATTCTCTGCTCCCTTCTCCCGGCAAGGACCGACGACTCGCCGCCCTCAGAAGTTCTTCGCGTAGTAGGCGAGGATGTCTTCCCGGCCCACGATCCCCACCAGCTTCCTCTCCGAATCCACGACGGGAATGCCGCGGATCTTCTTCGACTGGAGCATCTGGATCACCTTGGCGATCGTGCAGCCCTCCTCCACGGTGAGCACCTGTCGGGTGAGCACGTCGCCCACCTTCCTGTCGATCTGCGAGGGCAACATCAGGTCGCTCTTGGAAATGATCCCCTGGAGCCGCCCTTCTTCGTCCACCACGGGGAGCGATCCGATGTGATCGCTCAGGAATAGCGCCAGGGCGCTGCGGCACGGCTCCTCCTCACGCACCGCCACGACGTTGCGCTTCATGATGTCCGCCACGCAGACGCTGGCCACGTCGCGGTAGCGCGCCAGATCCAGGGCCATCTCCACCTCGCCCACGTGGTCGTACTCCAGATAGTCGAAGCCGCACTTCTTGTAGACGTGCCTCGCCCTGGTGTTCGTCACCTCCACCGTGAGCCGGATCGTCTCGAAACCGATTTCGTGCGCCAGCCGGATGCTCGACCGCGTCAGCTCCGTCCCGATTCCGATGTTCTGAAACCGCGGGCTCACCACGGCGAGCATCTCGCACGCGCTATCGTCGATAGGGAACAACGCCGCGTGTCCCACCAGTCCTTCCTCGAAGGAAAGCGCGACCAGGTTGACGCCGTTTCCGATCATGTGCTGGACCCAGCTCTTGCAGGCGTGGTCGCCGATCGGGGGAAGGCCCTGGAAAGAGTGCTTCGGCTCGTAGGCGAGGTACATCTCGATCAACCGCTGGCAGAGCTTGTCGTCCAGCGTGTTGACCAGGATGGCCTCCCCCTTCTTGTTGATGAACGCCTGGGGAAGACTACGAATCATTCCTCCCTCCGCTCTGGAGTCCATCACAATAACCCTCTGTCCAGCCCAACAAGCCGCGAGCCCCCCCAGGGAGGGCCATAGGCGAGCAATATCCCGGGCGAACGAATGCCTCGGCCAGCCCGATCTCCGTTACCCTTATTATCGAGGGAACGGCAGGTCGCTTCAATCCCACACGCCGCCGCCCGCAGGCCATTCCGGCGCGAACTGCGCAGAACCGCCATGCTGTCCATACTCTCCCGCACGTGGCCCAAGCCCTGTGGCAGTCGTCCGTCTGCCGATCGGCAACGCCGGCTTCCATCCGACGGGGGATCCCGCTTGGGGACCGTCAACACGTTTCCCGGCTCGTCGCGACCCGATTCATCCCGTCTGTCCGCAGCTCCGACTGCATCAACGGGGTCACGACGAGCCTGTCAAACGAGACTCGACAGGGCACTAGGGTACTTGGTTTCCGAAAGTTGTTGCAGATGAGTCAAGTTTGTGGGGTTCAGGGTTCGGGGTTCAGGGGTCAGGACCTGGAGTTCCACGTATACACGCAGGTCCTGACCCCTGAACCCCGAACCCTGACCACTGGACTCTCGGTTCGGTCTGAGGCCCCGCCTCGCTAGGTGTAGCACGTC
>Ga0307379_10002127_pt1 | contig 29800 bp, 19 predicted proteins | sample UN2MG_FD_202237 | JGI IMG/M metagenome (GOLD analysis project Ga0307379, IMG submission 202237) | Soil microbial communities from Risofladan, Vaasa, Finland - UN-2 | ecosystem: Environmental > Terrestrial > Soil > Coastal area > Acid sulfate soil | place: Finland: Risofladan, Vaasa | collected...
AGCCCCGCACCTATCGCTTCTCCGCCCGCCTCTGCTCGTTGGCGGCTCATCCGCTCCGTGCTCCGTTGGCGGTGGACGGCGACCTGTCCGATTGGCCCATCGCGGTCGGCAACGCCGCCGAGGACTTCGTCCTCATCGTCGGCGAGGACGCCGAGAACCCACGCCTGCCTCAATCGCGCCCCACCCACGCCACCCGCTGTTTTGTGGCCACCGACGGCCAGGCCCTCTATTTCGGCTTCGACTGCGCCGTGGCCGACGGCGGTGCCCTCCCGCGACAACAGCGCAGTTTCGTGCGTTATGACGACGGTGTGCCCGTCGGCGACGAGCTGGTCGAGATCCTGATCGATCCGACCAACACCGGCACACGATCCACCTCGGACCTGTTCCACATCGGTGTCAAACCCTCCGGCTGGTCCTGCGAACGCGGCATCGGCACCGATCCGCCGACCGGCGCTCGGGCGCCCTGGGCGGCCGACGTCCGCGTGGCCGTCCGAGTCCACTCCGACCGATGGGCCGCTGAAGTGCGAGTCCCCCTGGATGCCTTCGGCGCCCGCCTGGGTCGCGGCACCGTCTGGGGTCTCAATCTCACCCGCTTCGACCAGCGCCAGCAGGAGTTCTCCAACTGGTCGGGCGCCGAGCAGAACGTCTACGACCCGCTGGCACTGGGCAACCTGGCGCTACCGTAGCACAGACGTGGTTCGCTGATACCGTCCGGAAACGAACAACACCAGTCCCGGGATGAGTTCACCGATTCACGAGCCGCGAGCTTCAGCTCGCGCGGGCTGTGTCGCCCCGGACGCGCCGGATCGAGGGGCACCCAATCGGCATGAACAGACCGTAAACGGTATCACTTGCCCTTGTTCTTCTCGGGTGGGCGGCCGATCTGCAGGTCAGTCAACCCCAGCGAAACGTCGTCCGCGAACTCGAAGGTCTTGTTCAGGCCCGTCGTCAGGAACAGACCCCAGACGTGCGTGTTCACCGAACACAGGATCAGCCGGCGCCCGTTCGTGATGGTGACCACCTTCCGCAGCCGAAGCAGCTTGGCCAGGTTCGACGAGTTCACGTAATTGACGTGGGCCAGGTTCAGCAGCACGTCCAGGCTCGAATTCTTCTCCACCTGTTCGATCAGCGTGGCCAGATCGTCGCTGAAGGCCGGATCATCCTGCAACTCCGTCAGGACGATGTGTTCTGACCACTGTTGTGTGGACATGCCGCGTCGCTCCTTCACCAGTGGTCGGGAACCTATCATCCACCGCCGCGGGTGTCAAACCAGCCCATCCGACCCGTCCGCCGGCCGCCCGCCACACGGCACCAGACCTTCCCCGTCGCCGGTCTATCGCTGCCGAACCAGGATGTTTCGGTCCACGCCCTGGCGGTCCACGGCCGTACCGATGTCTTTCAGGAAGCGGCAACCATCGGTGTAGTACCCCGCGGTCGGCTTCAGCGACTTCACCCGCTCGCACCAGTACCGGTTCAGCCCGCGCATGAACAGTTCGCGCAGGTACTTGCTGTAAATACTGGCCAGCGCAACGGGCAGGTGATGGTCCTCGCCGCTGGTCGCGAACTCGATGTGGTGCGTCGTCGGCGAACGCGTCAGCCGGTACGTGCTGCGCTCCCGCGTTTCCTCCAGAATCTGCAGCTCGTACCCCACGAACGCCGTCAGCAACTGCTGCGTGTAGCGCAACCGACCGCCCTGTCGGTCGATCAGGAAACGCACCGGCCGATCCGCCGCCTTGGACATGATCCGCTGAACGATGCGCAGCGTCAGCCCCAGCAGGACCGTGGCCTTGTTGCGCGTCGAAGAGACCAGCCGGTTGTACTGCCCTGCCAGCAGCGGCTCGCACAGCACGCCCGCCAGCCGAACACCGCACAGCCGGGCGTTCCGCCGCACCGCGTTGGCCTGTGTGGCCACCGCCCCGGCGTCGGCCTCCAGCGGCAGTCCGAAATCCAGGTCCTCGTACCAGGGATACCCGGCCGTGTTGTCCAACGTCTGCGGTGCGACCCGACGGAGTAGCTCGCGGAACGTCGCCGGCCGGTGCCCGGCGGACTGAAGCATGGCCAGAGCCGTGCGCTCCAGACCGCTCAGGCCACCGCGGCGGTGATGCCTGTACAGCTTCTTGCTGTCCAGAATCGGCAACCGCACGTTTGCCCGGGCGACGCGCCGTGTGACGCTGTCGGCGAGCTGTTTCCACAGGCAGTCTTCGGCCTGATCGTCCGGCACCTCGAAGGCCACACCGGTCACCACCAGCGGCCCCAGCAAAGGTCCATACCCCGCTTCGTCAATGCCCGCGACAATGGCCAATCGCGCACCCCCGAACGTCTACCAAGGTCTGGCGCCGCGCCGCAACTCCCCACCGCGCTGACAGCCGCTGCCACGGCCCTCGCCCTACCGCCTCGGCGGAACCGACGGACCGATTATAGCATGCCCCGCACGCCGCCGACGGACTCGGCCGACTATGACTCTCCTTGCCCTGCCAGGCCTGTTCTTGAGCCCGCAGCAGCCGGCGGGTAGACTCCGCTCCGTAGCAGAAATCGCGTTCCCCACACGGAGCGATCCATTGAATCCCCAACGCGCCGTCGTGTTCGGTCTGGCTGTGGCTGCCGTCGTCCTGTCGGCCGCGTCGTGCATCACCCTCGATATTCCCAGCGGAGGTTCGCTCTTTCCCGCGGCCTCGTTCATCGTCAGCGGCGTGATGGAAGAGGTCGATCCGGAAAGGCCCCAGTGCTCCCGCTTCCAGGGTGACAACGGCACCACGTACCACCTGTTCCAGGGCCCGCGCCTGACCAACGACGAGTTCGATCAGCTCTTCGAGGAGGGCGCTCGCGTTCGCCTGGAGATCGAAATCCGCACCGACCTGGAGCTGTTCCCCTGCGCCGTGGGCAAGACCGTCGAGGTCGTCGAGGTCCTCGAGTTCATCCCTCCCTAGCCGGTCCGCGCCCCGCGCCGAGCGAACCCCGACCCGCCGCAGGTCGCGCCATCCGGAGTAACGCATGCCCCGCACTTGCCGGCTTCTGTGCGCTGTCACCCTCGTCCTCGCCGGCGGATGCGTGAACCTCGACCCCTCGCGGACCCCCGGCCTCGAGGCTCTGGCCGACCTGTTCGCCACCCCGCAGTCCACCGACCTGCCCGCCAGCCGGGATCGTGACGGCGACGGTCTGACCAACGAGGAGGAGGACCAACTCGGCACCGAACACGGCAACCCCGACACCGACGCCGACGGCCTCGACGATCTGCTCGAGCTGGAGACCGGCACCGACCCCACCGTCCCCAACCAGGATCAGACGGTCGACGGCGTTCCCCCGGCTTTCGACGGCCTCATTCTCCCCGGCGAGTCGCGAGTCTTCTTCCGCGGCGCCGAGGCACCCTTCGTCGCCTACCTCCGCCTGATGGGCCTGGTGCGCAGCGACACGCGAGTGTCCATCGAATGGCAGGAGATCACCGAGGACGAACCGCTCACCCGGGCCACCACCGACGTCACGTTTCGCCCCAGGCAGCATTGGTATTGGGGGCACGACCTGGGCGGGTCGGCCACCGTCTCCGATCCGGCCGACATGACCGTCACCCAACTCACCGTCACCGTCCAGCCCGGTGGCGACTCGCTGGCTTACAACTTCATCAGCTCCGGCGGGCTACGCAACGGCCCTCGCGGGCTGGTCCCCTTCCCCCAGGACCTGGCCGACGCCGACCTGAACATCACGCTGCTCATGGCCCACGGGCTGGCCGACGAGGCCGCCACCTGGGACTCCTTCGCCTTCATGGCCGAGCGCATCAGCGAGAACATCCGCATCATTCGGACCGACGTCGAGCCCGCCGGCGCCGTCGCCGAGCGGGCTGGCGAACTGGCCCGCTTCATTCAGCGCGAAGAGCCCGGCGAGTTCTACGCCATCGGCCACTCCATGGGCGGCCTGGACCTGCGCTACATCCTGACCAAGGCCGCCCAGGCAGATGAGGCCTTCGTGAACGCGGCCGATGCCATCCTGGGCCTCTACACCATCGCCACACCGCACGACGGCGCCTTCCTGGCCGGTCTAACCGAGGAGTTCCCCGAGTTCACCGAGTTCATCGACCTGGCCGCCCCGGCCGTCATCGACCTCGAGCCCGGCTCCGACGTGCTCGACTACCTTAACGAATCCTTCGACGGCGACGTCACCATCGACGGCCGAATCGTCCCGGTCACCGCCCTGGCCTTTCAGGCCGGCGCTCCGCTGTTCCCCGCGTCCGACGGCGTCGTCGAAATCGCCAGCCAGGCATTCGGCGACCACGTGATCAGCGACGTTCCCAGCACCCGCGGCGCCGGCCTGGGCGCCGGCAAGCATGTCCCCTTCGTGCCCAGTCGGGCCGACGTCGAGCTGCACAGCTTCGAGGTCCTCGGGCGCATCCTCAGCGACATCGTCGCCCGGCGGACCGCCCCCGAATTCTGACGCCTACTCCCGCACGTAGACGCAGGCGAACGGTGCCTTCCCCTCACGCTCGGCACTTCGCCAGACGAGCCGCCAACCACTCCGTTCGGTCATCGACTCCGGCGTAATGGCGAACCGCGGCGTCGGGCTGTACTCGCCGTCCCAGATGAACACCGTGCCCAGCGCCGCCTCATCCAGAATCGTCGTCGAGTCCGGTGGCACGACGTTGGACCCGCGGTCCAGGTAATGCGAAACCCACATGTTCGTCGCGATCACCGGGGCCTCACCGTACGGTGACGACCGCACCCAGCCGACGGCCCGCTCGATGTCCCGTGTATGCTCGGGGATCCCATGCGGCCGGACCAGGTACGCCAGCGGCAGCACCGTCGTGACCACCGCCGCCGCGCCCAACACCGCTCCGGGAAGCCGCCCGCCGCCGGTCCATATCCGGGCCACCGCCACCAGCACCAACACGGTTAGCCCCCGTACGAACCACCGCACCGGCTCGATCAGGAACAGCCAGGCCTCGTCCACGATCCCTGCTTCGAGCTCCAGACCCACCCACATCACCAGACTGACCACCACCAGCACCGCCAGCGCCCGCCGGCGCCGATCGCCGACTCCGTCAAGGATCGCGTTCAAACCGAACAGGGCACACAACGCGGCCACCGGCGACGTCGACACCAGAAACCGCGGATACCCGCCCGATGCGTACAAGCCCAGCCAGAAGATGAGCGAGTGAACCAGCAGATGGACCAGGTAGCACGCCGGGATCAACCACGCGATCCCATCTCGCTGACGCCGTTCATCGCCCCCGCCATGTCCCCTCCACAGCAGCGCCACCGATCCGACCAGGGCCAGCACCGCCACCGCCGGCCCGCTGGTCGCCATCGACTTGACCACCATCGTCAGCGGCATGCCCGCGCCGTACATCGTCGTCTGCTGCTCGTTGATGATGAACGCGATCGGCCACCGCCCCAGGATCGCCGCACCCAGCGCGTGGTGCACCAGCGGCGCCCACAACAGCAGCGCACACCACGTCCACCGGCCGCGCCACGGCCGCATCGCCGCCACCCAAAGCGGAATGAAAACCACCGTCTCGTACCGCGTGACGAAACACAGCGACAGGACGGCCGCCGACCACGCCCGCCGCCCGGTCACCAGACACCACACCGCCAGCGTCAGGTAGAACGCAACGGCCGTCTCCGTCAGCGTCGTGTAGGAGGCCAGCAGAAAGATCGGCTGGACGAAGCACAGCAGCGGTACCCAACCCGCCCGCCGCCACCCCAGCCGCCGGGCGATGTCATACGCCAGCCACGCCGCCGCGGCCGACAGCACGGCCGACTCGATCCGGCACGCCGTCCACCCCAGCGCCGCTACTGGAAACAGCAGGCACGTCAGCCCGGGCCGCCCCCACTCGTCCACCAGGTACTGCCCGCTGTGCCAGCCCCACCGGGCGTACAGGTAGTGCGTCAGGGCATCGTCCTGGTACGAGCCGTCCGAAAGCAGTGCCAGCACCACGCTGACCGCCAGTCCGAGACCCACGCACAGCACGGCGAACCGGCTGATCGTCGCGCCGGTCGGGTTGGTCTGCCGAGCCAGGTCCATCAAGCTGATCCACCGGCGGGTCGCAGAGGCTGCCCGCACCGAGCCGCACGGCACCTTACCACATCCGCCGCCCGGCCGATTGGCCTTCCCCGACAGGGCTGGCTATCCTGACGTTGGCCGCCCGTACGGCCGCCGCCCCCGTTTGTGGGAACCGAACGTGAACCGCTACGCCAGAATCACCGGCAAGCTGCCCCGCGAGATCGTCCTGCTGCGATCGTTGCCCTGCGTGTGGAGCCGCTGCACCTTCTGCGACTACATCGACGACAACACCACCGACGTCGATCTCATCCAGCGCGTGGCCGACCGGGAGCTGGCCAAGGTCACCGGCGAGTTCGCCCGGCTCGAGGTCATCAACTCCGGCAGCATCCAGGAATTGCCCCAGCCCGTCCGCGTTCAGATCCGCGGCCTGCTGCCCGCCAAAGGCATCACCGAGTTCATCTGCGAGTCCTTCTGGGCCTACCGCAAGAAGTTCGATGCCACCCGGGCCTTCTTCGGCGTCCCCACCCGCATCAAGCTCGGCGTCGAGACCTTCGACGACCACCTGCGCAACGACGTCCTCGGCAAGGGCATGCACTTCGACGGCCCCGAAGAGGTCGCCCGCCTGACCGACACCGTCTGCCTGCTCGTCGGCTTCCGAGGCCAGACCCGCGACACCGTCCGCCGCGACGTCGACATCCTGCTCGAACACTTCCAATACGGCTGCATCAACCTGTTCACCGAAAACCGCAAGAGCGCCGGCTTGCTCGATCCCGAAATCCAGGCCTGGTTCGCCGAAACCTACCGCTCCCTCGACGACCACCCCACCATCGAGGTCCTCTGGCAGAACACCGACTTCGGCGTGGGCTGACGAAGGTGCTTTTGGCGTGTGCTCGCATCTCAGACTAACCGGTTTTGTCTGTCGAAATATCCGTGACTTCCCTGAGCCGCGAGCTTCAGCTCGCGCGGACCAGCCAGCGAACACCACTCTCCCGACTCGTGTGATACCATTTCCAGGATGGGTATTCCCATTCACAAGCCGCGAGCTTCAGCTCGCGCGGACCAGCGAGCGAAAACCACTCTCCCGACCCGTGTGAAGACCGTGCGAGCTGAAGTTCCCGGATCGCAACCGCGCCAGTGAATCAGTTTAAGCTCGCTTGTTGTGCGCCGGTAGTTGTTCGCAGATTGGCCTGCGGCTCGCTACCTCATCAAAAGAAGTGACGGAAGTGAAACGGTTACAATGCGCGGGTCCGGGGCTTCCACGCCGTCCGCCATCGTCACCAGAATCCCGAACGGTGCGTTGTAGTGGGCCTTCTCTATGAACGAGCGCAAACCCAGCGTGTCCCGAACCGGATCGATCCGACGCCGGTACTTCACCTCCAGCGGGATGCGCCTCTCGCCGATGGTGAGAACATAGTCGATCTCCGGCTCCGTCGGGCGCTCGGGGAAATGGGCTACGTCCAGGTGCGGAATGCCGCACAGGAACGCTCCGACCACGCTCTCGGCCAGGTGCCCCGCCAGATCGGTCAGGTGCGGAGCATCGGCCAGTGTCGCCGGGTCCAGCGGGATGACCTCCTGCAGCCAACTCGCTCGAAGTCCGTGGTCCACGATGCACAGCTTCGCGTTTCCCTTACGGCGCTTTTGGCGGAGTTCCAGCGGACGCACCAGGCAAATCAACAAAGTGCCGTCCAGAAAACGCAGGTAGTTCAATACGCGCTGCCAACCGATGTCCGCCCGCAAAACCTGCTTGAGTTCCGCCACGAACACGGCCGGCCCGGGAGCCTGACCTGCGTACCGGCACACCAGACGGAACACCTCTTCCAACAACGCGGCGTCTCGTCTGCGCCCCTGCGGCCCGATACGGAGGTCGTGCTGGATCACCCGGCGGATGACGTTCTCGTTGAGTTGGTCGCCCACTTCCGCCCACGGAATGTCCGGCCGCGCGTGCGCGATCGGATAGCCGCCACGCTCCGAGAACGCCCGGAAGGCCTTGTCCCGAACAGACCGGTGCCGCTCTCCATGTGCCCCTAGCTCCGCCCAGAAATCGGATCGCAGAAGGCTCTCCAGCCCGTTTTCGGGCAACAGCGGCGGTACTTCGCCCAGCGACCGGATGCCCGCGATCTCGCGCAGCAGCAGCGTGCCGAGCTCCAGCGTGGTGATTCGCCCGGCCAGGCTGTCCCGACCCGCCTCGATGCGCAGCGCCGAACTTCCCGTCACCACCACGTGCAGCGTGTGGTGATCCACCAGCGCCTTCAGTTGAGGTGCCCAGTCGGCCAGGTTCTGGACCTCGTCCAGGAAGACGTACGCAGGCTGCCCGGCGTGAGCCGCTTCGTTGAACGTCCGACCAAGTATGCGCTTCTCGTACCAGCGGGCGATCTCTAGTAGGGGCTGTCGCAGGCCCCGCAGACTCGGAATCTCGTCGAACTGCACCCGCAGAATCCTGCTCGGCGACACCCGCTCCTTCTTGAGGAGGTGTTCGACCGTCTGCTCCTGGACCGTCGTCTTGCCCACCTGACGGGCGCCCCTCAGCACCACCGCCGGCGCCAGGCCCGGGCCAAGCTTCTTGCCCAGCACGCCAAAGGCCCATCGTCGGTAGGGAGGCAGCACCCTCCCCGGCTTCCCCGCCCACCAGGGATTCGTGTCCCGCAGATAACCGTCCAGGTCGGCGGGCAGCCTCACCTTGTCGACGATGTCCGGGCCGTCAGCCATGAGCGCCACTCTACCTCTCCGCCCACGGTGCGTAAACGACTGGTTAAGCGGGTCTCCTGCCGCCGGCCTCGCCAACGGTCCTCTGCCTGCCGATTGCCGACCACAATCCTGATATCGTCCGCTTCGACAAAGAGCCGCTACTGCGCTCGCGGATCGCCAACGGGTGGACGACCGAACTCCCAGCCGTTATGAACGGGCCATGTCCCGCCCAGGCTGCGACATCGACGCCCGGACCCTGCTGGCCGACCTGACCGAACCGCAACGGCAGGCCGTCACCCACACCGACGGGCCACTGCTCGTCCTGGCCGGTGCCGGCAGCGGCAAGACCCGCGTCATCACCCGTCGGGCGGCCTACGTGGCGGCCACCGTCGCCCGCCCCTATCAGGTGCTGGCCATCACCTTCACCAACAAGGCCGCCAACGAAATGCGCGAGCGCATCGTCCGCCTCGGCGTCGGCCCGGACATGACCGTCTGCACCTTCCATTCGATCTGTGCCCGCCTGCTGCGCATCCACCACGACCGCGCCGACCTGCCCGGTAATTTCACCATCTTCGACCAGGCCGATCAGCGGGCCGTCGTCAAGCAGGCCCTTCACCGCTGCGAGCTGGACAAGCGGAACTGGCCGGTCTGGCGAGTGCTCTCCAGGATCAGCCAGGCCAAGAACGCCATGCAGACCCCCGAGGAGTTCGCCCAGCAGGCCCACTACTGGCAGGATCGCACCCTCGCCCGCATCTACACCGCATACGAGCAGATCCTCGCCGAGCAGGCCGGCCTGGACTTCGACGATCTCCTCTTGCGACTGGCCGTACTGCTGGATCGCGACCAGGAGCTGCGCGACCGCCTCGAGGATCGCTACCGCTACCTGCTCATCGACGAGTACCAGGACACCAACGACGCCCAATACCGCATCGCCCACCTGCTGACCCAGCGCCGCCGAAACCTCTGCGTCACCGGCGATCCCGACCAGTCCATCTACGCCTGGCGCGGGGCCAACATCACCAACATCCTCCGCTTCGAGAAGGACCATCCCGACGCTCTCGTCGTCCGCCTCGAGCAGAACTACCGCTCGACCAAGCGCATCCTGTCGGCCGCGAGTTCCCTGATCTCCTTCAACATCAACCGCAAGGAAAAGACCCTCTGGACCGAGAACGACGAAGGCCGCAGCGTCCGCACCGTCGATTGTCCCGACGCCACGGTCGAGGCGAACCTCATCGCCGGTGAGATTGCCACCGCCGTCGCCAACGGTCGCGAGCCCCGCGACGTCGCCGTCTGCTACCGAATCAACGCCCTAAGCCTCGAAATCGAGCTGGCCTTGCAACGGGCCGGCATCGCCTATCAGGTCGCACGCGGGCAGGAGTTCTACGGCCGCAAAGAGATCAAGGACCTCATCGCCTACCTGCGGGTCCTGGTCAACCCCGCCGACGCCACCTCGCTCCGCCGGATCATCAACACGCCCGCGCGCGGCATCGGCAAGACCACAGTTGCGAAGCTGGACGCGTTGGCCGAATCGAGCAACGCCGCCCTGCACGACGTCGTGATGAACCCCACCACCCCAAAGGAACTGGGCCGATCCGGCTCCAAAGTGGCCGACTTCGCCGACCTGCTGCGCAGCCTGACACCACTCGTCGATGCCCCGGCCGCCAAGGCCCTGAGCGAGGTATTCAGCCGCACCGGCCTGCGGGCCTCGCTGCTCGATCACCAGGTCGTCGATGCCGACCCCTGTGAAAACGTCGAGAACCTCATCGTCGAGGCCCGCCGCTACGATCAGGCCGAGCCCGACGGCTCCCTGCTTGGATGGCTCGAACAGGTCAGTCTGGTCAGCGACATCGACTCATTGGACGACACAACCGGCGCCGTAACACTGCTCACCCTCCACGCGGCCAAGGGGCTCGAATTCCCCGTCATCTACATCGTCGGACTCGAGGACGGCCTCCTGCCCTTCCGCCGCGATGAGGAAACCCCTTCCGATGAGGAGGAGGAGCGCCGGCTCTGCTTCGTCGGCATGACCCGGGCCAAGGAAGAGCTGACCCTGACCCACGCCCGCTTCCGCATCCGTCACGGCCGAGAGCTGCGCACCATGCGTTCCCCGTTTCTGGACGAGCTGCCGCGCGAAGAACTAGAATGGATCAACGCCCAGGAGGATGATGCGGCGGGCGGCGGGCGCTCGCGGCGCCAAGGCGGCGCCCGATCGACCGACTTCGCCCGGTGGCGACCCGGCACCCACGTCCACCACGATGAACACGGAATCGGAAAGATCGTCAGCATCTATCGCGGCAGCGGACAGACCCACGCCGCCATCCAGTTCGAGTCCGGCGACCAGCAAACCTTCATCCTGGAGTACGCGGACAAACTGACCTACCTCGAACCCGACGAGGTCGGCTGAACCCGAGGGACGGAACATGCGTCATGCCGTAATCATGGCCGGAGGTGCCGGCACGCGACTGTGGCCCCTGAGCCGCGCCGACCTCCCCAAACAGCTTCTCAGACTCGGCGGGCGGGCCAGCTTGCTCCGCCAGTCCTACGAGCGCGTGGCCGCTCTCCTGCCGCCCGAATCCATCTACGTCATCACCGGCCGCGACCACCTCGATTTGGTCGCCCGGGAGCTGCCCGAACTCCCCGCCGCCAACCTCTTCGGCGAGCCGGTCGGACGCGACACCGCCAACGCCGTAGGCCTGGCCGCCGCCATCCTCAAACATCGTGACGCCGATGCGGTAATGGGCGTCTTCACCGCCGATCACGTCATCACGCCCGTAGAAAAATGCACGGCGGCCGTGGACCGCGCCTTCACTGCCGCCGAGCGGCACCCCGACGCCCTGATCACCATGGGCATCCGCCCGACGCGCCCCGAAACCGGATACGGCTACGTGAAGCGCGGCGCCGCACTGGCCGACGGCGTTTTTGAGGTCGAACGCTTCACCGAAAAGCCCGATGTGGAAACGGCCCGCCGCTACCTGGCCGGCGGCGACTACTACTGGAACAGCGGCATGTTCACCTGGCGGGTGGACACCGTCCTGCACCAGCTCGCCGCGCACCTGCCCGCCTCGCACGCCGGCCTCCGCGACATCGCCGCCGTCTGGGACACGCCCGACCGCGACGCCAGACTGGAGGCCGTCTACCCCGATCTCGACAAGATATCCATCGACTTCGCCGTGATGGAACACGCCCCGCGCGTACTCGTCGTCGAGATGGATTGCGACTGGATCGACGTCGGCAGTTGGACGGCCCTCGAGGCCGTGCTCGGCGCCGACGCCGACGGCAACGTCATCGCCACCAAGTCCGCCGTCGTCCTCGAATCACACGGCAACGTCCTGGCCGGCCCGGACGACCACCTCATCGCCACCCTCGGCGTCGACGACCTCGTCATCGTCCACTCACCCGACGCCACCCTCATCTGCCGCAAAGCCGACGCCCAGCGACTCAAGGACCTGGTCGCCGAGGTCCACCGGCGCCACGGCCACCGCTACCAATAGCCGCACCGCATACCGTTCCAGGATGACTCTGCCGTTTCCCGAGCCGCGAGCTTCAGCTCGCGCGGCCTCTGCCGCCGCTGACACGCCGACTCGCGGGCCACCCAATCGGTATGAACAGACGCTAAATGCTATAACACCTGGTCTTCGCGCGCCACCGGGCGGTCAAACCACCACACGTGCCGTACTCACCTAATGAAAGCGCCCGATGGCTTAACCACCGGGCACTTGCACTTCATCAGGGTTAAAGCCCGAACTCGTAGCGACTACTCGCCCGGCACCGTCTCCACGCGCAGATCGCCGTAGATGACACGCGTCTGCCCATCGTCGAGCCGCCATCGCATCAACACCTTCTCCGCATCCCCCGGCACGACCCCCTCGACGTACTCCGGCTCGTGCCCGGTCATCTCCAGGAATGCGTACAGCGTCAGCCCCTGGAACTTGGACAGAGAGTCCATGCTGGGCGTATCCGGCTCCGGGCGCCCCGCCCGCTTGGCCACGAGTTGCTTGGCACGAATCATCCCCCCCAGAAAGGCCACCTCCTGCCCCAGGTCGATCACGTTCAGACTGCTGGGGTACCGCCCGGCCAGCTCGCCGAAGAACCGCAGAGCCTCGATCAGCGCTTCCTCGTCCGGCATTTCCATCTGCCCCGGCGTAATCTCCTCGCGCAGCGTGTACCCCTCCGGCACAACCGCACTGAACCAGTCCGCCGGCAGCTCCGTGTCCAACTCGAACTGATCGTACACCGCGGTCAGACGGTATGACGTTTCCACCGGCATCGCACCCGTCGCCGGCACGCGCTTCACGTAATGGAACACCAGCCGCGCCGGAACGCCCGTCTCCACGTCCACCCACAGCTCGGCCCGGTTCTCCGCGGCCTGTTCCGTCCACGGCGGCCCGAAGCCGACCTTCTCCCCGGTGATCTCATACCCGACCACCTCGCGCCCGTCGAACGTGTCCTGTCCCAGCTCGCGATCCGCCGCCACCGTCAGGTCCCGCAGACCGCGAATCAACCGGTCCGGATCGCCCGGCAGCGACATGAAGTGAATGTCCGGAACCGGGTGCTCGGCAATCGCCTCGGTCAGTTCCTCCGGCATCCGCTCCTCGTCCGCCACGAGTTTCTGATACGTCCGCTCGACCGGGTTCAGGATCAGCGTCGACCCATCCGGCGGGACGTACATCGTTTTCACCAACACGTTGTCCTCGTACGTGTCCCGACGAACGCCGTGCTCGGTGCTCATGTACAGCTTCTCGGCCTGCACCACCTCCACGTCGGGGGCCTCTTCCAGCCTGGCCAGGTCGATCGTGGACGATTCGGCCCCGGCGATTGGCTTCATCTCCACCCGCGTCGTTCTGGTCACTTCGCAGACGATCGTCTTGGCCTGCTTCAGGTGCTCGATCGCGGCTGCAAAAGCGCTTCTTTGCCCGGGAACGAAGAAAACCACCACGACAATCACAATACACGCGGCCGGCGCCAGAATCGTTGCCGCCCGCCGCACGGCAGGAGTGTTCCAGCTCATCACATGATCTCCCAGGCGGTGCCAGACTCGAACGACCCGCCCGGCCCCAACGGACCGGGGCACCTCGTCCGGCAGTGCCGCCATCAGTTGCTCGCGCAATGCGTCGTGGTCGCGGTCGAACGCCTCGTACATCCGCACTCGATCGACGTGATCGCGCCGGGCCGCTTCGAGCTGCCCGCGGCACGCCTCACACGTGCGGGCGTGGGCCAGCATGAGCTCGGCCTGTTCACTCTCGAGTGCCTCGACGGCCAGCAGGTCCCAATCTTCGGGGTTCGGGCACGTCATCGGTGCACCTCCCGCTTCTCGTGCATGCGACGCAAACGCCGGCACGCAGACGACAATACGCGATAGAAACCCGATCTCGACAGGCCCAGCACGCTCCGGGCCTCCTCCACGTTCCGCTCCTGCAGGTAATACGCGTGCAGGGCCAAACGCTCCTTCTCTGTCAGCGGCCTGACCGACTTGCCTTCCTGCCTCATCAACGAGGCCACCTGGTCCCGCAGCTCGATCAGCCGCTCCTCCGGCGGATCCACCGCCCGCCCGACGGACTTCTGCCGTTGGGCCAGCGCCGCCAGACCGTCCTGCTCGCGACGCCGCCTGCGCCGCCATTCCCGACAAACCTGCCGGGCGATCCCCACCAGCCAGGCGCCGAAACGATCCGGATCGCTCAGCCGCCCGAGGTGTTTGTACGCCCGCAGAAAGACCTCCTGGCTCAAATCGGCCGCCGTCTGCACCTCGCGCGTCTCGTCGTAGCACACCGCCCGGACCAGCCGGGCCCGGCGATCGTAAAGTTCGGCGAAAGCCGACCGATCGCCGTTGCGTACGCCCAGGACCAACGTTCCATCCGTAGCAGACACGACCCATCCTCCACGAGTACCGATGGCCATCTATGGTACCAGTGACCAAACCGCAGATTCTGTCCACCCAAAAACCGCGAATTTCTTGCCTTATCGGAGCTTGTATCGGCGAACAGACCTGTGACACCAGTTCCAGGATGACTCTGCCGATTCCCGAGCCGCGGGCTTCAGCCCGCGCGGCCGCAGCGACGAGCTAGACGCCGGTTTGACTGTGTTCCAATCGGCACAAATAAACTGGAACCGGTATGATTCAGCGCGCCGCCGTAGCCAGGACGCTACTTCTCCACCCGCGCCAGCCCCCAATCGACGTGATCGCCCTTCTTCGACCCCAGCGCCTTGGCCGACAGTGTGAGCTGCCCCGCCCCATCCAGCGGCACGTCGATCGAAACCGGCTCGTCGTCGCGCGTCAGCGGACCCGTTGCCAGGACTTGCTTCTCATCCAGGTACACGCGCAGTTCCACACGCCCGTATCCGTGCCGATCGACACCCGCCACGGCCCGGAACCGGCCGAACCCTTCGGGCAGATCGTACGTCAGTGTCGAAGGCGCGTGCGTGCCCACCCCCCGCAAAAAGTACCGCCCACCCAACCGGATCGGCCCACCCTCCACCGACCGATCGACCCGTAACCTGCCGTAGCCCTGCAGCTTCGTCGTCGGCGTCAGGTCGCCCAGATACAACACGCCCGCCGCCTCCGCGCCTACCGATCTTCCGTCGACCGAACGCCGGTACTGCCACCCGATGACCGCTGCCACAGCGATGACACCGATCGTCGCGATGATCGTCACCCGAACGAACCACGCCACGACCGCCGACGGCGCCGGCCGCTCCGCCGGGTCTACAAATCGCTCCGGCGGCACGGTTGCAGCGCTCATGCCGGCCCCTGCCGTCCCCTTCGATGTCAGCAGCAGCGCCCCAAAGAACAGCCCCATGAGCACCAGGTTCAGCCCGCTGATGTCCCCGCCGATCTGATCCACACCCTGCGCCACCGTCAGGTTCAGCAGCATCAGCACCGAGACCAGCAGATACGCCCGCTCCTTCCACGCCCCCGTCACCGCCCAGATCGGCAACACCGCGATCACCGGATACGCGTACCGCTCGTGCATCTCGGTCAGCAGGAAGAAGAACACCAGCCCCAGCACCCCCGCCGCCAGCGACCGCGCCGCCGCCGTGTGACGCCGGCTGTACGCCGACAACGTCAGCGCCACCCCCAGCACGAACAGGATCATCGAGATGTTCCGAGCCGTCAGCCGCATCAGCCAACCGGCATCCTCGGCCACCTCCACCTCATCCCCCGCCGCCAGTTCGACCAGCCACGTCGGCACCGCGTCGTCGGGCGCCGCGGGGTCGTCGGCCAGCCCCCACAGGTTGAACGCGTTGACGCTCAGCTTGCGGTACTGCCCCACCACGCTGTAGCCGTCGCGTAGCGCCGGCCTCAGCGACCCCGTCGCCGCGAACGGAGCCAGCACCACGACCGCGGCAATCGCCGCCCCGATCGCGCAACGCCCCAGCCCCCGCCCACGTCGCCACCGATACACGTCGAACAGGATCAACGGCACAAACACGATCGACTGAAGTTTCTGCAGCAGTGCCAGCGCCATGGCCGCACCCGCCAGCCCGTCGCGCCGCCGGTTCAGACCCACCAAAGCCAGCAACACGAACGCCGAATGAATGCTGTCCACCTGCCCCCAGTACGCCGAGTTGTACAACGACACCGGGTTGAGGAAGTACAGCGCACCGGCCGCCACCGCCGTCCGCGTCCCCACCAGACGCCGCACCTCCACGTAGAGCAGCAGCGTAATGAGCACGTCGGCCAGACACGCCGGCCCCCGCAGCCACGCACGCAGCCATGCCGCGTTCGCCAGCTCCGGGTCATACACCGACAGCAACTCGCCCAGCCCCCGCAGCGTCAGAACGTGCAGCGGCGGATAATTGCAGTGCGTTCCCGCCTCGTAAAAACCGCCCAGCCCGTGCTCGGCCAGCGCCCGCATCCAGCCCAGAAACAGGTTGACGTCCGCCAGGTGCCCGTCCCGCATGCTGAGCACCACGCGAGCCGCCAGCCCCACAATCAACACCAGCGTCAACCCGATCCAACCGGGATGCCGGCGCCCGAACGCCCTCAGTCGCTCGCCCAACCGCGCCCGGACCGGGCGGTGTACCTCGGCTACGGATTCGATTTCGTCGCCCATCGCCGCCGAGGCTATCCAGCACCGCGCCACAAGTCCAGATGCCACCCACCGCAGGGTGCATGACGGCTTAGGCGGCGTAACGATGGACGATTGGCTGAACCCCCAAAGGGGGTGCCGGGATGTAGCCCAGGGCGCAAGAAGATTTCCCACGAAGCCCAGCCGCGAAGCGGCGACAGTCAGTAGCCAGGGGTGCCAACCCCTGGTATGCGGTGCATTTCCGCACATGAGCCCCGGAGGGGCGGCAGACAAGAAACGCGACTCCCGGCCTTATGCGCAACCCGCTCCGCGGAAACAGGTTCACGCGGCATCCCCCATCGCTACATGCGAAATCTTCGCAAGCCCTGGGGAATCGGGCGTGGTGTTTGAAATAGAGCCCCGGAGGGGCGACGGAAACGCTTCCGGGATAGATGCCTACGAATCAGCGTTTCCGCCGCCCCTTCCAGGGGCTCCCTTTCGTATCGGCACTGGCGACCCAGGGTTCGCTTCGCATCGCCCTGGGCTATATTCCATCGTCCGCTCCGCGGACTTTCAACTGTGTGCCCCCGCCTGAAGTGGCATGCACCCTCCACCGCACGGTCCAATGCCAAGCCCTTGACGCGCATCGCCAGGGTTCTGACCATGCGGTCCGCACTGCGCTGTTCCGCGTGGTAAGTGCGCCGGTGGTCGACCTTGTGGAGGCGAGCGATTCACCTATGGCTCAGAAGTTCGCCGATTACGAACAAGCCTTCATGAACCGCGCCATTGCCCTCGCCCGCCGCGCCCGGGGCCGCGTCGAGCCCAACCCCATGGTCGGCTGCGTCCTCGCCCGCGGCCGCCGCATGATTGCCGAGGGATACCACCGGCGATTCGGCGGTCCCCACGCCGAGATCGACGCCCTGCGCCGCGCCGCCGACGACGCCCGCGGAGCCACCGCCTACGTCACACTCGAACCCTGCTGCCACACCGGCAAGACCCCGCCATGCACCGACGCCTTGATCGAAGCCGGCCTCAGCCGCGTCGTCGTCGCCATGAAGGACCCCTTCGCCCAGGTCGCCGGCCGTGGCCTCCGACAACTGCGACGTGCCGGCATCCGCGTGGACGTCGGCCTGTGTCACAAAGAGGCACAGGAACTCAACGCCCCCTACCTGACCCTCGTCGGCCAACACCGCCCCTACGTCATTCTCAAGTGGGCCCAGAGCATCGACGGCAAGATCGCCACGCACACCGGCGATTCGCAATGGATCTCCGGCCCCGAGTCGCGCCGCCTGGCCCATCGCCTGCGCGCCCGCGTCGACGCCATCCTGATCGGCATCGGCACGGTCCTGGCCGACGACCCGCTCCTCACCGCCCGCGACGTCCCCATCCGCCGGACGGCCACCCGAATCATCCTCGACACCAACCTCCGCCTGCCCCTAACCTGCCAACTAGTCGCAACCGCCGGGGTGCCCCATCCTTCGCAAAGCGAAGGGTGGGGGACTGATGCTCTGCGTACCAAAGCGTGGACCACCGACCACCCCCCCGTGTTACTCCTCACCTCCCGCGCCGCCCTCCGCAAACGCCCCCGCCACGCCCAGCGCTTGCAACAACGCGGCGTCGAGATCATCCCATGCCGCGTGAAGAACGGCCGCATAGACCTCACCGCCGCTCTCCGCCTGCTGGGTGACCGACAAATGACCAATTTGATGGTCGAAGGCGGCGGCCGAACCCTCGCCGCTTTCCTCGACGCCCGCCTGGCCGACGAAGCGCACATCTTCATCGCCCCCAAACTCATCGGCGGCCAATCCGCCATCCAGGCCTACCCAGGCCAAGGCGCCCCCCAAATCGCCGATGCATTCGTTACAGGTGTCATCGAAACCCGCCGCAGTGGCCCCGACACACTGATGCGATTACGCTTGATGACAAACAGGTAGCACAGCACGGAGGGCAGAGCACCGTAGGGCAGGTTGTTCCGCCGAAGGCGGGTTGACCTGCCGCGAGGCTAACCAGTCCGCGTGGTCGGCTTCAGCCGACCGGTTTTTGCCACCAACTCCAGTTGGGCGAGCCCGTCTCTCGCGACACCCAGCCGCGAAGCGGCGTAAGTCAATAGCCAGGCGTGTCAACGCCTGGGTAACGATGCCCTCCACCACCCAAGCCCCAACGGGGCGGCAGAACGCTCGCCCGACGCAGCAGCATAGGGCACCTCGTTCCGCCGAAGCCGGCTTGACCTGCCGCGACGCGCCTCTGCGTCCTCACCGATCTCTGCGGTTCCGCCTTTTTTCCTCGCCGCCTCCGAGCCTCAGTGTCTCCGTGGGTCGCCTTACCTCTCCGAATTCGCCCACAAAGAAACCGCGGTTCCTGACCCCGTCAGCCGCGATTTCCGCAATCCGCACCGCCTCAAAGCGATCAGGCGCCACGTTTTACTAATAGAGAAGGTCCGCGCGCCTACTGCTCGTGCCCCGCGGGCGTCACACGAAGACTGCCCCCAGCAGAGGCAGTCCCTCCGTGCCTCGCCGCCTCCGTGGTTGACCGTCGATAGGGGACCGGATGTGTGGCCGGTTAAAGCCACAACGCGAGAAGTTAAAAAATCCGGGTTTCCAACGAAACCAAACGCCCCCTTTTGAGCGATAAAAGACTTCTAGGAAAGGATTTACGAACAAAACCGCGCGCGCAAAACTCGTCGAAACTCGCGCCAAAACTGCACCAAGCGCGCAAAAAAGGCACAATAAAGACGCAAAACGCCCCCGAACTGCGCGCAACCCACCCACAAAACGCTCAACACGCAGCATCCGTCCCGCGATTCCGAATTCCGCGTTTCCCGGGTTCGCCCCACCCGCCCCGGGATAAGAAATGCCCGTCCTACGCCCCGCCGCTCACCACCTCCACGCTCGCATGGCGGCCGCTGAGTTGCGCCAGCCGCCGCCGGTCGATCGTCAAATCGAGTTCGGTGTATTGCCCGTCGTACCGGCGCGCCCGCACGTCGGCCAGTTGGTCGATCGTCGCCAGCACCTTGCCCTCGGCCAGCGGCACGCGCACCGTCACGTCCACCGTGCCCTTGGTCATCTCGGCCAGCACCCCGTGGACCAGTTCGCCGAGCCCGGCCCCAGTGCGAGCGCTGATCCGCAACGACCGCGGGATGCGGTTCTCCAGAACGTGCACCACCGAGATGTCCTCGACCACGTCCATCTTGTTGAACAGCGTGATCGTCGGCTGGTCGCGGCAGCCCACTTCCGCCAACACGCCCTCGACGGCCGCGATCTGCTCAGGCGCCGACGAGGCCGACGCATCGACCACGTGCAACAGCAGATCGGCGTGGACCGCCTCCTCCAGCGTGGCCCGGAACGACGCAACCAACCGGTGCGGCAGATCGCGCACGAACCCCACCGTATCGCTCAACAGGGCCGTCTGCCCCTCGGCCAGGTTCCACCGGGCCGTCCGCGTGTCGAGCGTGACGAACAGCGCGTCGCCCACCGTGCGACCCGCGTCGGTCAGCGCGTTCATCAGCGTGCTCTTACCGCTGTTCGTGTAGCCGACCAGCGACACGGTGAACTCATTCTCCCGCCCTCTGACCTCGCGCTCCTTCCGCCGCCCGATCTTGGCGATCTCGCGTTTGAGGTGGGCGATGCGGTCGCCCACGATCCGCCGGTCGATCTCGATCTGCCGCTCGCCCGGCCCGCGCGTCCCGATGCCGCCGACGGCGCCGACCCCGGTGGCCCCGCCCACGCCCGCGATGCGCTCCAGGTGCGTCCACATCCCGCGCAAACGCGGTGCCGTGTATTGCAGTTGAGCCAGCTCGACCTGCAAACGGGATTCCAGCGTCCGGGCGTGCGTCGCGAAGATGTCCAGGATCAGCTCGCTGCGGTCCAGGACCTTGCGCTCGAGCTGCTCCTCGATGTTGCGGATCTGGGCCGGCGTCAGGTCGTTGTCGAACACGACCACCGTGGCCTCGCCGGCCTCGCACCGCTCGCGAAGCTCTTGCAGCTTGCCCTTGCCGATGCAGGTGGCCGAGCAGTAGCTGTTCCGCCGTTGGACCAGACCGTCCACCACCAGCGCGCCGGCCGTCTCGGCCAGGGCGTTCAGTTCGCCCAGCGGATTAGCCAGGTCCACGTCCATCCCGGGCATCAGCACACTGACCAGGACGGCGCGCTCCCGGCGAACCGACAGATCTGTTCGCGTCAGGTCGGTCAAGCAGACGTTCCCGCATCAGGCCGGGCATCCACCCGGACGAGGTGTACTTTCGGACAGGGACGCATCAATGATCGGTAAGTATACGGCCGCCATTCGACGCCCGTCAACGCGACAGAAGTGGACCGCGGTTGGGAAAGACGGCCGGCACGGTGCTTCATTCGGATTGCGATCGGCTCCCGGTCTGACGCCCGTTACCGCTGGTATCGGCCCGATTCCGGGCGCTGCCGTTACGCTCGCCGCCGCGACCGTTGCCACGCTGCCGCCCGTTCCCGTTGCCGCCCGAAACGTCGGGGTGCAGTGGATAGCGGAATCGTCTCTTCAGACGGCGACGCAGCAGCTCCTCCACGGTGACCAGCAACGCCCCTTTGGCCTTCATCTGGCGGAAGGCCAGGTCGGCCAGCGAACCGCTCCAGAACCCGCAGCAGTCCATGACCACGGTGACCGGCTTGTGCCGAGCCAGCAGCCCCAGAGCCAACGTCTTGAGCGAGTACTCCACGCCCACGCCGAAGAGGATGTATTCCTTGGTGGGCAGTTGGCTCAGGAAGTGGTCGGCCTTGGGATTGCCGAACAGGTCGTGGGTCCGTTTGCGGAAGATCACCTGCTGGTGGCGGCCGAAGAGATTCAAGGGGACCGAGAGCGTGTTGTCGCCCTCGATGCGAATGCGGCTGCCGAGCAATGTGAACGGCACCTTGCGCTGCCCCGGTGTTCCGTCAATGCAATGCCGGGCGAATCCGTCGTGCGTGTTTTCGGAATCGCGGTGCGAGTCGATCGACGAGATGACCGGTATGTGGTTCCACTTCGCCCACGCGACGACTCGTCGCATGGCAGACAGCAACTGCGGCGCGTTCTTGACCAGGCAAGCGGCCCCGGGACCCAGAAAATCCCCCTGCGTATTCAGGTCCAGGAGTACGCACTCCAACGTTCTGCGATTGTGCTGCCCGACCATCTGCCTCTTTCCCTGACTGGCGATCGTGCAAAGCTCGCGGCGATACGGGCACAACGTGGATTATGGTTCAGCTTCGCTTGATGAGATGGTGCCTCCTTCGCCTTCCTGGCGCTGTCCGACGCGGCGGTTCGGGAGTCCCTTCGTGAGTCGTGCCAGATTATACCCCGGCGACAGCGACATGGCGATCCATCGGGGCTTTGGATTCTTAAGTTCATTTTTTCCAGTCGTTTATGAGAAAAAAGTTTTCTTGCCTTGCTGTGATTTTTCGGCGGGTTGCCGTGCGTTCCAGGCGCGGGGTGCCGCGGCGGTGGCAGTGCGGTACACGCCTGGCGGTTGGCCGTGCATTGAAGACCAGGAAGAATAGGTGGTTCCATGATCGCCGCTGGATGTCCGCCTTGTTTCGCTGTGCGTTGGTGTATTGGGCAGTCCGTTGTGCAGCCAGCCTGGCACGGCCATCGGTCGCCGGCAGGTGCCCATGTCCGATGATGAGTGGTTGCGTGGGTTGCTGAGCAAAGCCATCGGCGCGGAGGTTCGCGCCGCGCCGCGCTGCTGCGGTTGAACGGGCTGATGCAGATAGCGGGAGGAGCGTCTCGTTGTACCGGCCGTCGTTGTCGGTCGGATTGCCGCCGGTCGGTCGCGTTGACCGCCCCTGATGCGCGGGCTAGACTTTTTGTTGGGCAGTATGGGGTGTCTTGACGGGTCGGGCAGCTTCCAGTCCTTCGACGCCTCGCTGCCCGCACCGAGTTTTTGGTGCGAAGCCCCTCGTTTGTAGCGGCCGGGCTGTAGGGTCCAGTACGCATGAGTTCGCGTCCTAACGAATCTGCCCCCGACGAGCACGGCACAACTGAGTCGTCTGTCGAGCCCGCAGCGGTGGAGGAGCCGCTTTCCGGCCGGGCCATCGTCTTAGCCTGGCTGGTGTCCATCGCTTGCCACGTGGTTCTGTTTGCGGCCATGTTTCTGGCGCCCTGGCTGTCCGACGTCGCGAGCCAGGCGGACGCACTGCCCGTGGCCCGCACCGAGTTGCTGGGTGAGCTGACCGAGGTTCGTCTGCAGGCGACGGCCAGGCCGGACCTCAACGTGGACACCTCGACGACGACGCCGGAGTCGCTGCGTGCGACGCCGAAACGCTTCGACACATTGACCGAGCCGGTTTCCGCCGCCCGGCCGGAACTGTCCATCGTGGGGATCGGCAGCGGCGGTGGGGAGGACTTCGCCAAGTACGGGCTGCGGACATCGGGCGGTCCCGGGCCGAAGTTCTTCGGCATCGGCGGACGGGCCCGCGGGGCCAGGAGGATCGTCTACGTGGTGGACCGGTCCGGCTCCATGATGACGACGTTCGATGCCGTTCGCGAGGAGATGAAGAGATCGGTGTCGGGCCTGCGGCGGAGCCAGCGGTTCCACGTGATCTTCTTCAACGCCGGTCCGCTGCTGGAGAACCGGCCGAAGAAGCTGGTGCCGGCCACGACCAGCCAGCAGGAGCGGCTCTTCGAGTTCCTGGACACCATCCAGGCCGAGGGAGCCACCGACCCGATCCCGGCGATGGGTCGGGCCTTCGCCGTCAACCCCGACCTCATCTACTTCCTGACCGACGGCGATTTCGATCCTCTGCTGGAGGAGAAGCTGAGGGCCTGGAATCGTGACAAACAGGTGAGAATCTTCACGATCGCGTACGTCAGCCAGGCGGGCCGGGAACTGCTTGAGAGGATCGCCCGCGAGCACAACGGTGAGTTCAAGTTCGTTTCCGAACACGACATTCTGTAGGTGGCGGCTTCCGTTTTCTTTCGCGGTTGGGGCGTTGGTCGTGGCCGCGGTTGTCGCCTGCGCGCACGGCGACCAGGTCATCTGCGACGCGGCGAACTACACGCGCGTCAAGGTGACCGGCCATGCAGACGGCAGGCTGTTGCTGTCGCAGGACGACGGCAGCATCACTTCGGTACCGCTGGGCCGGGTTCAACGGATGGTGATCGACTCGGTTGGTGGGATGGCCGACCTCAACGACGCGGAGCGTTATCTGGCGGAGAACGACCTGGAGAAGGCAATTGTCCGCTACGAGCGGGCCCTGCGGATGGGGACGGAATTCTGGCCGACGATCATCCGGGTGCGGCTGTTGCAGGCGTGTGATCGGGCCGGCAAGTTCGAGCGTGCCGTTGATCACTTCGTTGCCGTGGCCCAGGAGGCCCCGTCGGCGGCCGCCGCCATGATCCCTGCTTCCATTCCCCAGGGGCGCAGGCCCGAGACCAAGGGGCTGGTCCGGCGACTGACCAGCGAAGCGAATCGCTCCACGCGGGATGAGCAGCGGGTGTTACTGGAGTTGCTGCGATACGCGGTCCTGCTCGAGGGCGAGGATCCGGAGGCGGCCCGGTGGACACGGGAGGTGGCCGCAACCGCGATCCCGGCCGGCATCGGCACTGCCGCGGTGTACCGCATCCGGGTGGCGGCCTGCGCCGAGCTGCTGGCGGCCGGCGCCCTCGAGGACCTTCTGGATTCGGTCAACCAGGCCGCGGCGGATTGCCCGCTCGAGGTCCTGCCGGAGCTGCTGTTTCTGAAGGGCCGGGCGCTGCTCGAACGGGCGTCCAATCGCGAGGATCTGCTGATCGCGGGCACGACGCTGATGCGTGTGGCGATTCACTTCCCGGACGACGCCCGGGCCCCGGAGGCGTTGTTCTGGGCCGCAAAGGTCCACGAGCGTCTCGACCGGCGGGGCAAAGCTGTGCAGTTGCTGAACGAATGCCTGAATCACGCCAGGGTCAGTCAATCGGTGCGGCAACGGGCTGAGGCCGACCTGTTGCGGCTCGAACAGGAACCGTCAGAGTAGGGCGGTGGTTGTAACTGACGGTTCCCGATCCATGACCGGTGGGGCGCCAGGCCCCCGGACGCGTGGTTCCGGTTTGTGAAAGTCGCTTACGAAACCGCTTGTGTAGCGTGGTCGAACCGGTTAGAGTTGATGTGAATCACCGGGATCAGTCGTCACATCGATCGGAGAACAATCGTGCCTGCTAGCAAGCCACCCAAGCTGGATACTATCGATAACCTGCTCAAAGCCATGCTGGTGTTCTCGCGCACGGTGGACAACGTCCTGGAGTCGCGGGCCGTGGAAGGTGCCGTGGGCCAGCCCCTATCGTCTTCCAAGGTGCAGATCCTGCGGCTGCTGGGTCAACGGGGAGGTCAGACCGCCAGCCGGGTGGCCCGTTACCTGGGCGTCAGCAACCCGGCGGTGAGTCAGATCATCGACTCGATGGTGGCCGACAAGCTGGTGATTCGGGAGACGGGGCTGCACGACCGCCGGGAGGTGAACCTGCGCCTGACGGAACGGGGCCGACAGTTCTTCCACGCGATGCGACGCCAACAGCGGCACCTGCTCCGCAACGCGATCCGCAGCGCCAGCAGTCCGGCGGTGGACCGGTGGATCAAGACGCTGCTGGATGCGGCGGGCAGCATGGCCCAGGCCGACCAGGCCTTCGAGCGGTTCTGCCTGCAGTGCGGGGCCCACGCGGACGGGACCTGTGTGCTGGTCGGCGGGGACGCGGAGTGCGTGTTCCTGCAGCAGCCCGGCCGGAAGGCCGGAGGGACTGGCCGTCGTCGGACGGCGCCGGTCCGGCGAACCACCAAGAAGACGGCCCGTCGAAAGGCGGTTCGCGCCCGGTCGTGAAGCATCGGCGATGGAAACGGGCACTGCGCCAGGGTTGTTGGAGACGGTCGGCGCGTGTCGGGGGATTCCAGCGGTTGCGCGGCGCGGCGGACCACCCGATGGAGACGTCAGCGGCGCGGGGCTGGGCGCTTTGGGCGCCCGTTTGGTGACGCACTCCGAAGTTTCACCTCGATTTGTGTTTTTTGTTCTTGCACGGCGTAGGGCGGTCGGATAGTGTGCCGCCGGAGGCACGGTTCTGGCGCGACATTGTTGTCCACGTCGGGCCAGCAACGGGGTCTACAACGAGTCAAGCTAGGCGGGAGAGAGAGAACGGTGATCCGCCGGGCGCTTTGACGATAGCCGCACGTTGGTGCGGAAAGTCGATAGACTCTCTCTCTCCCTCCCAGGCTTGGGTTGCTCTCACGAGTAGCACTGGCCTGGGTTTTTTTACGACTGTCGCGATCCTCCCACGTCGTCAACGGCGGAAGCCCGGGAAGAATAAAGAAAAGGCGGGCCGGCTCAGGACAGCACCGGACTCGTTCTGCGTCCTGGCCGGGCCCGCCGGCGCGTACCGTCTTCGCGGTGGCGGTGTCGGGCGGCGCCCGGTGGGCGATACCTTGGTGTTGTCGGGCGCTCGCTTGTTGTTACCCCTCTCCGTCGGGTGGACAGCGGCTAGAGTCGAGCGGCTGTGAGCGGCTTGCGAACCACCCCGTGGTGTCGACGCCGAGGTCCGCGTGTCCCGCCGAATAGACCGTCGCGTCAAACACCGTTCGGACCCCATTATCCCGAGGGCCAAGTGGCCGGCCAGGGTAGTGCCCGGGTGCCGGGACACATGCGGGCGCTGCCCGGGCGTCGTGAGTCAGTGGTGGATCTGCACCTGACTGCCGGCGCGGGCGCCCAACAGCTCGGCGGCGGAAGCCGCGTTGCGGGCGATCTCGACCAGGCCTTCCGCGTTGGGCAACACGACCAGCGAACCCGGCGGCACATCGGCGTAGGTGCGGGCCCAGGTGGCGGGACGGGATTGCTGCTCGACGAGCACCGAAACGGTCGGCGTCTTTTTTGAGAAGGTGTCCGACAGCCAACGGGCCGGGATGTTGGTGATCAGGTTGCCGTAATGGTCCACGTGGACGATCTGCCCGGTGATCTTCCCGGCCGTCCGCGCCGGCTCGTGGGCGGGTAGCATGACCGGGTCGCCGATCTCCGGGCCGACGCGCCGCGGCGGGAATCCACTTGCCAACAGGCCGCCGACCGGGCCGTAGATGTCGCGACCGTGGAAGGTGGCCGACAGCGCTCCCGGCCGCAGCAGCGATTCGTCGGTGATCTCCCAGGCCCGGTCCAGGCCCTGATCGCGAACCACACCGGTGAACAGGCCGTTGTCCGGACCGACGTAGAGCCGGCCGGCGCGGGTTCGCAGAACGATGGAGCGGCGCTGCGTGCCCACGCCTGGATCGACGACAGCGACGAAGATCGTGTGTTCGGGGAACTCGCGTGACGCCCGGGCCAGCAGGTAACTCCCCTCGACGATGTCGAAGGGAGTGACCTGGTGGGTGATGGTGATCAGATGGGCGTCGGGGCAGTTGCGCAGAACGGCTCCGGCCAGGACACCGGCGTAGGCGTCGGTCGTTCCGTAGTCGGTCAGCAGAGCCACTGAGGGCGGCGTGGACGTGGTGCCGGCGCAGCCGGCCACGAGAATCGTCGTCGAGAGAATCACGAAGCGTCGCACGGGGTTGCTCCTGCCGTTTGGCGACGTCAGCGCGTTGTTTTTGCCTGCGCATTGCGCCACCGGTTCGCACAAGCCCGGCCCATGACTGGATGCCCAGGGTAACAGGAAACCGGCGGCTGCACAGCCGGTGGCATGCGGTGACGCCGCACCGGGTTGTGATGCAGCGGTCCGGACGTGGCCTCGGCACCGTGTCAGGACGATCGGTCGTCGCGCACTGCGAGCCGCTACGAGAAAGCCCCAGCCGAGGTCGGCCGGGGCTTCTGGGGGAATCAGGCGTTTGTCCCCCGCAGGGCGCGTCGCGTTCGTTGCCCGCTCATGCCGCAGTCATGCGTGCCGCGGTCGGGCTTTACGGGACCGAGGCGGCGCCGGCGCCGCTGGCCAGCTTACTGTCCTCCAGGGCGGCCTCGAACCTGGCCAGGACGGCTTCGACGTCTTCGCGCCCCGAGCCATCGCCGCAGAGGTCGAGGCATTTCCTCTCCAACTCGACGGCGGTCTTGACGTTTCCGTTCTCGAACTCGGCCAGCGCGAGCGTGTCGACGAACGCCCAGTTCTTGTGCCCGGTCAGTTCGTTGGACCGCAACGACATTCTGCGGGCCAGCTCGGCATACTGACCCTGGTATTGCTCCTCGGTCAGCAGGCCCCAGGCGAAGTTGTTCAGCTCCGTCGGGCTGTCGTTGAGCTGCTGGAAGATCGAATCACCGCATGTCAGGGCCGCCGCATGGTCCTGCTTCTTGCAGGCCAGCACGTCGAATTTTTTCTGCAGCAGCTTGGTGCTGCCCGGCTGCTCGGCCAACCGGCTGTCGATGACATCGACGGCTTCGTCCCACTTCCCGTGGCGGACGGCCTTGGACAGCCGGGTGTTCATCTCCCGATGGTGCTGTTCCTTCTCGACCAACCCGCTGATGATGGGGCCGACGTCGGGCAGCCCGGTGATCATGCCGGACAGGCGGAAGATATCGTTGGAGTGGTCGATGACCACCGACGCGACCGTGTCGGCCATCGGCTCGAGGAACGGCTCCATCTCGGCGATGTCGTCCGGCCCCATGAAGCGCTTGGCGATTTCCGCGCAGCGGCGCGGATGGGCGAAAAACGCCAGCGTGGTGTTCTGGTTGACCCGCGGAATGCTCTTGGCGAACGCGTCATCATCCAGGACCGACCGACCGGTTCGCATGGCCTGGATTGCCTGGGCGATGGCGGGCCGACTGGGCGAGACCAACACGTTGTGGTCGGCCACGGCCAGGTAGACGGTGACGCCTTCGGGGAAGAGGTAACTGCGGGCGGAGACGCCTTCGATATCCACGCGGTCGCCTTCGATCGAGGTCGCCCCGACGGCCAGCGTGCCTACGCCCAGTGCGGTGGACCACAGGGCCTCGGATTTGGCAGGGTCGTTCACGGTGATGATGGCCGCCACGTCGGGGATCGGCAGGCCCGTAGGCGCTGTGCCGTCGGTCGGCGGCACGGCGAAGACCGCCAGGCCGGTGATGTTGGCGAAGATCTCACGCCCGAAGTCCATGGCCGTCACCACGGACGCCTGCGCACCGGCCGCCTGACCGACGTGGTACTCCGTCGATGCTTCGTTCAGCGCGGTCACCAGGAAAGCGGCCGCTCCCTCGGGGATGGACTTGACCGTCTCGGGATTGACCCGGGCGGTCCTGAAGAAGTTGTAGACCAGGTTGTGGTGGTCCTCGTCCAACCGCAAGGCCAGATCGAAGAACATGCCCTCGTCGCTGATGCCGATGTGGCCCACCAGGGACTGGATGCTGTTGAGGTCCAGGACGGCCTGGGCGATGGCCATCTCCTGGCTCTGCGTACCGGCGGCGCCCAGCATGCTGTTGACCATCGGCATGATCGGCTTGGCGTTGATGCAGAAGAACACCATCGAGTCATCGCGATCTTTGAGGGCGTCGGCCAGCGCCTCGTTGGTCGCCAACGAGGAGGTTTCCTCCCCGTCCAGACGGCGCAGGACATTGATGATCTGCGGGCGCTGTGTGCTGACCACCACCAGCCGCGAGGTGAGCGTGACGGTGACCTGGCCTTCGATCTCGTAGGTGGGATAGCCGCGGATCGGCTTGACCGGCTTGCCGCCGATGGGCAATCCGGTCTCGATCAGTCCGCGAATCACGTCAACGTCTCCGGGATGGAAGACCAGCACGCCGGAGGGCATCTGTTTGAAGGGATCGAAGCCGGTGACGGCCACGGCCGCTCCGCGAATGCCGAGTAGCTCCTTGATCAGAGCCGGGCTGATCGCGACCCGCTGACCGCCCTCGCTTGTGGGCAGCTTCCCATCGGACAGCAGGCCCAGTTGTTCGAGCAGCCTGTTGAGCTGATCGCCGGGCTGCTTGATCTCGGCGTAGAGCAGCGTGTCGGCGGGCATGAGCCCGGCGAAGTCGGCACAGGCCAGCTCCTCCCGACAGGCCGCCAGGCGGGCACGGGCTTCCGACCGCAAGCCGGCGTCCGCACGCCCGTCATCGACCACCTCGCCGTATAGCTTGGCCGCTGTGGTCAGGTCGCCCTTGGCGTGGTCGATGTAGTAGGCCCGGTAGAACTTGGCGTCGGTCACCTCGGCCTGCACGCCCGACGTGACGGTCAGCAGGGCGAGCGCCGTGACCGCCAAAATGTGAAAGGTCCTTGCTTTC
>Ga0307379_10002129_pt1 | contig 29787 bp, 20 predicted proteins | sample UN2MG_FD_202237 | JGI IMG/M metagenome (GOLD analysis project Ga0307379, IMG submission 202237) | Soil microbial communities from Risofladan, Vaasa, Finland - UN-2 | ecosystem: Environmental > Terrestrial > Soil > Coastal area > Acid sulfate soil | place: Finland: Risofladan, Vaasa | collected...
ATATCGGTCAGACTACTCTGCTGTTTACCACCAGCGACTTCCCGAACCGTGAGAGCGCACTGTCCCACTTCAAAAAAGTCAATGAACGTATTAACCCCACAAAACGCATTCGCCCCACAGTCATTGATTGATTTTACCACTGGCAGAAACTGCTAAGAAATAAAAAGGGCTGTGAACATCCCGCCGCCGTCGTAAGCACTGCCGTTGGTGATAGTAAATCCTTCGACTCTGGCCGTATCAGACACATTGGTCATCACTAGACAACTGCTAGCACCACCTCCATTGACGGTCGTAACGTCCGCCCCTGCACCTATAAGCAAAATGGACTTAGCGTTCCCAATAAGGTTCTCCGTATACGCCCCTGCCGCTACCTGAACGGTATCTCCATCCACAGCGGCATTAATCGCCGATTGTATCGTCGGATAGTCCTCCGTTGGCACATTCAATTCTGCCGCCTGAACGCTGCCGCAAATAGCAAACATTGCAGCCAACAAACAAATTGCCATTAAATTCTTCATCGTTCTTCCCTTTCAAAAAAATTATCTTGAAGCATTGCGGAAACCCCTTAGGGGATTTCCTACAAAACAACATTTCCATTAACCAGCAAACTAGGGTTGTGAGCTTGCGCGGAGAGAGGAGCAGCTAATCAGCTCACAGCCCTTTGATTAAAGCCAAAACAAACAAGTTGTAGAACAGATTCAAGGCGGATTTAGTTCCGCCTTCGTTACTCACATCCTAAATCTTCCATCAGCTCTTGAATCATACCGGCAAGTTCTTCAGTTGCCCCGGAATTAGACACGTCCTGAACAAAATCAGAAGGTGGACTCTGGCCATCGCATTTTCGCAGGATAATCGAAAGCTGCTGACAAGCTTTATCAAGGTCTCCAGCATTAATAAGGTCACCAACCGCCCCTATCATATCGACCAAAACATCTATTTTGTTATCCGGCTGACCGCCAAGACCTACAAGAACTCCATTCTGTTCAGATTCCAGTATAAACTCGACGATTTCCGCTATCTGCTGCGAAGGCGGGATTTCAGTAACTACACCGCAGCCGTCCAACTCTACTGTAACAACAGGTTCATCGGCACCGTCACTGGAAATCTCTAAGTCAGCCCAATCGCACTGCTCAGCTAACGGAGTAAAAACAACCTCAATATCAACATCGCCACCAGGAACAATAGTTAATGGCAGTGGCAGTGACGGCGGCGATGGAATCGCAAAGTCGGCGCTGCTTTCAGGTGTAAAGTTTAAACTATTTACAGTCAAATCGCTGTTACCCGTATTAGAAATAGTCAGAAAAACACTTCTGCTCGTTCCCAATTCAACGTAGCCAAAGTCCCAGGTTAGTGGAGATACATCAATGTAAGGTTCATCGCCTCAATATTCATAAGCTCCCATATCCACAACATCATTTATAATACGTGACTTACCATCGAGGTCGGTCGTTACGCCTACAGGCACAGCAGTGTTATCACCTGCGTCGATACAGGGCGAACCTGGAACCAGGTGGAGGTCGGCCGGGGCGTCTACAAACAGCGGGTCGGCGTCTATATTGCCCGTGCCGCTGTCCCAGCCACCCTGTACATCAGAGTAATTAATAGTTGGCGAACTCCCCGCCTCATTGTATATCTCTGGTCCCGTTGGGGCGGTATTGCCCCACAGGATACAATTGGTCAGAGTCGGGTTACTGCCGGATTCGCCGTATGCGTAGTTATACATCCCACCGCCGAGCTCAACTGCCGTGTTGCCGCTGAATGTGCAGTTGGTCACCGTCTGGTTGCCGATGTAGTTCCACATCCCGCCGCCACAGGAGCCATATTCAGAGCCGTAAGCCGAATTCTCACTGAATGTGCAGTTGGTTACTGTCGGACTGCTGTACCAATTATACATCCCGCCGCCATCCCCCGCCGAGTTGCCGCTAAACGTGCAGTTCGTCACTGTCGGGCTGCTGTAGTTGTTATCCCCATACACCCAATCGTTGTTATACATCCCACCGCCGTTGTAGTAAGCCGTGTTGCCGCTGAACGTGCAGTTCGTCACGGTCGGGCTGCTGCCTGCGGAGTTACACATCCCGCCGCCGTTGGTGGAAGCAGCCGTGTTGCCGCTGAACGTGCAGTTGGTTACTGTCGGGCTGCTATCGTTGTTATACATCCCGCCGCCCCACCAGCTGCTAACTGAATTTTCGCTGAACGTGCAGTCGGTTACCTTCGGGCTGCTGGAGTAGCGGTTACACATCCCGCCGCCATAGCGGGAAGCCGTGTTGCCGGTGAATGTGCAGTTGGTTACTGTCGGGTTGCTGGAGTAGTTATACATCCCGCCGCCGAGGCTAGCCGAATTCTCACTGAACGTGCAGTTGGTTACTGTCGGGCTGCTGGAGTAGTTAGACATCCCGCCGCCGTAGTCAGCCGTGTTGCCGCTGAACGTGCAGTTGGTTACCGTCGGGCTGCTGGAGTAGTTATACATCCCGCCGCCGTCGTCAGACGAGTTGCCGCCGGCCGTGCCGTTGGCGATAGTAAAGCCTTCCAGGACGGTATCAGGACCACAGTCGATAGATCTCACCACCGAACCCGAACCGCTTCTGCTGCCCCCGGCAGCGCTGCCGTCTATTGTTGTGTTCGACGGGCCGGCGCCGATAGATCTCACCACCGGACCGCTTTTGCCGCTCCCGGCAGCGCTGCCGTCTATTGTTGTGACCGACTCACCGGCGCCGATAACAGCAACACCGTCTTCGAGTGTGATGCGCTCGTAGTACGTCCCTGCCGCCACCTGTACGGTATCGCCATATACAGCGGCATCAATTGCGTCTTGGATAGACTCGCCCGGCTCGACATAATGTATTGTTTCCGCCTGAACGCTGCCGCAAAGGCCAAGCACCAAAGCCGCCAAAAAAATTGTCATTAAATTCTTCATCGTTCTTCCCTTTCAAAAAAAGTTTTTACTTTACCCGCCGCGGGCGACCGCCGCCCGCAGCACTAAACTCTCATAAAAGGCGGGGGACAAAAACGACGCCCCCGCCCAAATTTAACATCCTGTAGACAAAATCCTAATTACTCTGGAACGATCGTTACATAGTCTCTGCCTTCAATGAGTTGTCCCTCATAAGTTTTACCGGTAAGAATCGCCTCTCCTTCCTGTACTGTTCCTTCATCGAAATTAGCGGTTGCAACGTAAACCACCAAGTCGATATCTCCGTCACCATCAACATCGCATTCCTTGGCCAACAATTCGATACCCTTGCCCTGCATACGCACCTCGGCATCTGCTCCTGCCAGTTGTACGGTGCTGGCATCAACAGTAGTAGCATCAAAGCCTTCGTCAGATAAAATCGCCACCGGAATCAAACCTTGGGAATTTAACGGAATTGTGTTGTCTTCACTACCCGGCTTAATGTCAATTGTGACTTGAACTGCAGCTATAATTGCCTCATAAGCTCCCATATCCACAACATCATTTACAATACGCGGATTACCATCGAGGTCGGTCGTTACGCCGGAAGGCAAGGCATCATTATCACCTGCGTCGATACAGGGCGAACCGGCCAACAGCCGCAGATTGTCATCTTCCGTCCCAACAGTGTCGTCCGGCCCATCAGCGTCCACAAACAGCGGGTCAGAATTGATGTTGCCGGTGCCGGTGTAGCCCCCTGCGATATCGCTGTAAGTTACGGTCGGGGTAGAGGAAGAGTTGTATATCTCTGGTCCCGTTGGGGCGGTATTGCCCCACAGGATACAGTTGGTTACTGTCGGGCTGCTGGAGTAGTAGTTATACATCCCGCCGCCGGAGGTAGCCGTGTTGCCGCTGAACGTGCAGTTGGTCACCGTCGGAGTGCTTAGTATATTAATCATCCCGCCGCCCCAGTAAGCCGAGTTGCCGCTGAACGTGCAGTTGGTTACTGTCGGGCTGCTGGAGTGGTGGTTACCCATCCCGCCGCCGTAGGAAGCCGTGTTGCCGCTGAATATGCAGTCGGTTACTGTCGGGCTGCTGGTGGAGTTATACATCCCGCCGCCTTCGCTAGCCGAGTTGCCGCTAAAGGTGCAACTATCTACTATCGGACAGCTGTTGTCGTAGTTATACATCCCGCCGCCGTAGACACTCGTGTTTCCGCTGAATGTGCAGTTGGTTACCGTCGGGCTGCTGGAGTAGTAGTTATACATCCCGCCGCCCCAGTTGCTAGCTGAATTTTCGCTGAATGTGCAGTTGGTCACTGTCGGGGAGCAGTTGTAGTAGTTGGCCATCCCGCCTCCGGAGACGTAGGTAGCCGTGTTGCCACTGAATATGCAGTTGGTCACCGTCGGGTTGCTGGAGTAGCTGTTACACATCCCGCCGCCACCGCCGCCATACTTTCCGGTATCCGTGTTGCCACTGAAGGTGCAGTCGGTTACCGTCGGGCTGCTTTCGGAGTTATACATCCCGCCGCCGCCTTCGCCAGCCGTGTTGTCGCTGAACGTGCAGTTGGTCACCGTCGGGCTGCTGGAGTAGTTACACATCCCGCCGCCACGGCCAGCACTGCCGTTGGTGATAGTAAAGCCTTCGAGGACGGTATCAGTACCACAGCCGGAAGATGTTACCACCGAACCGGCAGCACTGCCGTCTATTATTGTGACCGACTCACCGGCGCCGATAACAGCAACACCGTCTTTCAGCGTGATGCGCTCGTAGTACGTCCCTGCCGCCACCTCTACGGTATCGCCAGATTCAGCGGCCCCAATCGCCGATTGTATCGTCGGATACCCCTCCGTTGGCACATTCAATGTCGCCGCCTGAACGCTGCCGCAAAGGACAAGCACCAAAGCCGCCAAAAAAAATACCATTAAATTCTTCATCGTTCTTCCCTTTCCATAAAAGTTTTTACTTTACCCGCCGCGGGCGACTGTCGACCGCAGCCAGGAATCCTTTAATCCGTTAACTCAAATTAAGCTCCTTCGATTACCGCAGCATTTTCCCATTGGCACTTGCCTCCTTATTTGCCTTATTTTCCGGTTCGCAGTATAATTGAAAGACCCTTGATTCGGGCGCGCAAACCAGCCGCCCGGGTCGGGCCCGGCTGGTGAGTTCCTGCTTTGCGGCTTGGCCTCACCAGCCATTTTTTCTAAACTCTCAAAACATATCCAAAACTTCTGTCTCTACATTTCTCCTAAAGGGACAAAACCCTGTCTTACTCTCTCTCCTCCGGCACCACCTCTTTTTCAACCGGCTTTTCGGCTTCTAACTTTGCCCTCCATTGCTCGGCTTGTTCCGTCTTGCCCCAGGCCTCGTAAAACTCGATCAGGTTATTCATAGACCTCAGTGTGTCCGGATGCTCCTCACCAAGCACACAGCGATGGATGTCCAGCTTCTCGATAAGCACCAATTCCGCCTCGCGGTCAGGTTCCAACCGTATTGGCACGTAATAGTCATCGCTGGTTTCTGACTGCCCCAATAGGGAGCGGAGCTCCTCTCGCAGTGCCTGCCACTGCTCCCACGGGATTGCCGTCACTTCCCCTTGGTCGTTGCGCTGCGCACCCAGCGCTACCCAGGTCCGAACTTGCATCTCGCGCAGGTCAGTCGGTGCTTCAGGGACACGCCATACACGTGCTTTTCCTTCCGGCAACATTCTGACCAAAAGCGTTCCATCGATGCTAAACGACTCCAGCGCCTCCTTGCCACTCACGGCCAAAGGAGGCAAAGCCAGACTCTGGTAGGGTGGAGCGGTGCTGATATCCCAGATTCTCACTGCCTGGCCTCCTTCTCCTGAAGAGGTAGCTAGGATACTTCCGTCTGGGCTGTATGCGACTGCCTTGATGGGTCCCCGGTGTCGAAGTCCTGAGAACAGTTGCTTCCCGCTGGTCAAGTCCCACAGCTTTATCATACCATCCCCTGTTCCGGTTGCTAAGATCTTCCCGTCCGGACTGAACGCGAGTGCCCAAACCCATTCCCCGCAACCAAGGGCATGCAAGCGTCGCCCTGTAGCTACCTCAAACACCCGAGCCACCCAATTCGTTGCCCCATTAACCAACAGCTTTCCGTCCGGACTAAACGCCAGTGCAAGGACCGAGTGGGTTTTCAGTGGTGGCCCGAACGGCTGTCCGCTGGCCACGTTCCACAAATGGATGACGCCGTGCACGCCAGTGGCTAAAAGCTTTCCATCTGGACTAAACGTGAGTGCCGTGATGCCGCCATCGTGGTGCAGCGGCTCACCCAGTGGTCTGACCGTAGCTGTGTCCCAGAGCTGCACCGTGTCGCCCAAGATGATAGCCCCGACCTTACCATCGGGACTGATAGCACCAAGCCCAACTCCTCTTCGGTGCCGGACCACTTCGGTCTTGAATTGCTGGTAAGTCCTCCAAATCTGTGTCGGCACATCCCACGCAGTAGTAGTTATGAACTCGCCGTTTGGGCTAAATGCTATCCTCGTGGGATTCAGGCTCAGATGAGGTAACGCTTGCCCATACGCCTTTCCGCTAGCCACTTCCCACAGCCGCGCGGTCCCGTCCATTGAACCGGTAGCGAGTAGTCTCCCATCCGGACTAAACGCCACTGCCCCAACACGGCCTTCGTGGAGCAGTGGTTCACCGTGCGTTTTGCCAGTCGCTGTGTCCCAGAGCTGCGCCATCCAGCCCGGCACCGAAGCGGTGGCCAGCAGCTTGCTATTCGGACTGAATACTACGTCGCCGAAGAATCCACCGCGGCACAATCGGGCGTGGAGCTGCCCGGTATCCGTCTTCCAGACGCCGGCCGTTCCGTCTCCATGAGCATTCGTTGCCACTAGCTTTCCGTCTGGGCTGAATACAACTTTACATATCCATCCTTCGTGTTGTAATCGGGAGCCATGAGGTTGTCCACTGGTGACTTCCCAGAGCCGCCCTGTCCCGTCGCTTGATCCAGTGGCCAATAGTCTTCCATCAGGGCTGAACGCAACCGTCCATACTACGTTTTCGTGTTGGAGCGGTTCTCCAGTTGTGGTCTCCCACAACTGCACGGCTCCGTCGAGATAGGCCGTTGCCAGCAGTTTTCCGTCGGGACTGAAGTCTGCTGACCAAAATGCGCCAGTCAATCTCCAGGATGCGAATTCCCTTTTTGGAGAGCCAAGGTCATGCCGCAGGATTGGTCCACGGGCTTGTCCGGTGACTGTGTGGTACAACTGCGACACCCCTTCCAAAGAGTGAGTAACCAGCAGCTGGCCATCTGGGTTGAAGACCACCGCACCAATAATCTTCTCGAGTTGCAACGGCGGTCCATGGGGCTGCCACGTCGCCGTGTCCCATAGTTGCGCGGTCGAGCCACTTGCGGTAGCCAGCAGTTTCCCTTGTGGACTGATAGTTAGGTTCGGGCTGTTAGGCATGACATGAACCAGTCGTCCTGACCACAGGTCATGTGCAATAGCCCATAGCCGACCGATCGAGTCCCTTAGGTCAGAAATCTCCTCGGCGGTCTTCCAGGCTTCGAGAAGATCCAGCAGTCCCAGGCCGTCGCCCTCGTTCAAGAGTCTCACGCCGCGCTCGAGTTGCGCTCTCGCCAACAAGCGTTCTGAGTGCTGGCGCTGCTCCTGTGCAATGCCTTCGGCCTGTTCAGCTTGAGTCCGTGCAGCGGCTTCTTTCCCACGTGCTCGCTCGGCCGCGTTTCGCTCCCGGCTGGCTTGCACGAAGCCCACCGTAGTTAGTGCAAGTCCTATGATCAGTGCCGCCGCGATTGATAATACAACTGCCACGGTTGTCCGATTCCGCCGAACAAATTTCTTAATCCGGTAAACCGTACTCGGCGGGCCGGCCGTAACCGGCTCATCGCTCAAAAACCGCTCGACGTCTCTTGCCAGTTCATTTGCTGTTTCGTAACGCCGGGTACGGTCCTTCTCCAGCGTCTTCATCACCAACCAGTCCAGCTCGCCGCGGATGAGCTTGCACAACTGCTTCGGCTCAGCATGACGATGTTTGGCAACTTCACCCAGGGTATCACCCAGTGTATTCAGACGCGTGGACGGCTTGGGAGGCTCCGTCTCACGAATGATTCTTACGATCTCATCGAAGGCCGCACTGCGAAGCTCTTTTGCATCAAACGGTGTCGTGCCCGTAAGAAGTTCATATAGCAAGACTCCAAGTGAATAAATATCGCTGCGGGTGTCAACGTCCAGCTCACTCATCTCCGCCTGTTCAGGACTCATGTACTCCGGCGTGCCGATAAACTGGTGGTATTCGGTAAAGAGGGTCTTTTCCGTCAGACGGTGTTGCGTTGCCTTGGCAATGCCAAAATCGATTACTTTCGGAACCGGCACCCCATCACGCAGTGTAATCATCACATTCGTTGGCTTTATGTCACGATGTATGATTCCCTTTTGATGCGCGTGCTGGACGGCCTTGCAGACATCGATAAACAGTTTCAAACGCTCCTCTGTGCTGAGGTTGTTTGAGTCGCAATACTTGGTAATCGGCACACCCTTGACCAGTTCCATCACAAAATAAGGACGGCCTGTGTCAGTGGCACCGGCATCAAGCACCTTCGCAATATTAGGATGCTCCATTAGCGCCAGCGCCTGCCGCTCTGCTTCAAACCGCGCAATGACCTGTTTGGTGTCCATCCCAAGCTTGATAATCTTAAGAGCTACCCGCCGGCGGATAGGTTTTTCCTGCTCGGCCATATACACCACACCGAACCCGCCCTCCCCTATCTGCTGAAGCAGCTTATAGCGACCAATGACTGTCCCCGGCCCTTCCGTTAGCGGTGAATCATCAAGCGTTACGCCTGAGCCCACGGGCGGTGAATCAAGAAAAGCCTGCGTATCGTGATGATGGAGTAAGCTCTGTACCTTCGCCAATAGCTCTTGGTCATTTCCACAAGCACGTGACACATAAGCATCTCGTCCGGCACGGTCTCTGAACTTAATAGCTTCGCTGAATATTTCTTCCTGCCTTTGTTCATGGTCCATAGTTTGGTCCTCTTGGAATATGCCTCTATAATACAGTGCGAAATCTAGGACCGATGTGGCTCAAGAAAAATGTGAAAAAAGAGGAACTCAACCGATTTCTTGAAGAAGCCGGGCACGAGCATATGCCCAATAACGCTTGGCCGTGGCCGGAGAGAGCCCCATGACCTTGGCGGTCTCCTCAATCGTCAGGCCCGCAAAATAGCGAAGTTTCACTACATCCGCTTTGACTTGGTCCCTTTGTTCCAACTTTTCAAGGGCCTCATCAAGCGCAAGAAGTTCGTCCGACCAGCCATATTCCTCATCCGTTAGAAGTGCCTCGTCAAGGTCAACTCTCTTGTGACCACCACCGCCTTTTAAGGATTTCTTTTTTCGTGCAATCTCAATAAGAATACGACGCATCGCCTCTGCCGCTGCCGAAAAGAAATGTCGACGACTGCCCCAATGCTGCTTATCACCACCCACAAGCCGAAGATACGCCTCATGCACCAATGCCGTCGCCTGAAGCGTCTGCCCGGGGGATTCCTTATTCATTTGCTGAGCGGCAAGTTGGCGTAACTCTTGATACACCACTGGTAGGAGCTTGTCCGCGGCACAAACGTCACCCTCTTCTATTGCCGCCAATATCCGCGTAACATCACTCATTGAAAAACCTTAAAAAAGCTCTTCTGTCTTTTCCCATCGGCGAGCAATCCAGCCGACGCCTCTCATTCCGATTTCTTAATTGCCTCCCTCACTTACTCCGCCGTACCTCAGGGGATGGCAAATCGTCCCGCAAACTATTCAGTGAAACTCCTCATCCCATGATGCAATAGAATCTTATACCGAATAATCCTATCCATTTCCCCCTATATGTCAAGACAATTCCCACCAAAATTCCCCTTTGTATGTCCCTGGCAAAATCGAGGGGCCTGTTCCCGAGAACCTGCCGCTTCCGCTCAAACAGCAGGGGACCCACAAATATTTATGGCGGTCAGCCCAAAAAGTCCCGCCTCACCAAGTGTCCGATTGTCGACCCCTTATGTCACAACCACCCTAAAACTGTGCAAAATTGTCAAAAAAATCGCAAAAAAGCACAAAATTGCACGAAAAAGCACCAAAAAATCAAAACTAAACACTAAAAACCCAAAAATCGTGGAGCACTATATAAGTATATACGCATATACTTATATACTTTCCCCAAATCCCCCGGCCAGTGTTGCCGACTACCCAAAAGAACCACTAAAAAACAACCACCCCATCTCAGGAGCCGCCCACACCACCCACCCCTAAGAGAGAGATTGCGCGACCTTTGCAAAAAAACACCGAAAAAAAACCCACCTCGACAGAGAAATCTCCCCCATTTTAACCAAACCACCCATTTTAAGAAATTACTCACCTCCACAGACGCAGGAAGAAGGAAAAGCGCAAACTTTGCCTAAAATTGTCAAAAAAATCGCAAAAAATACGAAGATTGCACAAAAAGTGCGCGCTTTTTACAAATTTTTACAAAAAATACACCTTTTTTTGCCGCATTCGCGCGCCAAACCTACCACTTTACGACAAACTGAAAACTGAACTCATGCGCCTGCGCCCTTTATGAATTGTGCCTCAATTTACCAATTCGCGCAAATCCCCACACCCCACCCACTTGCGATACGCCATGAAAATACCTCAACGGCTGATAATATCCACCCAAAAAAACCCAAAATCAAACTTTTTCAATATTTTTTTATCCTTGACAACAACAAAATCCGACAGTTAAAATAGGACAATAAGGCAGTTTGGGAGAAAAACTAAGCAAACGGATTTGGATAAAGAAGGGATATAGATAAAATGAAGGATTTATTTACCACCGGCGAAGCCGCCGAAATTTGCAACGTCAGTCAGCAAACCATCATTCGTTGTTTCGATTCGGGCCGACTCGAGGGCTTCAAAGTGCCAGGCTCAAAGTTCAGAAGAATACCACGACAAAGCCTCGTAAAGTTCATGAAAACAAACAAAATCCCGCTCGACAACCTCGACTCCGGAAAAAAGAAAGTCCTTATCGTCGACGACGACGCCGAAATTGTCGAGCTGATGGTAAACGTCCTCACCCGTGACGGCCGATTCGATATCGAAACCGCTTCAAGCGGTTATGAAGCCGGAATTGCTACCGAACAGTTCCGTCCGGACCTGATTCTACTCGACTACATGCTCCCCGATGTAAATGGCAACATCGTCTGCCAGACCATAAAAAGCAATCCCGAATTCGAGGACATAAGAATTATCATCGTAAGCGGAGTGGTAAAGCAGGATGAAATCGAACAGCTCCTCAAGTGCGGCGCCGAAGATTTTATTAAAAAACCCTTCAACATCGTCGAGCTTACCGACAAAATCGCCGGCGTCCTGCAGGTCGCTTAAAAACCATTGAATAACGCAAAACCAGAAACGCCAGGAGAAGGGAAAAACCAAATGCCGCAAACACCTCCTGATAAAACTATCGCACCTCAGATAGAACTCGCCGTTCGTCAGCTCGATGCACTTTCAATCCTGCCCGCAACCGCCGCACAATATTTTTCCAAACTTCTTCAGCCCCAGACTACACCTCTTGACATAGCCGAAATAATAGAAGCCGACCCCGCAATGACCGCAAAGGTCTTCTCGCTTGCACACGAGAAGAAGATACGTCCCGCTGATATAAAATTCTCCATTCGCAACGCTCTCGAGAAGCTCCCCGAAGATATTGTTCGCAAAGCGCTTTTTTCCTTCAAACTTTATCAAACTCCCGACAACCAGCCGCGTCTGGAGTTTAGAAAACAACTACTGCTGCACAGCCTCGCTACAGCCTGCTGCGCCGCCGAAATCGCCAAAATCATCTCCCCGCAAATGGAACCGAATCTGGCATACTCAGCAGGCTTGCTGCACAATCTCGGAGCACTGGCCCTCGACCAGACAATGCCAAGAAGCTTTGAAACCATCGTCGAACAGGCTAAATCGCAAAACACATGCCTCTGCGAAATAGAGCAAAAACACCTCGGCACAGACCACACCATCCTCGGCAAGCGACTGGCTCAAAAGTGGCACCTGCCCGAACAGGTAATCCTTGCCATCTGGCTGCACCACAGCGACACCACAACCATCTCTCAGAAAATGCCCCAGGCAAGAATCGCTCAAATTGTACAACTCGCGGACCTGACAGCACGGCAGGGCGGTATAGGCCAATCCGGCAGCTACGAACCGACCGATATAGCAGAACAAATCGCTGCCTCACTCCAAATCACACCGCAGCAGCTTGAGAAAATCCGTAACAACCTGCCCGGCAAAACACAAGAAAAGGCAAAACTCCTCGGCCCGGATTCACAGAGACCTCAATCTTATTACCTTGATGTCTTCCACACTGCCGCTGCACAACTGGCCCGCACCAACGCAGAAATCTCACAGGCCAATCGTCAGTTGCAAACAACCGCCACTCACCTTCAATTCGTAAAAGATTTATTGCTTGATATGGACGCCAACACCGCGCCAATAGACATAGCTCAAAAGCTGGCCGTCCACTGGCAACGGTTTTTCCAAACAGGAATGGTTTGTCTTTACCTGACCCCTCTTAGCATTTCGCAGGTCCTCGAAGCTGTCCTCGTCCAGGATTCGCGAACGGTCGAAGCCATCTGCCTTAACTCACCCATAGAAAACCCTCCAATACCACAACCTATGAAGGAAGAATTCGCGGTCTTAGACGCAAACCAATACTGCGACTGGCTCTTCGAACAGCTCGACGTCGATTTTGACCCCGACCAGACCAAAATCATACCGCTGTTCCCCAACGGAAGGGCGGTAGGGGCCATCGTCTTCGAACTTCGCTACCCGACAAAAACCGAAAACCTGAATGAAAATTTCAAGCTGGCAGCCTCGATAGCAGGTATTGTTCTGGATATGGCCTTTGCAACTGCAACACAGCAGAACCTCGCAGAAAACTTCGCACAACTTCTAACTGCCGCAAAACAATCAGTTCTGCAAGTCTCCGAAGAAACCACACCTCCGGAACCGCAACCAACTGCCGACGAAGATATCAGCCCTGTCCCGACCACTTCTGAAATACCTACGACTGACCTGCTCAGTGCTCTGGCCGACGTGGCAGCCGGCGCAGCACATGAATTAAATAACCCACTTTCGGTCATATCAGGCCGGGCGCAACTGCTCGCTGAAACTCTACAGGACCCGCAAGCCAAACAAATGCTTCAGCAGATTCAGCAAAGCGCAGCCAAACTCTCGGGCATCATCGACGATATGATAACTTTTGCTCAACCACCACAACCAAGGCCGGAGCAAACAAATATCAAAACTCTTATCGATGAAGCCATCCAGCTTACAGCTCAAAAACAAAACAAAGAGCAACTCGATATCCAGATTGAAATAACCGAAGGCATCGAAAGCGTTTTCGTCGATTCGGCACAGGTAGTATCAGCCATCTCGAACATTATGTGCAATTCCCTCGAATCTTATGAGAACAACACCGCCCCGGTAAAGGTCACCGCCGAGCCCGAAGACTCAGGCAACCTTATACAACTGCAAATTACAGATTCCGGCTGCGGCATGGATGCTCAGACCCTAAAAAAGGCCACTCAGCCCTTCTTCTCTGCCAAACCCGCAGGCAGAAAACGCGGAATGGGCCTTGCTCACGCTCAGCGAATTTTGCACCTAAACGCCGGTTCAATGACTATCCAAAGCTCCCCAGGCATCGGTACCATCGTGACAATTCTCCTGCCTCGCAGGTAAAGGTATCATTCTGTTCCTTTTTCCCTTGAGTCCTGCTATGAAAAACTATATAATTCTTGTTCTCTGCAATTTGTTATATCAGCCTGGTGAACAAAACGAATTGACACAAAATTATATCAGAGCAATAAAAACTAAAGAGGAGACAAATAAATGGCAACAGTAGAAGACCGTATTAAAGCCGTAACCGCTCGCATACTAAAGCTGGACCCCGAAACAATAAAACCGGAGCACAGTTTCACCGCCGACCTCGGCGCAGAAAGCGTACAATCAATCGAACTGGTGGCCATGTTCGAGGAGGAATTCGGCATCGAAATGGACGAAGACGCCGCTCTTGCCGTGGAAACCGTCAGCAAGGCCACAGAATACATTACAAACGTCTGCAAAGAGCAGGGTGTTGACATCGAAAAATAAGCCCCGACGCGAGGAAGGAGAAATATTTACATGACCAGGGAAAGAAAAAAGCATCGGCTCGCCGATTCTACAAAACCTAACCTGCTGGAAGGTACCTTCCCATACAGCCTGCCGCCAATGATTCACTTTGAAGGCCCGGTTACCGAATACATCGACGGCAGGGCGGTTGAGTTTGATTTTGCCGCTGTCAAAGACAGAAACATCCTGATTAGCGACACCACTTTCCGCGACGGCCAGCAGGCACGCCCGCCTTATACCATCGACCAGATGGTGCACATCTACGATTTGATGTCACACCTGAGCGGCCCCAATGGAGTAATACGGCAGACTGAGTTCTTCCTCTACACAAAGAACGACCGCGAAACGCTTGACCGCTGCCGAGCCCTTGGTCACAAATACCCCGAGTGCACTGGCTGGATAAGAGCATACGAAGGCGACTTCCGCCTCGCAAAAGAAGCCGGACTAAAAGAAACAGGAATACTCACAAGCAGTTCCGATTACCACATCTTCCAGAAACTCAAATTCCGCAGCCGGAAAGAGTGCATCGAAAAGTATTGCAGGGTAGTAGATGCCGCTTTTGAAGCAGGTGTTCGGCCTCGTTGCCACCTCGAAGACCTCACCCGCGCCGACATCGACGGATTCGTACTTCCATTCGTGGATAAGCTGATGGAAATGAGCCAGCAGGTACCTGAAGAACTCTCTGTCAAAATCCGACTCTGCGACACTATGGGCTTCGGCATCAGCTTTCCCAACGCAAAACTGCCCAGAAGCATCCCAAAACTAATCTACAAACTAAACCGGGAATGTGGAGTACCAAGCGACCGTCTCGAATGGCACGGACACAACGACTTCCACAAGGTACATACCAACGCCGCAACGGCCTGGCTCTATGGCTGCGATGTCGTTAACACTACTCTCTTTGGTTTCGGAGAACGCACAGGAAATCCCCCGCTCGAAAGCGCTATCTTCGAATACATCGCACTAAAGGGAGACCTGTGCGGTATCGACACGCTCGCCGTAACAGAACTCGCCGACTATATGCGCTCTATCGGTTTGCCAATACCAGACAACTATCCCTTTGCAGGCAAGGCGTTCAATACCACACGCGCAGGCATACACGCAGACGGACTACGACAGCAGGAACAAATCTACAATATCTTCGACACCGAAAAGCTCCTCGGAAAACCCCCTCGCGTCGCCATCACCGACAAAAGCGGCGCCGACGGCGTGACACACTGGGTAAACGAGTTTTTCGGCCTAAAGGGAAAAGACCGCATCAACAAAATTAAAATCCACAAAATCGCACGATGGGTCATCGACCAGTACGAGGAAAACGGCCGACTCACCGCCATCAGCGACCAGGAACTTGAAGAAAAAACAAAAGAGCTCCTCCCGGAATACTGGGAAAAGTACAAAACAAATAACTAATAAGGCAAACCCCCTCCTTACTGGCTTAGGATTTTGTCGATTTTCTTCAGTTCGTCCGCACTAAACTCCGGATTATCCAGCGCTGCAACATTTTGCTCAACCTGCTCGACCTTACTTGCGCCGATAAGAGCTGAAGTCACGCGCTCGTCCCTCAACACCCACGCCAATGCCATCTGTGCCAGGCTCTGACCTCGTTCTAACGCAAGCTCATTTAAAGAACGAACCTTCTCAAGAAGCTCCTCTGTAATTTGTTCACGCTTCAAGTACCCCTCCGGCTTCGCCGCCCGTGAATCTTCCGGAATGCCCCCTAAGTACTTGTCCGTCAGACGTCCCTGTGCCAGCGGACAAAAAGCTATACAGCCGATACCCTCGGCCTCCAACACATCCAGCAAACCGTCCTCGACCCACCGATCCAGCATCGAATATCTCGGCTGATGAATCAGACAAGGCACTCCTGACTCTTTTAAAATTTTTGCCGCTTTAGTTGTCTGCTCCGGCTTATAGTTCGATATCCCAGCATAAAGCGCTTTGCCCTGCCTCACTGCATGCTCCAGCGCCGACATCGTCTCTTCTACCGGCGTATCCGGGTCCGGACGATGAGAATAGAATATATCAACATAATCTACCCCGAGCCGCTTTAAACTCTGCTCCAGACTCGCAATCAGGTACTTCCTCGAGCCCCACTCACCGTACGGCCCGTCCCACATCAGATAACCTGCCTTAGTGGAAATAATCAGCTCGTCCCTGTAACCAGCCAAATCGTTCTTCAGAATCCTCCCAAAAGTCTCTTCCGCCGAACCCGGAGGAGGTCCGTAATTGTTCGCCAAATCAAAATGCGTTATACCCAAATCAAACCCGCGACGAATCATCGCACGGCTATTCTCATAGTCATCAATCTCACCAAAATTATGCCAAAGCCCAAGCGAAATCGCCGGAAGCAAAACCCCGCTCCTGCCGCACCGCTTATATTTCATCTTCCCGTAACGATTCTCTGCAGCTCTATAGCTCATTTCGCCACCTTTTAAACCAACAGCTAACTTTCTATAAAAAACAAAATCTGCTCCAGTCTATCCGCCGAACGCCCAAATAGCAACATCCAACCGACTTACCTCTTGACTTTTGGACTAACATAGATTATAATAAATCCCGTTACTTAAAAATTAAGGAGGGAAAATGACATACTGCCAAAGAAATTTGAAGCTTTTGGCATCTCTCGCTGCGCTTCTGCTATTTTTAACATCTTTCACTGCTTATGCCAGCCAGGACCTTGTTCTTGAACGTGTCTACGAGGCTGCACTCGATATGCCGAGAATCTGGTTCGTCCTAAAACGCCAGCCAAATGGCCCCGTTCTAAAATACAATGGCCGGTTCAGGCAAAATTACGCCTTCCTCGATACCGGCGCCTCCGGCGTCCTCCTTTCACTTGAAACGGCCGTTATGCTCGACTTGTACTTCGACCCAAATGCAAATTTCGTTGATGTCGGTATCGGCGGGGATGAACATTTTTATGTCTCCGAACCTTTGTACCTCGGACTGGCCGGCTTCGACAGCCCACGGGCGAGTGACCCAAATGCTTATCAAATCAGAGGCCCGGCGCGGCTCCAAATCAAAAAAACAAAGGCGGGATTACTCTCCGAACCCATCGACGTCATCGGTATGCCCGCCATCGCCGGTCAAATAGTAGTTCTAAACAGCGGCTCCACAAACGACCTCGGTTATTTCACCGCCGAAATTAAAAACTACGGCGACCGTGACATTCCAAATGTCGATTTCCAAATCGCGCTTCGACTACAAAACTTCCTCAACCCCAACAGCCCAAAAAACATCCCGCCACTGCCTGTCGCCTCTTACAACCCCGTCATTGACAACATCTCTGTCGAAAACAAAGGCAGAATTTCAAAGGCCAGCTGGCTGTTTGACACCGGCGCCACCATAAGTCTGATTTCCACAAAACAGGCTCAACTGCTCGGCCTGATGGATAAAAAAGGCGACCCGCTCACCGAACCGGACTTCATGCTCCCCGTAGGCGGCGTCGGCGCAATGGTTCTTATCCCGGGCTTCCAGGTCGACAGCCTCACAGTGCCAACTCTCTCCGGCTTCAACCTTGTCTATAAGAACGCCCGACTCGGCGTAAAGGACATAAAATTCTTCGCCGAGGAAAAGGGCGAGTTCGTCGTCCTCGACGGGGTCTTCGGAAGCAACTTCCTCTGCGCTTCGGCCAAAATGGACAGCCTTTTACCCTCTGATGTAAGCAAAACTATCTTCAACAAAATCGTGCTTGATTTGCAAAACGCAACTGTAGGCTTTGACATCTATGACAATTACGTCCAGCCAAAACGTAATTAAAGCTGGCTGCTGTAAAAAACAAATAACAAGGGGCCTGTACCAAAATCAATCGGCACAGACCCCGAATTTATACAAGCTCAATGGCTCGTCTTTAACTTACAATAAACTGCTTAAGGCCACAATATCTCTGCAAGCCAGTTGTCCGCCATTACCGCATAGTCCCTGAGATTAACGACATCCTTGTTCCCCTCATTATAGGGACCGCCAGGAGGGTCCTTGACAATTATATTGCTCGGTACATCCAACGGCAGATACTGCATGCCCGTCAGGCCCGAGAGCCCCATAATCTCTCCTAAATCCAGTGACCTCGTGTAGATACGCACATCGTCAATACGACCTTTAAAGAACCTGGTGCCCGACCCCGGCTCCTGGTCCCAACCAACACAGGTAATACCGTCAAACTCTTCTATATCATGGTTCACAATATTTGTGGCCCAGGAAAATGTTCCATCGTTCATATACATCGTCGCCTGCGTCGGCTCGACCACAACAGCGGTAAAGACCCATTCGTTATCAGGCACAATCAGGTCCGAATTCCACCACCAGTGATCACCATTCCAATGGTACTTCAGGTCCAGATTTTCTCCAATACTAAGGCCGGCAGTGCTATCTTTGTCCCTGCTAAAGACTATGCCCGCCCAGTTAACCTGGGAGCCGTCTCGCTTTATCCACGCCGATATCGTCACCGTATTCGAATCAAGATTAAGAACCGGAATCTCCACATAATCACCGCTTCCATCAAAGTACAGCGAATAGTTCGGGTCCTCTGAACCTATCGCCGGCGCGCCGTCACTGTCCCATGTCGGGTCAGACGGACTTGGGAAGGTGCCGTTAAGCCCGCCGCCGCCGTCGCCGCTGTTATAGGTAATCGTACCTGAACCCTCGTCAAATTTATACCAGACCCATGGCAGGTCACCCGGTAAATCCGCTTCGACCTCCCCGTCTGTCATTAGCCACGTCTGAGCCATAATACCCATGTCGTAGCCGTCAATGTCACAATCACCATCGAAATCACCGTGTGGATGCGAAATATCCCAACGGCAATATGGCGACCAGAGTTCGATGTTGTCGAAATATACATATCCACTGCCGCTGCCGGAAATACCCAGATAGATTAGTGAGACGTCTGTCAGGTCAAGGTCGACATTCGAACTCATCAGCTCTTCGAAGTCAATGTGCCACTCGTGCCACGATTCATCATCCCGCAGGTCGTTTATATCATGGTATTCGACCATACCCGTATCGCCGTCCGTATCCTCAACTGCCACGTACATACTGTCACCAGAGGTGACCGGGTTGCCTGCATCGCCCTTAAATACTAAACGCAGGGCCTTGGCACCCTGTATCAGCCAGTTCGAGCTTACTCCCAAATCGGCCATATCTGCATAAGCATCGGAACCATCTGAATAATCATTGTCGTAGCTAAATTCCATTGAGTTACCATCGTCGTAAGTGAAATTAGAATCTGTCATAACGTAAACTACCGCACCGCTGTCGTAGTTTTCGGAACAGTACCAATCGCACCATATACTTTGCATCTCGTAATCGTCCGCATATGAGTCGAAGTCGTCCACGACAAGATGGTCGGTCGCTGTAAAGCTCCAGACTTCACCGGGCCACTGCGCCACGCCGGATGAATTGACCTCATCAATTCGCCAGTAATAATCGGTACCAAATATATAAGGTATGTTGCTGTCGGGAGTATAAGTGGTCTCTGTCTGCCGGCACCTATACTCTTCAGACATCGTATCGGCATTCGCCACCGCCGCCTTATCCGTACCAAAGTAAACATCATGCGCCGCCGCATTAGTGCCCGCAGACCAGCTCACTGGATCGAACTCGGAAGGCTGAACTCCTCTTGCCTTGTCATACGGACTCGGGTTATAGGCAAGGTTCGGGTCGACCGCCGCGGCCCACACCGTTGTCATGCCCGCATTGGTCTGGTCATAGTCTATCTTTACCAAAGCACGAAGACCGGCCTCAGCAGGATAATTCACGTCATCTGTTATAATATCTCCGCTGCTAACACCATAGGCCGTAACATGGCCCAGGGCCACAAGCATCGGAAGTGTCGCCGTGTAACCGGGCGCGTCACGCCGGACTCCATCACTATCGTCACTAATGGGAGTATCACTGCCCGGGTCAAAAAGCCAGCCGTTGGCTACCGTAAGGTTGGTCTCACACGTCAGCACACCCTTGCTGACATCCATATGGCTCACAGGACCCATTGCAAAATCGCTGCAGTGCATGGTTCCGCCGTGAAGATCCAAGCGACCGGCACCGTTAAAGTTCATCCACGACCCGATGTAAACGTAGGTGCCGTTATACGTGCCGCCGGTTATATTGAAAAGGCCGTAACTGTCTGGCTCCCACCCTATCCAGAGCCCGCCGAAAATATCCAAATCGCCGCCACTCACGTTCATAACACCGTAAGCGTCGGTGTTGAATCCGAGCCAAACACCCTCCCAGGTAGCGTCACCGTAACCAATCACATTTACCTGGCCTTCGTTCATATCGAATCTGAAGTAACCGGAGTTATAGCCGCCGACGTCAATCCACCCGCCGACCGTTAAGGTTCCCCCCGTCATCGTCAGGACCACTTCATCTGCAGGCTTCTTGAAACCCATTTCCAGATAGTCGCACTCTGCGGCGATACCGTCCTGAATGATCGGCCCATTCCCGGGCTCGGTATAGGTATCATCCATGATGGCAACATCGTAGTCCTCGTAGAGATTAGGGACTCTGTCTAAGTCCCAGTTTACCGCTGTGTCCCAAAGCTGGTCACCCGCACCGTTGTCATTGTCCCACTCTATATCAGCTGCTAAGACATTGCCGACCAGAGATAGCACCAAAACAAAAGAAATTAAAAAATACAACACTTTAGACATGATAGTCCTCCTCTATAAAAATAAAATTAAAATTAAAAAGTAATACTAGTGTGTACTACAAATTCTGGTATGTACTACAAATTCTGGTATGTACTACAAATCACTTACTACTCCACGAAAAACGTAAAAACACCTTCCTCTGGTACAACCCCGCGAAAAACTTTTATTATTATAATATAATTTCTGTGCTTTTGTCAAAATAATTTAAAATAACTAAGGAAGTGCAGGTACCTGAACATCCACAGGCTCGAATTTCTTGTTCCATTTAAGTTTCCACAGGTCTTCAAGCTGTACGCGCCCCGCGTGCCCGTCGGCAAATGACAGGTTTATTGCCATTTTGTGCCTGTCAATACAAACCCGTGAAAAACCAACATCGTCCTCACCGCCTCCATACAGGTCAACGGGTACTTCCTGCCAATCCTGCGGCAGGCTGTCGACCCAGATAGAATCGCAAAAGACGGGGATATCAGCTCGTCCCGGTATGCCGTCTCTAAATGAAATACGCTTAAGTTCAAGCGGTAGAGTATTATAAGCATCCATCTGCTCAAAAGTCCAGCCGCCGACCCAACCGTTCATCGCATAGCTGCCTTCCGCGTTATAAGGCGTAACATGATACCGCCATGCACTCTTGGCTGAACCCCAAAAACCGCCCGCTACCGTCTGTGGTTTTCTCGTCGAGGGGCAAAAGATTACCGCCATCGCGCCTTCGAGCATTTGTTGGGGGTCGTCTCTGTAGTCATTATCCCCAAGATAACCGGCAATTTGGGTAAACCAAAAATCCTGGCCGCCTTGAGACTCGAGAGCTTTGTTATCATTACTTACCTGATACAGATTTAATCCTGTTGAAAGTTGCCTCAGATTGTTCTGACAGACTATCGCCCTGGCTTGCGACCGGGCCTTGCCCAATACAGGCATCAGGATCGACATCAAAAGTGCGATAATCGCAATCACCACGAGTAATTCTACTAAGGTAAACCCCTTGTTATTCATCCGAAAACCTTTCGTTTGTGACTACATCTCCTGTTTTCCAGGAGGTTTCTATACACCCTTTATCTATCGCCGTCATCAAAATTATCTGAGAGCCCCCTATCAATATCAATGTTGGGAAAACCAACACCCCCGTCGTTATAAAAACAAACACCGCACCTGAACTTCCTAACACATTCTCTTTAGCTTGCACACTCTAATTACTAGCTGATTATACCCAATATGTTCGCAAAAAAAGAAAGAGCCCATCGGATGTTTTCGGATTTTCCGCAGCTTATACACCTAAGCTGCGGCCTTGATTGATTCGGACCGGTTTATTAGGTTAAATTTAAGGCCGACTATTACCTAAAAAAGGATAGGGTTACACTGTTTCTGTGTCGTTGATTAGGGGAATTTAGCTCAGAAATACAAACTATCAGTGCAATTAGCCCCATTACCTGACAAATTTGTTCCGCATTTTGCGTGTGCTGCAAAAAAATATTGCATTTATTCCGGATAAAGCTGCTTGACACAGGCACAAAGATTATACTATAATCGTATAGTAGAGTAACAAGTATTTACGTGCGCGGCGTGAAGCAAGTCAATGGTTTTCATGCCTGTTGTAAAATAATAAATATTTTGGCGTGTAGCCAATGGAACACATTTGTTAGGAGGTGTGTGTCATGTCTGAGAAGTTGTATTTCTTAATTTCCCTTATTTTGGTCCTCTCTATGGCTGGGAGCGTCTTGGCTGTGAATGTGTACTGGAACAATAACAACGGAACGGGAGACCGCCGCTGGACCACGGCGTCGAACTGGACACCAAAAATCCCTGATGGCAACGATTATGCCATCGTCGATGACTATGTCGATGACGGCAACGGCCCGATTATCCAGGCCGGTGACATTGCACTGGCCGAATACCTCGACTCAGGTTCCGAGGTCCCACCACCTGAGGGCGTTGAATCGGTCATCACGATGACCGGCGGAACCTTAACGGTTGGAGGATGGCTCGATATCGGCAGCTACGCGCTCGGAGGTCACTACAGGTTCGATTTTAGTGGAGGAGATATAACTATCACCGGTTACGGTGATGGTACCTGGGAGGGCCTTTATATCGGATGGAACAGCGACTCTGCCATTATGAATATGAGTGGCGGCACTGTAGATATTCCTTCTGGCACTGTATTTATTGGCTCCGAACCAAACAGTCATGGTACCCTCAATATCAGCAGTGGTACTTTAAATGTCAGTAACGATATCGACATCGGTCCCTCGTCTGCCGCCGAAGGTGTGCTCAATATGACCGGAGGCTCTATTACCGCGGGCGAGTGGGTTAACGTCGGGGATGGGACCACTTATGGCGGTTACGGAAGATTAAATCTCCACGGTGGAACAATCCACTGCAATAATTTTACAATGGGCCCTGCAAGCCATACCGATATCGCCGGTGGCGTCCTTACTTGTAATACCGACCTGACGGTGCCCAATGGCTGGCTCTTTGACCCGGATAATGATGTCGCGTGCAACAGTTGTTCTTACACGGGAAATGTGCCGGCACTTATCGCAAGGGGCCGGATTACTGCCTATGACGTCAACAACGGTGAGATTATCACAGATGACGTCAATTATCCCGCCCAGGCCGGCCTCCGAGCACTGATAAAGGTTGACTATGACCAGACTAATCCGGGAATGACAACACTCTGGGCCGAGGCCGTCGACCCGAACCTTGCATACAACCCTCTACCGTTTGACAAGGCAACAGGTGTTCAGCCGGCTGAGTTCAGTACTATCAGCTGGTCTGGTGGAACCAATGCAGCACAACACGATATTTACTTCGGTACCGATAAGACAGCTCTTGAGTTTAAAACCCGACAGGCGGGTACCAGCTATGCTCACGGCGCCACTTTTGAACTCGCAACAGATTATTTCTGGCGGATTGATGAGGTCAATTCATCCGGCGGTGTACAGTGGCCCGGAAGCGTCTGGGAGTTTACTACGACTGACCATCTCATCGTTGATGATTTTGACTCCTATGAAAGTGGTGTCAACGAAATATTTGACACCTGGCTCGATGGGTTTGATAACGATACCGGGGCGGAAATTTACTCTGAGACCGATGCCAACTTTACACGCTCCGGCAAATCCGCAAGGTTTGTTTACAACAATTTTCAACTAGGCGTACCCACCGCAAAAAGGTATTCTGAGATCGAGGCACTTGCCTCGGCCCTTGGAGCCGGCACGGACTGGACACTCGGCGGACCAAAAGCATTAGTAATGTATTTCTATGGCCTGTCAGGAAACGACGCCAACGAAGCGCTCTATGTCGCTCTGGATGATGGAACCACCGTTGGAATCGTCAACTACAGCGGCGATGCCAATGACATAAGGAAAGAATCGTGGCACGAGTGGAATATTGACCTTGAGGACTTCAACAGTGCCGGCGTAAACCTTACTAATCTCTCAAAGATCTATATCGGCTTTGGAGTAAGGGGCAATACTACTAACCCCGCTGGCTCCGGTGAGGGCACCGTATATTTCGAAGATATAGGCCTCTATCCCCGTAGATGTGCCCCCGTCTATTCTTATGATTTTGGTGACATCACCGGCGACTGTACTTCCGATGGTTCAGACCTGGCAATAATGGCCTCTGAATGGCTACAGAGCGATAGCTGGATTTACCCGGCAGCCCCGACTTTTAACCCGGACGTCTGGTTCACGTTTGATGAGGGCTCCGGGCAGGTGACAACAAACTTAGGCCTTATGGGTACAGGTTATAACGGCCAACTCGGTAGCACGCCGGCGGCAGACCCTTGCGACCCAGCATGGATTACAAACGATCCGTCTCCCGACAGGTTAAAATGTCTCGAATTCGATGGAACTAATGATTATGTCCAGGTGCCGGAACTCAATTTCAACAGTAATACCGTGACGATTACAGCCTGGATAAACCGGGAACGTGCGCAAACCGCCTGGGCCGGAATCGTGCTTAGCAGAGAAGGTGAAAGCCCCGAAGGAATTCATCTTCGTGACTCCCAGGATTTAGGGTATAGCTGGAACAACGATGGTACCTGGGACTTCGACGCAGGTCTGGACATTCCACTCTCTCTTTGGACCTTTGTCGCTGTTGTGATTGAGCCCACAAAAGCTACGCTCTATATGAGCGACGGCACAACATACTCCACGGCGGTAAACGAGGTAGAGCATATTGTCCAAACCTTTGATGGCATTACTACCGTTGGCAGGGATTGGGACGGAAGAAACTTTGCCGGACGTATCGATGATGTCCGTATCTACAACAAGAGCCTCACTCCCGCTGAAGTCCTGGGCCTGGCCGGAGTTTCAGAAGCTCAGTATGGCCCATTGGATGTGTCCTCAAATGTGCTTCCAAGGATTCCGGACCCCGTTTATGTCCCTGCTTACGACCCCAACAACCCTGATATCATCGACTTTAGGGACTATTCCGTTCTTGCCGACAATTGGCTTGAGGATTTGCAGTTCCCGGGACTGTAGTCCTTTCTTGATGCGAATGCTAATCCGGGGCCTATATCTTGATATAGGCCCCGGTTGTATTTAGAGAAGGTGTTGGTTTATTTTAGCTCGCCGACAGTGCCTCGATAAGTTGCAACTTTATCCAGGCTGCTTTTTGAATTTTACATTGTCTTTTTCCTTTTTTATCTCTAATATATTTGCTCTTTTGAAAGTGATATTTAAATGTTACGCTTTTTGGGAAAACTTTTAGCCGTTCCCGTTAGAATGCTCGCCAATCTGGCCTCACTGGCGACTTTCATTAACGCCGAACCACTCTGGGCCGCCGCCTGGAAACTGAGCCGAAAACCTCAGGACGGAGCAAACTGGCTCTTTCTAAAGTACAGAAAATACGGACTCGAAGACGCAAGAGACCTCGCCAAAAAGATTCTGCCTCAAACAAAATCCTGCCTCTTCGTATCGGCTATCGCCTTCATCGAGTACCATAACAGAAACCCTAAAGCCGCCTGCCTCTGGGCAAACACCGCAAAAAAGGCAGGTTACGAAGAACCGGAGGCCCTCCTGATGTTGGAACTGATTCTAAGTGACATCCTGGAAGAATATGACCGCGCCCAAATCGTCGAACAGATACTTTCGCGAAATGACCTGCCCGGCCATGTCACTCTTAACGCACTCGTTGTAAAAGCAAACAGCTTGCTTGACCTTCAGAAATGGGAACAGGCCGAAAAAATCGCAGACCGAATACTCTCTATCCAGGAGCAAAACGATGCCAGATTTATTAAATGGGTCGTCTCACTCAAAAGAGATGAAAAGGCCCGGGCAGATGAGCATCTACAAAAAGCACGCGGTAAATTGCCAAATTCGGTTTTTTACCCGGCCATCGCGCACGGACTGCTCTGCCTCGGAAGAAAAAAAGACGCTATGGAGTCGCTCTGCAAAGCCGGGAAAATCGATTCTTATCTGAAACGCTCAAAGACCAAACTCGGACAACTAATCAGAAGCGAAGAATTCAAAAATTTCTCTATGGCAAAGGAGAACAAATGAGCTGGCAAATCGGATTGCTCTTGCTCCCGGGACTCGTCGTCGGACTCACTATTCACGAAGCCGCCCACGCCCTCTCCGCAAAGTGGCTCGGCGACCGAGGACCACAAAAAGCAGGCAGAATAACACTAAACCCTTTCAAACATCTTTCTCCCCTCGGAACACTCGCACTCTTCGTCCTCGGTTTCGGCTGGGGAAAACCCGTCGTCGTAAACCTCTACAACTTCAAAAAACCAAAACTTTATTACCTGCTCTCTTCACTTGCTGGCCCCGCCTCCAACCTCATGCTCTCCGCTATCGCACTCGCCGTACTTTATCTGCGCCCGCCGCTGCTGATTACATATGTCTTTATAAGCATATTTCTCGTCAATGCCATACTCGCCGTCGTAAATCTGCTGCCCGTCCCGCCTCTCGACGGCAGCAAAATCTGGCCCTGCATCATACCAGGCGCAAGACCCACCGTCTCCGCAAAATGGTCCAAAATCTGGATGGCCGTCCTGCTCGTCTGCTTCTTCACAGGGGCTATCGGAAGGATAATTCGACCCATACTTAACATGTTAATGTCACTATTACCGCCAAATCTCCTTAATTTTTAATCACAACCTCCAAACTGCAAGGCTCCGAGGTCTTCAAGGAAAACGACCTCTACCTCCTCATAAAAAAATAAAACCAACCACCCCAATTCTAAATTTTACCGCTATTGCCGACCGCTTCGCCAGTCCGGCAATCTCCCCTATTAATCAATCATCGGTAATCGATAATCAATTACAGCCCCTCCGCCCGGCCACGCGACTTTCAACGCCATATTGACAATCCACCTTACTGAGGTGTATTATCACTGAAAGACAGTTTTTAAAACCTGAGCTTATCCGGAGATAGCCATGAAAACGAATCGCAAAATTATCTTAAAAACCATTTGTGCCGCAATCTTCCTCCCCGCCTGCATCCTCGCCGCCGAACTCGATTCCACAGACGGACAAACGCATCCCTTCTCAATCCACGACATCCTCGCCATAGACCAACTCTCCGACCTGCAGCCTTCACCGGACGGCAGCTGGATTGTCTTCACACTGCGAAAAACCAACCTCGATGAAGACGAAAGACGGGCCGACCTCTGGCTCGTCAACAGCGACGGTACACAGCTAAGGCAGCTGACCACTCATCCCGAAAACGATTCTAATCCTCGCTGGGCGCCCGACGGCAAATCTATCTGGTTCCTCTCAAACAGGACCGACTCCTCTCAGGTTTGGCAAATCCCCATCGACGGCGGCGAAGCCCGGCAAATCACCGACCTGCCCCTCGACGTCGCAAATCTCGTCGTCTCCCCTGATGGAAAACAAATCGCCTTCACAATCGAAGTCTTCCCTGATTGCAACACCATCGAATGCACAAAGGACCGGCTCGACGAAATCGAGCAAAGAAAAACCTCTGGCAGAATCTACGACCAAATATTCTTCCGCCACTGGGACACATGGAAGGACGGCCGCCGCTCACACCTCTTCGTTATGCCATCAGACGCCGGTCAGCCCGTCGATGTCATGAACGGCATGGACGCCGACACTCCTTCCAAACCTTTCGGCGGCCCCGGAGAAATCACCTTCACACCCGACTCAAAACAAATCATCTTCACCGCACGAAACGTCGGAAACCAAGAACCATGGTCCACCGACTTCGACCTCTACTGCGTACCCGTCGATGCCTCCGCTCCCCCCAAATGCCTCACCGAAAAAAATCAGGCATGGGACACCAATCCCCTCTTCTCTCCCGACGGAAAAACGCTCGCTTACCTCGCAATGTCACGACCACGCTACGAGTCCGACCGCTTCAGAATCGTACTCCGCAGCTGGCCCGAAGGAAAAAGCAAAATCCTTACCGAAAATTGGGACCGCAGCCCCTCATCTATCCGCTTCTCCCCCGATGGAAAAACAATCTACGCTGCCGCAAACAACATAGGCCAAAAATCTCTATTCGCCGTCGATACGGCCACCGGAAAAGTCCGAACCATACTGAATGATGGCTGCGCATCTTCACCCGCCGCAGTTGGACAAAGAATCGTTTGCCTCCGCGACAACCTCAAGTCACCCGCCGAAATCTATTCACTCAATCCCGACGGCTCGGATATTCGGCAACTCACCTGCATCAACGCCGAAAAAATCGCCGCCGTCCGAATGGGCGATTACGAACAGTTCTCCTTCGAAGGCTGGAACAAAGAAACCGTCTACTGCTACGTAGTAAAACCCGCCGACTTCGAACCCGAAAAAAAATACCCCGTCGCATTCCTCATTCACGGCGGCCCACAGGGCTCCTTCGGAAACCACTTCCACTACCGCTGGAACCCACAGGTCTACGCCGCTGCAGGCTACGCCGCCGTCATGGTCGACTTCCACGGCTCCGTCGGTTATGGCCAGAAGTTCACCGACTCAATCCGAGGTGACTGGGGTGGAAAACCGCTCGAAGACCTCCAAAAAGGACTCGCCGCCGCACTCCAACGATATCAATGGATGGACCCCGACAACGTCGCAGCACTCGGCGCTTCTTTCGGTGGCTACATGATTAACTGGATTGCCGGCAACTGGCCCGACCGCTTCCGATGTCTCGTCAATCACGATGGCAATCTTGACGAACGTATCGCATATTTCGACACCGAGGAACTCTGGTTCCCCGAATGGGACCATCTCGGCACACCATGGGACAACCCCCAAAGCTACGAAAAACACAACCCCGTAAACTTTGTCAAAAACTTCAAAACCCCCATGCTCGTCATTCACGGCGAACTCGATTATAGGGTCGTCGACACCCAGGGCCTCTCGACTTTCACCGCACTCCAGCGACTCGGCATCGAAAGCAAACTACTCTACTTCCCTGACGAAGGCCACTGGGTCAGCAAACCCCACAACTCTATCCTCTGGCACGAAACCGTTCTAAAATGGCTCGAAAAATGGACTAAAAAATAAAAAACCGCAACCTTTGCACTACCTGCTAAAAGTCATCCTCATCCTCATCCTCATCTTCATCCTCATCTTCATCTTCATCATCATCCTCAACCTCCTGCTTCAGAATGGTCCCGTCTGCGGCCACTTCGATTTCCATCTCCTTGCCGTCCTTAACCACTTCCGCTTCGTACGTCGTCTCCGGCACATCCAGCTTCTTTAACGTCACCACCCAGTACGTCACTTCCTTCGTCACCTCCTCTATCTCACCGCCTTCGCACGCCTTCTCTATCGCCGCCTTCACCGCCGCGGGCACCTCACTTAGCGGGACCTCCGTCTCCTTCTCAATAACCTTACCGTCCGCCGATATCGTCAGCTCCACGTCCTGTCCCTCTTGTTCCAGCTCAACCTCGTAAACAATTATGCATTCCTCTTCCGCCTGGGCCTCTTCAATCTCTGCTCTCGGATACTCCGCACTGATGGCCGCCTTCACCGCATCGGGCAGCGGATCGCACTTTTCCTTACCTGCATGTGCTGCCACCCCAGCCAATACAACAATCAGAACAATAATACCCGCTGCTCTCAAATTCCTCGTTTTCATTTCTTAACCTCCTTAATAAAAAAAAACCAATAATGTTTCTTCTTACTCGCCCTA
>Ga0307379_10002130_pt1 | contig 29775 bp, 30 predicted proteins | sample UN2MG_FD_202237 | JGI IMG/M metagenome (GOLD analysis project Ga0307379, IMG submission 202237) | Soil microbial communities from Risofladan, Vaasa, Finland - UN-2 | ecosystem: Environmental > Terrestrial > Soil > Coastal area > Acid sulfate soil | place: Finland: Risofladan, Vaasa | collected...
CTCACTGTCGAAAACCACGAACTGCCTGTCGCCCTTCTCGGCCACATACGCCACCCGCTTCCCGTCCGGGCTGAAAGCGAGGCTGTCGTTCACGATCTCGTCGTACTCCGGCCCCGCCTGGCCGTCGATGACAATGAACCACTTGCTGCCCCCCGGGGCCCCATACACCGCCCGCATGGCCGCATACGCCACCCGTTTCCCGTCCGGGCTGAAGATAAGGCTGCCCTTGCCAATTGTGTCGTACTCCGGCCCCTCCTGGCCGTCGATGACGACAAAATGCCTCATGTGGCCCTTCGATGCCGCATACGCCACCCGCTTCCCGTCCAGGCTGAATTGAAGGCTTCCTGCCCCAATTCTGTCGTACTCCGGCCCCTCCTGGCCGTCGATGACGACGCAAAACTTCTCGCCCATCGCGGTAAGAGCAGTAACATGCGCCGCCCGCTTCCAGTCCGGGCTGAAAACGAGGCCAAAAATCCCCCCCTCATACTCCGGCCCCGCCTGGCCGTCAATAACAACGCAGAATTTGTCGCCTTTGATCACCACGAAGGCCACGTGGCAACCGTCTTCGCTGATAATGGTTTCAATAAAGCGGGTCGGAATCGGCCCGAGGGGAATCTCCTCGATCTTGTAGGAGGCCGCGGCGCCGCCGGCCTGCGGCGATTCCGCACCACAGACGGCGACCGGAGCGAGGATCGCAAGCAACGCAAGAACCTGTATGGTCCGCATGACGCCCCCTTTCTATCCTCCCTCTCCCTGGACGGGAGAGGAAAACTACGAAACAGGCCCTACTCAGGTCCGCACCAGGCCGCGCTCGCCCTCGGCCCAGCCGACATAGACATCGTCGCACACTTCGGAGGGGTCGGGATACGGGCTTTCTTCGACGGCAAACTTTTCGGCCTCTTCGATTGCGGCGTCCACGTCGGCCTGAAGGGCCGCAAATTCCTCTTCCGTCAGTAACCCCTCTCCCACCAGATCATTCTTGAACAGAATGATCGGGTCGCGCTCGTGCCAGTACTGTTCCTCTTCCTTGGTGCGGTACTTGCGCGGGTCGCTCCGCGAGTGGCCGCGGTAGCGATAGGTCTTGGCCTCGATGAGCGTGGGCCCCTCGCCGTTGCGGGCGCGGCCAGCGGCCTCAAGCACCATCCGGCGGACCTCCAGCACCTGCTGACCGTCCACCGGAAAACCGGGCATCGCATACGACTGCGCCCGGGGGTAAATCTCCTCCAGGGCACAGGCCCGCTCGACCGAGACGCTCATGCCATAAAGGTTGTTCTCGCAGATGTAAACGACGGGCAGTTTCCACTTGCCGGCCATGTTGAGCGACTCGTGGAATCCGCCCGTGTTCGAAGCGCCGTCGCCGAAGAAGCAGAGGACCACGCTGCCGGTCTTTTGCATTTGGACGGCCAGGCCGGCGCCGGTGGCAACGGGAATGTTGCCGCCCACGATGCCCGTGGCGCCCAGGTTGCGGCTGGCGACGTCGGCGATGTGCATGGACCCTCCGCGGCCCTTACAGTAGCCGGTCGCTTTGCCGCACAGTTCCGCCATCATCAGTTTCAGGTCGGCCCCCACTGCCAGGCAGTGGCCGTGACCGCGATGGGTGCTTGTGATGTAGTCGCGATCGTCTATGGCGGAACAGGCGCCGACCGCGACCGCCTCCTGGCCGGCATAGACGTGGCTGGCGCCCTGGAGGACGTCGCGGGCGAGCAACTCGAAGACCTTGTCCTCGAACGCCCGGATTTCCATCATGCGCCGAAGGAGCCCGACCTTAAACTCCCTGGATGGTTCCTCGGCCCTTTTCGCTTGCCGAACTTTGCTCATTCGCTCCTCCGTAAAACTGCGGCGACACCCGCGAAAGCACAAAACTATACCCGCAAGGCTTCGGGAACACAACGCAGGATGTCGAGCGCCGTAAGGCCCAGGATGCCGACGCGCTCCCCGCGTGAGGTCCCGCCTAAGCGGACGGCCGCCAGGTCCCCCGCCCGGCCGTGCGCCCACACGGCCAGGACCGCCGCGTCGAACGGCTCCATGCCGGCCGCCACGAGCGCCGCGAGCATCCCCGTTAGGACGTCGCCGGCGCCGGCGGTCGCCATGCCCGGGTTGCCGGTCTCATTGACGTGCATCCGCTTGCCGTCGCAGACAACCGTGCCCGCACCTTTAAGGACGGCGACGGCGCCGAGTTCCGCCAGGCGCGTTGCGGCGGCCTGGCGGTCGGCCTGGACCTCTTTGGCCGTCGTCCCGAGGAGGCGCGCCGCCTCGCCGGGGTGCGGCGTGATGATGACGGGAACGTCCGCGGCGGCCAGCGCTTCTGGCACCCTGCCGGCAATGACGTTGAGGGCATCGGCATCCAGAACGAGGGGGATCCTGGCCCGGACGAGCACCGACCGGACCACGGACCTGACGCCGCGCGTCTGACCCAACCCGGGCCCCATCGCAAGGACGTGCCGGCCTTCGGCCAGGTCGAGGATTTTCCCCGCCGCCCGGGCCTTAATCGAGGCGCCGTCGTCCGGCAGTGGGGCCGTAGTGCAACACGGCGCCAGGGCCGCCACGGTATCGAGGGCCGAGTCGGCCGTCGCGATCTTCACCAGGCCCGCCCCGGCCCGCAGGGCGCCGTTGCCGACGAGCGCGGCCGCGCCCGCCATGCCCCGGCTCCCGGCCACGACCAGGACGAGGCCGGCCGTCCCTTTGTGGGCATCGGGCGGGCGCGCCGGCGGTTTCGGAATGTCGCGGACGCGCCTCACGGAATTGGATCCTCCCGTGTTAGTGCGAACCCATGCTCGCCGCGCAAGCGCGGCGGCTAACTGCACGGCGTGCAATCAATCGCACCCCGTGAGATGCTGAGCGGTGCGGAGAATCGCGGCGGCCAGGCACGCAGCGCCGAACCCGTTATCAATGTTGACGACGCCCACCCCTGCCGCACAACTGTTCAGCATCGTAAGGAGCGGCGCAAGGCCTGAGAAACTGGCCCCGTAGCCGATGCTCGTCGGAACCGCAATCACCGGCGCCTGGACCAAGCCGCCGACCACGCTTGCGAGCGCCCCCTCCATACCGGCCACGACGATGATAACCGTTGCCTTTGAAATCGCTTCCGAATGCGCCAGAAGCCGATGGATTCCTGCGACGCCCACGTCATAGAAGGTGTCGCAGCGGCAGCCGAGCAGTTCGGCCGTGACGCGGGCCTCTTCGGCCACGGGCATGTCGCTCGTCCCGGCCGAGACGACGGCCACCCGCCCGGGGAGCGGCGGACACGGTTCGCCCCGGGCCAGAACAATCGCGCGGGCGGCCTCGTGATAAATGGCGTCCGGATACGTGGCCCGGACGGCCTCATAGACGGCGGGGTCGGCCCGGGTCGCCAGAATGTTGGTCCCTTGACCCGCCATCCGTTCCACGATGGCCAGGACCTGCTCTTTTGTTTTACCGGGGCAGAAGATGGCCTCCGGCAGCCCGCACCGCAGCGCCCGATGATGATCGAGTTTGGCGAAGCCGAGGTCCTCAAATGGCATGTGCCGGAGGCGCTCGGCGGCTTCCGCCGGCGACAGGTCGCCGCTGCGGACCTTCTCCAGCAATTGTCGCAGTCGTTCGCTGTCCATGTACGGCCGTCCTGACACAGGCTCGAAACGCTTTCCGTGATGCCCGACCCGGATGCAAGCACTCGCCCGGGTCCATCTCACTAGGATATGGCTTCACGCACGATGTCGAAAAGGAAAATCTTGCCCACGAGGAAGAACACGACGGCCAGGACGCCTGCCGCCGGAACCGTGATGAGCCACGAGCCGAATATGTTGCGTGTGACGCGACGATTGACGGCGGCCAGGCCGCGCGCCAGCCCAATGCCGAGAATGGCGCCGACAAGCGTATGCGTCGTTGAAACCGGGAGTTTCATCCTTGTGCACACGAGCACGGTCGTGGTGGCGGCGATGCAGGCAGCCACGCCCCGGGATGGGGTGATTTGCGTTATCTTCTGCCCCACGGTATCCATCACACGGTAGCCATAGGTTGCGAGGCCTACGACGATGCCGCATCCCCCCAGCGCAAGAACCCACGGCGGAACATACACCTGCATCTTAATCGAGCAGGTCGAACAGATATCCAGTATGGCGGCAAGCGGGCCGATCGCGTTGGCCACGTCATTCGCCCCGTGCGAGAAAGCGACCGTGCAGGAACCGACCACCACCAGGGGGGCAAAAACACGCTCCACCACATCTAGTTGCTCCCCCAGGGGAAGACCGCTCTTGTGTCTCAGCGCACGGCGAATGAGGATTCTCGAAACAAGTCCCGCCAGCAAGCCAACGGCTCCGGCGAGAAGGAACGCATGGTTCCCCGTCAGCCACTCCGCCCGCTCCGCAATCAGGTGTCTCAGGCCCTTGTAAACGATCGCCAGCGTCACCACCACCGTCATGGAGAAAACGATGTAAGGCGTGACCCTGATGGCGGCGCGCACAGGTTTTTCCCGGCCCAGGATCAGCCTGCTGATGATTCTGAAGATGACGAATCCCAAAATCCCACCGGCGATCGGGGAAAGGAACCAACTCGCGACAATCTGTCCCATCTTGCCCCAGTGCACGGCGCTCCAGCCTGCCGCGACGACGCCGAAGCCCGCCACGGCGCCGACAATCGAATGCGTGGTGGAGACCGGCATCCCCATCCACGTGGCGAGGTTCAGCCACACCGCTGCCGCCAGAAGCGCTGCCGCCATCCCGAGGAGAAACAGCGCCGCGGCTCCGCCCTCCGGCAACCCCGGCAGGGCAGCGACGGCCTGGGGATCCACGATTCCTTTGCGGACCGTATCCGTCACGTGGGCCCCGACCAGCACAGCGCCGGCGAACTCACAAATGCCGGCGGCTATGACGGCCCACTTGATACTGATGGACCGGGAACCTACCGCGCAGCCCATGGAATTGGCGACGTCGTTGGCGCCGATGTTCCAGGCCATGTAAAGCCCGAGAAGGCCCGTCAACGCGACGATGATGGTCACAGGTTCCATAAAATCGGAGGGGTGACGAATCCAGAGACCCGGTTCTTATCCCTTGAGGATCATGCTCCTCAGCAAGTCGCCCGTGTTCTCCGCCGCGTTGGCTATCTGACTCAACGCCTCGATCATCTTATCGTAAAACAGGATGGTTGTCGGATCGAGTTCGTCCTCCAAGTGGTAGATCTTCTGGCACAATCGGCGCTGCATCCTGTCGGCCTTCCACTCCTCTTCGCCCAGACCGCCTATCCGCTCGAGCACCGATTTCGCCTCGGCGCCTCCGAACGCCGTCTCGGCCAGATTCTGAAGTTCCACCGCCGCTTCCGCAAGCATGTTGCTGACATGCACCACCTGGTCGACAAAACCGAAGAAATCCTCTTTGAGCAAGGGGTGGATCTTCGTCTCGCGAATGATGAGGATAACCGCAAAGTCCTCCGCGCTATCGGCTATCTGGTCCTGGCAGTGGAGAAAGTCTTCTAACTCTTCTCTATCGACCGGCAGAAAGTAGCGTCGCGGCAACTGCTCGCGGATCTCGTGCTTAATCCGGTCCGCCTCATACTCCAGTTTCGACACCTCGTCCTGGAGTCGGTGAATTTCCTCGCGATCTTCCCTCGCCAGAGCCTCCATCAGCGGCCTGACAAGTTTCACACATTCGTGGACCTTTTTCGTGTGCTCCACGAGCGGACCGAATGGCGACTTTCCGAATAACTCCTTGATCAGACTCATCGCGCCACCTCCGGTTAGGCATCCAGGCAACCAACACGTTGCCGGCCTCTGAGAACTCGGATTGTAAACAGCGGAGGGCCTCTGGCAAGCAATTTCGCCTGCGGCCTTCTGGGGTCGGGTGTGACCACGGATTATGGCGCGAGGCGGCAGCGCGGTGGCCGTTCTGGGTCACCGCGCGGTGGGCAGGAATGCCCACCGCGCTATCCCCCATTTGGGGCGACGCCCAGTTGACAAAGTAGCGCTGGGCGGTAGCGCAGGGGCGGATGGGCCTCCTACGTCCGCGCTTCAAGATCCAGGTCGGCGGTGCGGCCGGCCTCAACGTAATGATACGCCAGTCCCGCGACCATCGCCGCGTTGTCCGTGCAATACTCCAGCGGCGGCAAGAGGACCTCAAGGCCGAGCGATTCGGCTTCTACCTGGAGCCGCGCGCGCAGCCGACGATTGGCCGCAACCCCTCCGCCGATGAGGATCCGATCCACGCCGCACGCCTCCGCCGCCCGCATCGCTTTTCCCACCAGAACGTCCACCACACACTCCTGGAAACTGGCGGCCACGTCGGCGCTTTCCTGGGTCGAGAGGCGGGTCGCGCGGCGTTTCGCTTCCGCGCCCTTGCCCCGCACGTGATAAAGCACCGCCGTCTTCAGGCCGCTGAAACTGAAGTCCAACGAGTCCGCCCCCAGCCACGGACGGGTGAACTCGACCGCGCGCGGCGACCCCCGTTCAGCCGCACGCTCGATGCTCGGCCCACCGGGATACTCGAGGCCAAGCAGCGCGGCAACCTTGTCGAACGCTTCGCCTGCCGCGTCGTCCGTCGTCGCGCCCAGCAGCGTATGGGCGGTCGGCCCTTCGGAATGATAGAGGCTGGTATGCCCGCCGGAAACGATGAGGCTCACGCAGGGGAACGGCAACCGCTCCCGCTCCAGGCAGGCCGCGTAAATGTGGCTCTCGATATGGTCAACGCCGACCAGCGGCACCTCGTGGAGCCAGGCAAGCGTCTTGGCGGCCGTCAGACCCAGCAGCAGCGACCCGATCAGTCCGGGCCGGTTCACCACGGCGACGGCGTCCAGCGCGCCGGCGGGCGTCTCGGCCTGCTCCAGCGCCTCGGCCACCACAGGGATAAGCGCTTCGATGTGAGCCCGCGAGGCAATCTCCGGAACCACGCCCCCGAACTTGCGGTGAATTTCCACCTGGCTGGCAATGACGTTGGAGAGGACGCGGCGGCCGTCCCCCACCACCGCCGCGCACGTCTCGTCGCACGAGGTTTCGATGCCCAGGACTCTCATCGGCCCTTGTGCCGCCGTCACCCCTACGCAGCCTTCTTCAGGTAGTTTTCGATGACCTCCATGCTCCGCAAAACGTCGAGGGCACGCTGGAGTTGGCGGTCGCCGGCCAAGGGGTCAACTTCCCGGGTTTCCCGTTCGGGGGGCACCGCTTCCGGCGCGGGCGGCTCCATTTCTTCAACGGGCGGTTCGTCTTCCTGCTCATCTTCGCCCGCGCCGGGCTGAGGTTCTTCGGCGGCGGGTTCCTTTTCGTCCGCCCCGTCCCCCTCGTTGTCATGAATAATCTCGGCTTCCTGCCGGGCGCGGACAACGCGGACATATTCCTTCGCATCCACCGGGACGACTATGTCCGGCATCACGCCCCATTCGTCCTCGTCGGTCATCTCCTCGTCGTGCTGGATGTTGCGGCCGCTCGGCGTGTAGTACTTGCTGGTCGTGAGTTTCAGCGCCGCCCGTTCGCCCTCCAGCGGAATGACGTTTTGGACGCTACCCTTCCCGAAGGTCCGCTCGCCGAGGATGATGGCGCGGCTGTGATCCTGAAGCGCGCCGGCGACAATTTCGCTCGCGCTCGCGCTGAACTGATTCACAAGGACCACCATGGGAAAGTATGGCAGCGTTCCCTCTTTCGTGGCGGTCGCTTCCCAGTGCGGGGTGATGCGCCCCCTGGTCTGGACGATGACGCCCTCGTCCAGAAATAAGTCGCTCATTTTCAGCGCGACGGGCAGTTGGCCGCCCGGATTGAAACGAAGGTCCAGCACGAGGGCCTTCAGGCCGTCCTCAAGCATCGCTTCGAGAGCCCCGCGAAGTTCCTCCACCGTGTTGTCCACAAATCCGCTCACGCGGACGTACCCGATCTTCTTATCCGCCTCGAGCATCCAGACCCACTGCTCGTCTTCGCCGCGACGGAAACCCTTCACCGTCCGCACCTCGATCATCGCCCGGGTAATCGTGATGTCCTCCGTCTCGCCCGTCAGGTGGCGGACGGTAATCGTGACCTTGGTCCCCGGCTTTCCCGTGAGAACCTTGACGGCGTCGTTCAACGTGATGCCGTCGGTGCTCTTGCCTTCGATGGCCAGGATGACGTCGCCGGCCAAGATGCCTGCGCGGTAGGCCGGCGTGTCCTCAAGCGGGCTGATGACCGTCAGCATGCCCCGGCGCATCCCGATCTGGATCCCGATGCCGCCGAACTTCCCGTGCGTCATCTTGTTGAACTCGTCTATCTCGTCCTCCGGGACGTAAGTGGAGAAGGGGTCCAGACCGCCGAGCATCCCATTGATGGCGTCCTTGAACATCTTCTTCGGGTCCACGTCGCGCACGTACTGCTTCTGGACGATTCGGACGATCTCGATAAAGCGGTCGTATTGCTCGATCAGTTCCTCGCCGCCGACTTCCTGCTCCGCCGCCGCGTCGAACACCCACGCCAGCAGACCGCCTGCCACCAGACCAAGAACCAGCCCGATCACTTTTCCGCGTATCATTCCGTATCTCCTACTTGCCACGCTCGCGCACTTCCGTTCCGCAGCATTGTACCCGCCGGCAGCCGATTTTCAACACCCCGTTTTCGCCCGCCGGTGCGGACTCCTCGGCCCGATGCCTCACCGGGGCGACCGAAGAGGCACTGGCGGAACCGCGTCGCCAGAACGCCGACGTAGGCGGCGGTGATGGCGGGCGCCGGCCGGCATCTCCCCAGTCGAATGGCGACCGCCCGAAGCGCCGCGTTGGCCCTTGCCGCCACCGGTTCCCGCGCCAGGCACCCTTCGGCCAGCATGTCAACCAATCGCTCGAGCCACTCGCGCTTCGGCCGCGGACGCGCCGCTACCGACGCCAGAGGCCGGACCCCCGCCAGCGCACCGAGCACCACCATCGCCGGAACACCATAACGCCGGCCCTCAATCACCTTGCGCCAAAGCCGCCGCGCCCGCCGAAGACACTCGCGCCGCACCAGACGCGCCTCGGCACGCTCCGGAACGGACAGGCGACCCGCCGGCCGCGCCCCCAATACACTCCCTCCTGCGGCCTTCGGACCTTCCTCGCCCCAAAGGCGTGTCTCCAACCGCGCCCGCGACACAAGACGGCGTGACCGGCAAAGGACAAGCGGCACCTCACAATGAGGGCACCGGCGCACGCCGGCGTCGCGGGGCCAACGCCTCCGGCACTGTGGACATAGGCGCCGGACCAGGGACCGGGGAACCGCAAGGCCCAACGCGCACACCAGGCGCGCCAGCGGGCTCACCAGGAACGCGTGGGACCGGAACCGGTTGGGCACCTGGCCCAGCAGAAGGTAGCGGAGGACGGAGGGGAACGCATCAATGCCGGGGGCCCACCCGAACGGCGGACCGTCCGGTCGGCCCGGCGCCCCTTCGCCCACGATGCGGGCGTCGCGGCGTCCGGCGGCCAGGCTCCCCAGGAAAACCCAGGCCAGCGGCACCGCCACCTCGTGCTGCAAATCCTCGCAACCAGGGCCGCGCGTCGCCAGCCCCATCATCGCGAGCGCCGGCGCCGCCACGCGCCACACATCGCCGACAAGGTCGGGCCAGTAGGCCTCCACCCGCCCGTCGGGCGCCACGAGCCGCGCCGCCCACAGACGCATCAGGCACGCCGGCCCCGCCCCCGGGCCGAGCGCCGGGATGCGCTCGGCGATCCAGCGCGACCATGCGATGCTCTCGGGCCGGCTGACCAGCGCCAGCGCATCGCGCCGAAAACGGTCTTTCGACCGCCCATCGGCCGACGCGCGGCTCTCGATCTCCTCGCGGAGGGGTCGCGGCACCAACGGGATCAGCCTTAGCGCCGCCCACCCTCGCACCTCGGGCGAGAACCGCTCGGACGCTTCTCTGGCTGACACGTTCGTCACGCTGAATCCCGTTCGCCTCGGCGGAGAGATGAGCCGGTCCCGGCGCGCCGGGACCGCTCCCCGCGCCAACACTGGTAGGCCGCAACCGGGACGGATGCTACACCCACCATCCCAGGCAACCATCACAAGGTTAAGTCTAGCCCACGATTTGGCTTCAGGCGGCGTGCAGCAGGGGGAGATGTGACACATGTGTGTCGCACCAGGGCCAAACTAATGACACCGCTTTGGGCGGGAACCTGTCCGCCGACCATTTAGCCGCCCACCTTGTCGTAGCGGAGCGAAGACCCGCCTCAGGAGGGGCGGGCGGTGAGAAGTCGCAACGAGCGTCGAGCACGGAGTGCCCAACCGTCCGGGTTCAACCAGCACCCGGCAAGGCGCGCCTTCAGGCTGACGGTCACGCATAGCGTTCGCAGACAGAAAGGAGAGGAAGCATGACGGTTCAAGAGCTTGAGGATGAGGTTTGGGAACAGGACAGAATCAGGATAGTAATCAGGGATGCATCAACGGCAAAGGTCAAGACCTACTGTCACAAGAATGCAGCCCAAGCAAGCTGGCGCATCACCCAGTTTCTACAGAAACGGATTGTTCCGCTGCTCAACGGGCAAGAAGTGGTCGTCCTGGAGGGAAACGGAGAGCAACCCCATGGCGGGAGGTCGCTCAGTTCCATTCGGGCCTCCTACAGTCCTGCAAATGACTGAGTGGGGGCATATTCCTCAACCCTCGCGCGAATCGAGGACATGCTCAGTCATGGCGTTGGAGGCGGAGAACCTCATATGGCCGGTCGAAAAAGTCCGCACGTACGACAAGACGGGCGGTCGAGCGGACCGCCCCGACGGCGATGCTCCTTTACAGCCTGATCGTGGTGTGGTTTGCCCGCGAGGGCCATCCGTCTCTCTCGTTCCCGAACCGCCCCTGGTACCGTCAGAAACACAGGGCCTCCTTCGCCGATATGCTCTCCACCCTGCGGCGGCAGTGCCTGCGCCAGGCTTTTTTGCAGACCCCGGTCTGGAACCGGGGGTCGAAGAAAATCGTGGAATCCCTCATCGCACTCTGTTCCCGAGCCGCATAAGAGACCGGTTTTCGGATAGGCTCTTAGGCGCTTTCGCGCAGGGGTTCGGCTTCGGCCAGGAGGTCCGCTTCGCCGCGCACCACCTCCGCCGTGACGATGTAGCGGTAGCCCTTCGGCCGATTGGGCAACTCGAACATCGGGTCGAGCATCAGGTTCTCGATGATGGCCCGCAGGGCCCGGGCGCCGGTGTTGCGCTCCATTGCCTTGTGCGAGATTTCGCGAAGCGCCCCGTCCGTGAAGACGAGTTCCGCGTCCTCCATCTCGAAGAACTTCTGGTACTGTTTGGCGAGGGCGTTCTTCGGCTCGGTGAGGATGCGGCACAGGGCGTCTTCATCGAGCGGCATCAGCGGCGTGATGATGGGCAGGCGGCCGACCATCTCCGGAATCATGCCGTAGGCGATCAGGTCCTCCGGGATGACCTGCGAGAGGACTTCGCGCTGGCGCGCGAGCCGGTCGCCTCCGCGGTGTTCGCCTTCGATGAAGCCGATGAGGCTGCGGCCGATGCGGCGGGCAACGATCTCGTCGAGGCGGTCGAACGTCCCCCCGCAGATGAACAGGATGTGCGTCGTGTCTATCTGGATGTATTGCTGCTCGGGGTGCTTGCGCCCGCCCTGCGGGGGAATGTTGGCGATGGTTCCCTCGAGCATCTTTAAGAGGGCCTGCTGGACACCTTCGCCGGAGACGTCGCGGGTGATGGAGACATTCTGGCTGGTGCGGCCGATTTTGTCGATCTCGTCGATGTAGAGGATGCCCTGCTCAGCAGCCTTAAGGTCGTAGTCCGCCGCCTGGAGGAGTTTCAGGAGGAGATTCTCAACGTCCTCGCCGACGTAGCCCGCTTCGGTGAGGGTCGTCGCGTCGCCGATGGCGAACGGGACGTTCAGGACGTGGGCGAGGCTCCGGGCGATGAGCGTCTTGCCGCAGCCCGTCGGGCCGATGAGCAGCAGGTTCGACTTCTCCAGTTCGACCTCTTCGTCTCCGGTCTCACCGAGGCTCAGGCGCTTGTAGTGGTTGTGGACGGCGACGGAGACGCTCTTTTTGGCCCGTTCCTGGGCGATGACGTAGAGGTCGAGGAAATCTTTGATTTCGCGCGGCGCAGGCGTGCGACCGAGGGTCGCTCGGCGCATGCCGGCCTGGCGGTGCTCGTGCTGGACGACGGAGTGGCACAACTGGACACACTCGGCACAGATGTATGTCCCGCCGCGGCCCTCGACCAGCGGCCCGGTGTCCCGGGCGCTCTTGCCGCAGAAACTACACGTCGGATTGTGGCGCGGCCCCTTGGGCCCGCCGTTACTCTTGGCCATCCGGCTTTCTCCCTTCCGGCGACCCCTCCCGGCCCTCTGTGTGGTTTATCGGGTCTCGGGGCACCTCGTCTCCAGCCTCGGTTGCATCTGCCCGGCTTACGCGCCGGTGCTCCGCCGCACCAGCAGCGACGATTTGAGCGCGGACGGCTTCGTATTCCTCCTGGGTGATTGCGCCGGCATCTCGCTGGCGCCGGAGCCCCTCGAGGTCCAGACCGCGCGTGGCTTTGCGCGGGTGCCGCAACCGATACGACCAGTAACGCACCAGAGCCAGGACCACGAACACGAGCAGGACGAGCAGGACGCCACCGTACACAAGCAGCATCAAATCCTTGGGATACGAGCCCCACATCGGTGTGACTTTCAAAGCGGACGGGACCTGCTCCGCCACGAGCATCCCTACACCTCCCCGGAGCGAGGTTCCCCGGAAACGGATAGGGGCGACCGCTCAGGTTTCGGCCGCCGGCTCATCAGGTCCGCCAGGGCGTCGGGCGCCGGCTTGCCGTCAAAGAGGACGTGGTGCACCTCCTGCGTAATCGGCATCTCGACGCCGTGCCGCTCGGCCAGGGCGACGGCGCTGCGGGTCGTCTCGACGCCTTCGGCCTGGACGCGGCCCATCTCGTCGAGGACGTCGGCGAGCGCGCGTCCGCGCCCGATTTCGCAGCCGACATGATGGTTGCGGCTGAGCGTCGAGGTGCAGGTGGTCACGAGGTCGCCGAGGCCGGCCAGCCCCGCGAAGGTCTCGGCCCGGGCGCCCATGGCGGCGCCCAGGCGCGTGATTTCCACCAGGCCCCGCGTCACCAGGGCCGCCTTGGCGTTCGAGCCGAGTTCCAGTCCGTCGCAGATGCCGGCGGCGATGGCGATGACGTTCTTCAGCGCTCCTCCCAACTCCACGCCCGGAATATCGTCGTTCGTGTACACGCGGAACCAGGGCGTCGCGAACGCTTGCCGCGCCGCCTCGGCAGTTTCCGGGTCCGCCGACGCCACGACCACCGTGGCTGGCAGACAGTTGGCCACCTCGCGCGACAGGCAAGGCCCCGAAAGGACCGCCAGGCGCTTCGGGCCTGCGACCTCGCCGACGACCTCGCTTGGCCGAAGGAGTGTCTCGCGCTCGATTCCCTTGACGACCGAGATGTAAACGGGTTCGGCGGGCAGGTCGGCCTTGATCCGCTTGAGCACCGCTCGCAGATACTTCGTCGGGACGGCGATGACGATCAGGTCCGCGCCGTCGCACACCTCGGCGGCGTCGGTCGAGACGAGGAGATTCCTGGGGAGCCGAAAGCCCGGCAGGAACCGCTTATTTTCGCCGTCGCGGCGCATCGCCTCGGCATGCTCGGGGAACGCCGACCACATCCGGGGCTGAAGCCCCGTCTCGGCGAAAAGCATCGCGGCGAGCGTCCCCATGGCGCCATCGCCGATGATTGCCGCGCGTTTCGTCATGACGACCTCTTTCTAACGTGCTTGCACCGCCGCGCCCACACAATGATAAAGCGTGTCGCGGCGAACAGGGGTTCGTCCAGCCCGTCGAATCACGCCGGCCATCTGGTCAAGCGTGAGAGCCTGGCCGTGCTTTCCGCCGGCGCACCGCGTGATGTTTTCCGAGAGGAGTGTCCCGCCCAGGTCGTTGACGCCGTAGTTGAAGGCCTCGGTCGCGACGTCGAGGCCGAGTTTGACCCACGAGGATTGGACGTTCGGAATCAGCCGCCCGAAGAACAGCCGCGCCACCGCGTAGTGCAAAAAGACGTCCTCCTTAGGGATCATCTCCGTAATACCGCGCGCCCGGCCGAGCGGCGTCTGGTAGGGGACGAAGATCAGGGGAATGTATTCGGTGATGCCGCCGGTGTCGGCCTGGAGGTCCCGCAGCAGCCGCAGGTGCCGCGCGACGTGTTCCGGCCGCTCAATGTGGCCGAAGAGGATGGTCGAGGTGCTCTTGATGCCCAGTTCGTGGGCGGTGCGGACGACCTCGAGCCAGCGGTTAGTCGAAAGTTTGGCGGGACAGATTTTCTGCCGCACCTCATCCACGAGGATCTCCGCCGCCGTGCCGCACAGGCTCCCGTATCCGGCGGCGATTAGTTCTTCGAATGCTTCACGGACCGAGAGCCCCGCGCGCGACGCGTAGTAGTCCACCTCCATCGGGCTCAGGGCGTGGATGTGGACGTCCGGGCGCGCCGCGTGCACCGCCGCGAAGAGTTCGAGAATGTAGTCGAACGTCACGTCCGGGTTCAGACCGCCCACCATGCATACTTCGTCGAGGCCGGGCGGCGAACCCGCCAGGCGCGCGGCCTCCTCCGGCGTCATCACGAACGCTTCGGGGTCTCCCGGCTCGACGCGGTAGGCGCAAAAGGCGCACGCAGCCGTGCAGGCGTTTGTGAAATTGATGTTGCGGTTGAAGACGTACGACACGCGAAGGTCATTGATCCGGCGGTTCAGTCGGTCGGCGGCCTCGTAAACCGGCGCGCGGGCCTCCCCGGGGAGACGCAGCAGCGCCGCCGCCTCCTCTTCCGTGAGGAGTTCGCCGTCGAACGGCTTCCTGAGAGTGCGGTCAAGGTCCATAGGTACGCTGCCAGTAGGGACTTACGCCCCGCCCCCACGACGGGTCCATATGGACTCCCGCGGGGTCTTTCAAGGGGGTCCGGCACAGCCGTCTTGTCCATCTCCTCCAAGTATACCGGCTCGGATGACGGGGGTCAATGGCCGCAGGGGACCAACCTGCACCGGTCGGACCGCGGATTCGCGGGACGGCGCCTCACGCATCGGTTTGCCCGTAGGGCCGACTTTATCGGACCCAACGGGGCGATTTGCAAGCGCGGGCGGCGCATGGGCGCCGGCGGGCGATTTCCTTGAAGAATGAGGCGCGCGTGTTCCGATAGAACCTCTGGCCCACAGCGCACGTGGATCCTTTCGCCCGCGAGGAGGTTTCGGATGTTGCGAACCGAAAGCCGGAGCCAGCCGCGCATTACGACGCGCATCACGGTCGAGTCGGTCGGCCCGACGCTGAACGTGTCGGCCGGGGGCATGTGTGTTCTGATGGCCGACCCGTGGCGGGAAGGGATGGTCCCGCGGCTCTCCTTCAGCCTGCCCGATGATCCTGTTCCCATCACGTGCAGGGCCCAGATCGTGTGGTGTCGGACGTCGAAGATCGACCCGGACCTGTATGAGGTCGGCCTGTCTTTCACGGAGATCAGCGACGAGGACCGGCAGCGCGTGATGGATTTTGTGGCGGCCCACATGAGTCCGCAGGCGTGATTGGTGCCGCAGCATCCAACCGCCATCCCCCTACACTTTTTAAAGATTGTGCGGGAACCATCCGCAAGATATAATCCCTTCCGACGTGGGGGCACGAGGCGCTCAACATGTCCATAGAGGCGAGGTGTCCCGATTGCGGGAAGGTGATGGATGCGCCGGATACGGCGGCCGGGCGAAGGGCCAAATGCCCCCACTGTGAGGCTGTCGTGGAGATTCCGAGCCGGTCCGGGGGACCGGCCGATCGGGCCGGCATCCTCGCTGAGGCGCTCAGCCGCAGCGCCACTCCCTCTCCTTCACGCGAGTCCGGAACGACGGTTGACCGAATCTTCGCACGGACGAGTCCGTACAGGTCGCTTCGCGTGATGGCGGTGACGGTCTTCGTCCTCGGCATCGGGGTGGGAGCGCTGGTGTTTCTTGCGGGCCTGGCGGCCCTGATTATCCTCTCGATGCGCGGTTCGCCGCGGGTGGGCGTTGCGGCGTTCGTGGCAGGTATCATTCTGGCCGGGATACTTATCTTCTACGGGAAAGTCCTAGGCGATTTGCTGCGCCTGGCGGCCGATGTCGGCGACCGGACGCGTCAAATCACGCAGTATATCGAGAAGTCCGTCCCGCCGGCGGAGGGGCAGGCGTAGTCCGGCCGCGCCCTATCTGACGCCGAGGATTCCCACAATCGCGCCTTCGCTCAATCGCCATCCCCCCATTATCGCATACCTCCCCTTCGCGAGGGTCACGACCTGGTCGGACAACACGCGCGCGACACGTTCGCCCTTTTCACCCTTTTCATAGCGGAGCCACATGATGTGCAGCGTGACGCGTTTTTCGCTCACGTCCCGGGGTTCCATGCGAATGGCGTAGTCCTCCATGAGCGGGTGCTCCCAGGACTTGCCCTCTTCCACCCGGCGCCGCCTGTTGACCTTCAAGCGAAAACTGTTGTAGCCGAACCTTTCGAGCGCGGCCTTCAGGGGCTCCAGTTCCGGGTCGATGTGCGGCTCGTCTTCGTTGGTTGCGTGGATGGCCAGAAGGCGGATGGTGGTCCTGGTGTCGGCGTTATCGGCGGCCGTTGGGGCCGCAGCGATCCATCCGACGACGCCCAGCGCCAGCGCCGCCCGCAGTGCCCTAAATGTCCTCGCGCGGTTCATCGTTTTCCTTTCCGTCTTCGGCTTCGACGGGCTCGACCCAGATGGCCGCCACGTCGGTCGCGTCGCCGACGTAAAGAACAACGTTGTAACCCGGGTCCATTATCCGGATTTCGTGGACGACGAGGTCCGCCTGTGTAGCCAGCGCATCGAGCCCCAGGGGAAACTCCGTCGGCCGCAGCACCGCCGTCAGACTCAGCGCCACGAGGACCGAGGCGGCGAGCGCACCGGCCACGTGGGCGACCACGGTGAAGCGCGGCCGGCGCTTCTTCGGACGAGCCTTCAGAACGGAGATGGACGGTGGCCGCAGCGGCGGCGGGGCAACCCGAGGCGTTGGCTCCGGCGGCGCGGCCGCTTCGGCGCCCCGCCTGGCGGGTTCCTGCGGCTCGGCGGGGCTTTCGTCCGGCCGTTCGTCGAGGGAATCGATGCGACTTCGGGTCTTGAGGGTCGCGTGCTCTTTGGCCCCCAGTTCGGCGCGCAGGCGCTTCGCCATAGCGGTCCACTTCCCGTCGGGAACCGGCGGCGGGGCGTACGACTCGATCACGCGCCGCACGCGCTGCTGATCCGCGACGAGTTCCCGGCAACGGCCGCACGTCGCAAGGTGCGACTCGACCGCGGAGCGCTCCAGGGGCGAAAGTTCCCCGTCGGCGTAACCGGCCAGCATCGTTTTGACTTCGTCGCAATCCATCTTGCCGTTACCCAATTTCCGAGGCCAGGAGTTCCCGGAGCCGCCGGCGCGCGTTGAAGATGCGACTCATGACGGTTCCGATTGAGATGCCGAGCACGTCCGCGACCTCTTTATACGACATCCCTTCGATCGCATGGAGGACGAGGGCGGCACGGTTCTTTTCCGAGATATTCATCAAGGTCTTGTCGATGGCCTCCTTCAGGTCGCCGGCGGCGGCTTCCTCGGGCGGCGAGTGCTCGCGGTTGCCCGTTGCGGCTGGTTCGATGCCCGCCTCCGTGTCGAGGCTTCCGGCCGCCCGCACCGCCCGCCACCGACGGTAATCCAGTGCCGCGTGTGTCACAATCCGATACAGCCACGTCCTGAACGTTGACTGCCCTCGGAACCCCGAGATGCCCCGCAAGACGTGGATGAACGCCTCCTGAACCGCGTCGAGGGCGTCCTCGCTGTTTCCGAGCAGGCGAAAGGCGATTCCGTAGGCCGCGTCGCGATGCCGGCGGAAGAGTTCGTCGAGGGCCCGCGAGTCGCCCGCTCCGAGGCGCTCAACGAGTTCGGCGTCGCGCTCGTCCAGGGCGCGTCGCGCGGCCTCAGCCGCTTCGGCCTGCTCCTTCTCGTCATTCATTGGACGCTTCCGGGAAACTTCTATTCAGGGCGCCGAGGGTGATTGTAGCCGGGCCGGAGACCTCTTGGAAGCCTTTTCGGAGGAGCGTTTCAGGAGAACAGCGCCAGGAGCCGGGCGCCGAGACCCAAATAGATGAGCGTTCCGAGGATGTCGTTCAAGGACGTGACGAACGGCCCGCTTGCCAGGGCCGGGTCCACCCCGACCCTGTGGCACCCCAGCGGAATCAGCGTTCCCGAAACGGCCGCGCTGATGATGCCGCAGAACATGCTGAAGGCGACGACCACAGCGAAACTGATCTGGTTATCGAAGAAGGCGTATCCGACGAAGCCGGAAATGATCCCGCACACCAGGCCGACCAGTGCCGCCACGGCGATTTCGTTGCCCAGAATCCCCAGAGTCCGGTAGGAGCGAACGTCGCCTGTCGCGAGGCCCCGAACCAAGACGGTGCTCGATTGAAGGCTGACGTTCCCGGCCATCTCGATCATCACCGGGAGGAAAAGCAGCAGGGCCGTCGGTCCGACCGGGTCGTGTCCGAGCCAGCGGATGATCTGGCCGGTCAGGAATCCCGTTCCAAGGGTGGGAATCAGCCACGGCAATCGGAGCATCGCCCGCTGCCAGACGGGCTGGTGCAGCGGGTCGGTGGCGAACGTGCCGGCCAGGCGGTACATATCCTCGGCGGCTTCGTCGGCGGCGGCATCGAGCGCATCGTCCACCGTGACAATGCCGCGAATCACGCCAGCCGCAGCATCGACCACCGGCACCGACAGCAGGTCATACCGCCGGACGACTTCGGCCACCTCCTCCCGGTCCATGCCGGTCGGCACCGCGTGGACATCGGGGTCCATGATCCGTTCGACCGGCGTGTCGGGCGGGGAGAAGACCAGTTTGGCCAGCGGGACGCGTCCGACGGGCCGACCGGCGTCGTCCGTCACGTAGAGATAATCGCGGTGAGCGGTGTCCGGACCGCCGCGAGCAAGGCCGATGGCGTCCTGGACGCTCGTGCCGCGAGGCAGATTGACGAACTCCGTGGTCATCAGACCGCCGGCCGTGTCGGGCGCGTAGGCCAGGAGCGACTCGACCTCCGAGCGGTCCTCGACGGCCTTGAGGGCCTCGCGGGCCTCCTCGGGCTCCAGTTCTCCGATGACGTCGGCGGCCTGGTCGGGTTCGAGTTCCGCCATCGCCTGCCGCAGGTGCTCGGGCCGGGTCAACTCGATGATGTCTTCGCGGCTTTCGGCGTTGAGTTCCACGAGGACGTCGGCGGAGGTTTCGGCGTCCAGAAGCGAGAAAACCTCGGCCTTGGCCTCCGGCCGGAGGACGGCCAGGAGATCGGCGATGTCGCTCGGGTGCTCCTCGGCGAGGCGGCGCGCGAGTTCCTCGCGCTGCCCGCTCTCGAGCAGTGCCTCGACGGTGTCCGCTTGCTGCGGGTCGAGCGGTGTCCGACCGCTGGGTTCGCGCATGGCGCCGCTACTCCAATTCCGGTCCACATCGTGTGAGCGCCCTGAAGTTTAGGGCGAAGGGGCCGCCCGGTCAACATTCTAAGCGGGATGAGGAAAGTTCTGTCCATTTGCCGCGACACCGCGGCCTTAGGGGTGGCGGGTACGGAGACCCGCCGCCCATCCAGCGCACCGGTCGAGGCCGCGCCGCCACCTCGGGCCATAATCCGTGGCCCCGCCGCCCTTCGACCGAAAAAGTGTGCGACAGGGGGCCTGATTGTCGTAAAATAGGCCGAAGCCGAACGTCCGGACGCAAGGAGGCGGCGCGTGGCCATCGAGTTTCAATGTGAGTGCGGGGCAGCCCATTCGGCCGAGGAGTCCATGGCCGGCCAGACATTCACGTGCGACGAGTGCAGCAAGGAGATTACGGTGCCTGCCGCCGGGAGCGGCGCGGACGAACTCGTGGCGCAGATGCGGCAGGCGGCCGAAAGGGGCGCGGCTCCCGGCGCGGCGGGAGAAATCGCTCGGGCGATCCAATCCGGAGCCGGCCCGAAGGCAGCACCCGCCCCGCCCCGGGACAGGCGGGCCCGAGCGGCCACGCACCTGAAGTTCAAGAAGGTGGCGTGGATACCCGCCCTGGTGGTTGGGATCGTGTGCGCGGCGTTCGGCCTTGGTTGCATCGTTTCTGCTCTGACCGTGGAACCTGAGGTTCCGGAACTGACCACCGGCCAGGGCAGGTGGGGGCCGATCTTCGAGGACGAGCGGGGTGACAAGTACGAACTCGTCGAGGGACCGGACGGGCGGAAATGGTTCATCGCGCAGGATGCAGAGAAACTCGAATGGAAAGACGGTCGGCCAATCGCCACCCAGCAGGGGTGGGACTTGAAGGTAGTCCCTGCGGAAACCAGTCACAAGTTCAGGGCATGGTCGGCCGCCACGGATCGTGCGGCGACCCACAGCGAACGCCTGGGCGTCGGATACCTCATCTTCGGCGCCGCCTTTCTGGTCGTGGGGCCGGTCCTGATTTTCCTGGCCCTTTGGATGCGACGCGACATCCGCCTCCTCGCGGCGAAGGAGGAAAACGGCGGCTCGGCGGCAGAATAGCCGGAGGCAGACGCATCTGAAAAGAGGGGCGCGAAGGGGTGCCCGAAAGGCGCGAGTGCCCGCACCCCATAAAGGCAGCAGAAGGGCCGGGCGGCCACCGTCGCGCGGGGAAGTTCTTTCTCGCCGCACGCGAAAAAAGAAGAGCCGGCGGGCGGGACGTAAGCCGAATCCTGTTACCCCGAAGGGCCGCGGCCATTTATCTGAGGTCGCCCGTCGCCGAGCGACTCGTGCGGCCAACCCGGGGCTCGAGCGGTGCGGGCCACACCATCGCCCCCTATTTGGCCTTGCTCCCGGTGGGGTTTACCGTGCCCCGCGTGTCGCCACGCGAGCGGTGCGCTCTTACCGCACCGTTTCACCCTTGCCTGTGACCCGCTTGTGGCGAGCCCATCGGCGGTTTGATTTCTGTGGCACTTTCCCTAGGCTTTCGCCCGGTGGCCGTTAGCCACCACCGTGCCCTGTGGAGTTCGGACTTTCCTCCCGTCCCGACAGGTCGGGACGAGCGGCCGCATCACCCGCTCGCCGACTCCTCATTCATTTTAGCCGGAATGTCTTGCGGCGTCCAGCGGTCTTTCTTGCGTCGGGGGGAAGTTCGGCGTCCACCCGGCGGGATTTTTCGAGGGCCTTTCGGGCCAACTTGTCGGCCTCGGTGTTGGCCGAGCGCGAAATGTGTTCGATTTCCACCGCCTCGAACGGCTCGAGCAGCCGCCGCGCCTTGCGGTAGAGCGGTTTCAGGCCGGGGGCCTTGACCTTGTACTGGCCGGCGAGTTGGCGGACGACCAGTTCGGCGTCGGTTCGAATCGTGAGGAGCCGCGGCCTGAGTTCCGCCGCCATCCGGAGGCCGAGAATCAGGGCCTGGTACTCGGCCACGTTGTTCGTCGCGGGCCCGAACGCCCGGGCCTTCTCCAGGAGCGTGTCGCCGTCGGCATCCTTGAGGACCGCTGCCGCGCTGGCCGGCCCCGGATTGCCCGACGAGGCGCCGTCGGTGTAGAGAAACAGTTGGGCGGGCCTTTCGGAGGCGCTCGCGGCGTCGCTCGGATGATCTTTGGCAGGGGGGCCTGGTGGCGTCATGAATCTTCCGCGTACAGGATCCGCGTGCAGTTGGGACAGATGATGAGGTTTTCGGTGCGGCCTCTCAGCAGAACATAGGTGTTCTGGGTGACGGACATGTTGCAGCCGCCGCACACGAACGTTCCTTCGACCTCGTCCCGCACGACGGGGGCCAGAGCCTCGCCGTCGAGGCGGTCGGCGATGCGGTTAAACTGTTCGACGACGGGGGGGGGGAGGGTCTGGGCAATCTCGTCGCGTCGCCGGCGGCACGCCTGAATTTCGGCGTCGGCGGCGTCCTTTTTGGCCTCGGCCTCTTTGCGCACGGCTTCGAGTTCGACCCCCTCGCGCTCAAGTTGGGCTTTGGCCTCGGCGATCCGCGTCTCAAGGGCCTCAAGGTCCTCGTAGTCGTTGAGCATGTCGTCTTCGAGTTTTCGGATGGCGAGTTCGGCGAACTTGATTTCGTTCTGGAGGGCAGCAAACTGACGGTTGTCCCTAATTTGCATCTGCTGGGACTTGTGGCGTTCGATTGCGTCCCGTTTCTCGCGGACTTCGAGTTCCTTCAGGTTAATCTTGACGCGGAGGTCGTGGTGCTCGGTGCGGATGGCCTCGATCTGTTCCTTCAGGTGCTCGATTTGGACGGCCCGGGCGCGGACGGCCCGGTCCTGGGCCGCCTTCCGGGCCTCGAGGCGGCGGAGTTCCTGGTCGGCCTGCTGAAGTTCGCACAGTGTGTCAATGACCAGTTCGGCCACGGCGTTTCCCCGCACGACGTTGGAGAACGCCTTATACCGCAGCCACGCGGCAGAATCAAGAAACGATTTGCCGGGGGTTCCATAGATTGGTGTTATCGGGGGCAGCCGGTATCGTCGGCGCCTCGGCGTGCGGCCGGCCCCGCGCTACAACCGCCCGGAGCGCAGGATGGCGATCACGAGCCAGATGCCCAACAGGCCCGCCATCAGAAAACCCAGGAGGCCCAGGACCGGAAGATCCGTGTAGGGCAGGTCCGGTCCCACGTCGGCCTGCATGATGACGGCGGAGCCGAGAATAATGGCCGCCACGATCATCGCAAAGGCGATGCGGTTGCTTGAGCGGTCCAGTTCCGTGATGAGGTGCTCCAGGTTCTCGTGGCGAAAGAGGATCTGGAGCCTTCCGCGCACCACTTTCCGCAGCAACTGCCTGAGGTGCCGCGGCCCCTGCTCCGCCAGCGACATCAGGTGATAGGCGCTCGTGAGGCTGTGATGGACGAGCCGCTTCGGGGACACCTTTTCCGCCGCCAGAGCCCGCACCTTCGGTCGGACCACTTCCACCACGCTCATCTCGGGGTCCAGGTCCAGCGCCACGCCGCCCATCGTCACCAGACTCTTGCCCAATAGGACAAAGTCGCGGGGGAGGACCACGCGGTGGCGGCGCGCCAGGGCCGTAATCTCCTCGAACAAACTTCTCAGGTCCAACCGCTTCAGGGGAATGCCGCCGTACTTGTCCACCAGGGCCGTCAGGTCCCCTTTCAGGCGCTCCAGGTCCACGCCCTCGGGCAGCGCGTCCAGGTCGTCGAGCACGTCCGCGACGATGTCAAAGTCGTGCCTGAGGGCTGCAATCAAAGCGGTTCCGAGCCGCGATTTGCTCCGCTCGCTCAGCCGGCCCACTTGGCCGAAGTCCAAAATGCCGAGGCGGTCCGGCGCCTGGACCACCAGGTTCCCCGGGTGGGGGTCGGCGTGGAACAGGCCCAACTCGAAATACTGCCGCATGAAACATTCGGCCAAGTGACGCGCGAGGGCCTTTCGGTCGGCGCCGGCCTCGGCAAGAGCCGGCGCGTCGTAAACCGGAATGCCCTCCACGCGCTCCAGCGTCAACACGCCGGAACTCGTCAGGGACCACACGACGCGCGGCACGCGGATGTGCGGGTCGTCGCCAAACGCTTCGCCGAAGCGCTGCGTGTTCGACGCCTCGGCGATAAAGTCGATCTCCCGACGGACCGTCTGCGCGAATTCCTCCACCAGCAACACCGGCCGAAAGACGCGGTATTCCGGCACGTAACGTTGGGCCAGGTCGGCCAGCCGACTCAGAATGTCGATGTCCGCCTCGAGCGTCTCGCGGATTCGGGGCCGGCGCACTTTGACGACGACCGCCCGGCCGTCCTTCGTCCGGGCGTTGTGGGCCTGGGCGATGCTGCCGGCGGCAAACGGTTCGGCGTCGAAGGCATCGAAAAGGTCGTCCACCGGCGCACCGAGTTCCGCTTCAATCACCGCCCGCGCCTCGGCCGTTGGAAACGGCCGCACCCTGTCCTGGAGTTTGCGGAACTCCTGAATGAACTCCGGCGGCATCAGGTCGGCCCGGCTGCCGAGCACCTGGCCCAACTTGACATACGTCGGCCCGAGTTCCTCAAGGACGCTGGCGATGCGCCTCGCCGTCACTGGCGCCGCCGCCTCGGCCTTGACCAGAGAGCCCTTCAGGAGACGCCTGCGAAACGGCACGAGGCGGTCCAGACGCAGACTGACCACCAGCCAGCCGAACCCATGCTTCGTCAGGACGCCGGCGACGGCGCCCAGACGGCCGAGACTCTTCAGTTGCCGCCCAAATGGAATGAGGGTCATGCACTGCGCCTCCCCTCTGCGCCGAGATGGCCAAGTGACGCATTATAACCCGCGCCTTCACCGGAGGCCAAGAAAAACGCAATTGAGGGCCAAAACCGCTAACCAAAGATTCGGCAGGTCTTCCCACAAAAAATCCCACGCCTGATGCCGGAAATCCTTGCCACACCCCCCGACCGCGCTCCTCCTCGTCATTATTGACCGGCGGCGGGCCGTTCGGTATAATCGCCCCTGGTGCCGCGGGCTGGCGCGAAGCGGCAACGGAAAGGAGACAGTCCATGAGCGCACTGTTCGGAGGAATCTTTCTCGTCATTCTCTTGGTGCTTGTCGGTCTCGTCGTCCTGGTGGGGCTCTGGTTTGTCCTCACCTACAACGGCCTCGTTCGCCTGCGGAACCAGGTCAAGAACGCCTGGAGCCAGATTGACGTCCAACTGAAGCGCCGCTACGACCTCATCCCGAACCTCATCGAGACCGTCAAAGGCTACGCCGCCCACGAGAAGGAAACCCTGGAGCGGGTGGTTCAGGCGCGGCAGCGCGGCATCGACGCTTCAAACGTCAAGGATCAGCAGGAAGCCGAGAACATGATTACCGGGGCGTTGAGGCAACTTTTCGCCCTGTCCGAAGCCTACCCCGACCTGAAGGCCAATCAGAACTTCCTCGCGCTCCAGGAAGAACTCGCCTCGACGGAGAACAAGATCGGTTTCGCGCGGCAATACTACAACGATTCCACCAAGGAGTTCAACATCCGGCAGGAGGTATTCCCGGCGAATCTGGTGGCCCCGATGCTGGGCTTTGAGCCGTCCGACTTCTTCGAGATTGAAGAAGCCAGCCAACGCGAAGCGCCGAAAGTGCAGTTTTAAGAGCGTCTAACAGAATGAACCGCAGAGACCGCGGAGGTCGCAGAGGACAACGGAACGACTTGTTTTTCGCCAAAATAAGGAGTCGTTTTTTCTCTGCGTTCTCGGCGTGCTCTGCGGTAAATGTTGCTCTGTTAGGGTCTCTCTAAGTCCCGTAAGCGACGAATGGAGCCCCCCACAATGGCGATGACCCCACGCGAGCGATGGCTGGCACTCCTGGCCGGCGAAAAGCCTGACCGTATCCCCACCGATTATTGGGCCACGGCGGAGGTCACCGAGCGGCTGATGGCCGATCTCGCTTGCGGTGACCGCGACGCCCTGTTCGAGCGGCTCCACATCGATGGCGTCAACGGCGTCGGCGCCCCACACACCCTCCAACATCACCCGGACGACCCCGAGGCCGACATCTGGGGTGTCCGCCATCGGACCGTGACGTATGAGGGCGGCTCCTACGTGGAGCCTGTGAACCGCCCCCTGGCCGACGCCAAGTCGGTCGACGACATCCACGCCTTCAAGTGGCCCAGCCCGGACGATCACGATTACGATGCTTTCCGTGAGCAGGTCGAGACCGTGAGCGGCTACCGTGTCGTAATGTGCGGCGGATACGAGCCGTTCCTGATCCACTGCCTGATGCGCGGGATGGAACAGGCAATGATGGACCTTTTGGTGGAACCCGACATCGCCGACGCCATCCTCGGCCACCTGTTCGACTACCACTACGGCGTGAACGAGCGGCAGTTCGAGATCGGTCACGGGCGGATCGACCTGACGTACATCGCCGAAGACCTCGGCGGCCAGCAGGGGCTGCTGATGGGGTTGTCGCAGATCCGCCGTTTCATTCTCCCCAATCAGAAGCGCATGGCGGACCTGGCGCGCCGTCACGGCATCCGGATTTTCTACCACACCGACGGGGCCGCGCGCGACGCCATCCCCGACCTTATCAACGTGACGGGCATCGACATCCTGAATCCCATCCAGTGGCGGTGTCCCGGCATGGAGCGCGAGGGCCTGGTCCGCGACTTCGGCGACAAGGTCGTGTTCCATGGCGCGGTGGACAACCAGAAGACGCTTGCCTTCGGGACGCCGGACGATGTGCGCCGGGAGGTGCTCGACAATATTCGCATCTTCGCTTCCGCGCGGTGGATCTGTGCCCCGTGCCACAACCTCCAAACCGTCTCGTCCACCGAGAACATCGTGGCGATGTACGAGACGGTGTACGAGAATGGGGCGTTGTGACGTGGGGGAGGCGGGGCGCCGTCGTCGCGGCCGTCTGAGAGAAGAGAGCCATGGCCCAGTTTGAATCGCTCATCGGCGCGAACAAGCGGAACAGCGTCCTGCTGGTCGTCCTGTTTGTCCTCTTTATTTGCGGGCTCGGTGCGGTTCTGGGCTGGGCCCTCTGGGGCACGCCGCGCGCAGCCGTTCCGAGCATCATCCTCGCCCTGGCCGTTGCGCTGGTGATGGCGCTCGTCGGTTATTACAGCGGCCCGGGCGCAATCCTGGCGATGAGCGGCGCGCGGCCCATCTCCAAAGAAGACGATCCGCAACTTTACAACATCGCCGAGGAATTGACGCTGGCCTCCGGCCTGCCGATGCCCAAACTCTACGTTATCGAGACGCCGGCGATGAACGCCTTCGCTACCGGGCGCGACCCCACCCGCGCCCACGTCGCCGTCACGCGCGGCCTGAGAGAGCGCCTCGGCCGCGACGAACTCCAGGGCGTCCTCGCCCACGAACTCTCACACGTTCAGAACTATGACATCCGCTTCATGACCCTGATGGCGGTGCTGGTCGGCACGGTGGTGCTCCTGGCGGACATCGGTCTGAGGTCCCTCTGGTGGTCGGGCGGCGGGCGGCGCCGGCGCAGCAGCGGCCGGGGCGGGGGGATCGTCATGCTCGTCATTCTCATCGCCGCCATTGTTCTGGCGATCCTCGCGCCCATTTTCGCCAAACTCATCCAGTTGGCCGTCTCGCGCCAGCGCGAGTTCCTCGCCGACACCTCTGCCGCACAGATGACACGCTACCCGGAGGGCCTCGCCCGCGCGCTCGAGGCCCTGGCCGCCGACACCGAGCCGATGCCCCAGGCCAGCCGCGCCACGGCCCACCTTTTCATTCACCAGCCGATGATGGCCCGCGGCCGCCGGTCCGGACCGAAAAGGAGCGGATGGTGGTCCTCCCATCCGCCCATCGAGGAGCGGGCCGCGCGCCTTCGTTCTATCGGAAGCGTCGAGGCGTGAGAATTTATCTCAGGACCCCGATTTGTCCGACACTTAGACCGGCCCGCGAGGTTCCAGGATAGGAGTGACGGCGTGCTTCGGTCTCTCGGACAAGTTTTTCTCGTCACCACGGCGGCGGGGCTGGCGGTGGCCGTCGCGGTGATCCTCATCGGCGGGTTCGACGACCGGCTGGCCTCGGCCACCAGGTGGCGCTTGACGGCCCTGGACGCCGCCGCGCCCGTGGGCCCGCACCGCGCTGAAACGTTCGTTATTCTCGAGGACCTGGATTACGCGAGGCAGGTCCCGGTCGCTGAACTGGTCTTCCGCTTCGAGGACGGCTACGTGGGCGCTACAAGGACCGGGCGAACGGGCCGAGCCCGGTGCAGGCGGAACGAGGGCCTGGCCGAAGGTCGCCATCCGTTCGAGGTGTTCCTTTCGGAAACGTCGCCGCGGCTGGGCGTCCGGGCAAGGGGGACCATCTGGGCGCGCCCGTCGGAGGTTCCCGTTGTCTGGGTGGACGCCGCCGCCCTCGTGCATGGCGGCGCGACCCGATATCCAGAGGGGCTGTCTGTCGCGCCGCAGAAAGCCTTGAGTGCGCTAGGGGCGCTTGCGGCCACTCACCAGGCGGTTTATCTTGTCGCGACCGGCTTGGGGGATTACGCGCTGGTGCGCCGGCGGTTGGGCGACCTCCAGGCGCCGCCCGGACCCACCATCTGGGTCGAGCCGGAGGCCGAGCGCCGGAGCCTTGAGCGGCTCAAGCGCACGTGGCCGCGCGTCCGCGCCGCTTTGCTGTGTTCGCCCAGGCTGGCCGAAGCGGCCGCCCATCTGAAGGTGCAGGTCCTGCCCGTGCCGCCCATACGGGCTAGGCAGGAGGTCGCCGCCGACCGGGAGACCTCCAGCGGCGAGGTCCTCACCTGGCCTGAGGTGATCGAGCGGCTGACCGCTTTAGAAACTGAGGCCGTGCAGCAGAGGAGATGACGTGAGAGCACAGGCGAGCGCTTCCGGCGGTCACGTCCGCCCGGCGCGGTCCCCTTGGGCCGCGCTTCTTGTCACGGTCCTGGCGGCCCTGGCTGTCGCACTGGTCGGCTGTAAAGGGACGGGTCCGGGCAGGCTTCGCGGCTCTCCGCCCATCCCTCCCCGGGACACGTTTCGCTATGTTCCGCTTCGGGCCCGAGTTCAGCACCCGACCGGCCCGGTTGCCCCCATCCCGATATACATCGGGAAAGAGCGCCCCAAGGCCGCTGTCCTGATGCCTCCGGCCGACGCCGCCTGGATGCCCCCTGTCCGAGAGCGCCGCTGGCAGTGGATCGTTATCCACCACAGCGCCACGGACCACGGCTCGGCCGCTGTTTTCGACGACTGGCATCGCAACGGGCGCAATTGGGACGAGTTGGGATACCACTTCGTCATCGGCAACGGCACGGACACCGCCGACGGTCTGATCGAAGTCGGCTCCCGGTGGCAAAAACAAAAGCACGGCGCCCATTGCAAGGTCTGGAACCGTCCGGAATACAACCAGGTCGGCATCGGCGTCTGCCTGGTCGGCGACTTCGAGAAGACCCGTCCCTCGGAGGCCCAGATGCAAGCGCTTGCGCGCCTGGTGGACTGGCTTTCGGCCCGATACCGGATACCGGAGAAACGGATCATCGGCCACGGGCACGTCTGCGATACGCGCTGTCCGGGCCGGAACTTCTTATTTGATGATTTCCTCAATCGCCTCCGCGCCCGCCGCACGGCCCGCGCCCGGGCGGCGAAGGCTCGCTGAACACGCCCGCCCCCGTTTTCATGAAGCACCAGCCGCCCGACGGCCGATAAGTTTTCTGCTCGGCTCATGTTTCCCGTGTCCGTTTGGTTCCGCGGCAGGAAGGCTCGGATGATGACTCGGCGGACCTTTTTGCAGAGGCTGCTGGCGGCCGCCCCGATGTGCATCGGGGTCGTCGGCGCCGGCCTGGCGGTCGGCTGCGGCGCGAACCGGGCCACCCTGGTGCGTGATCCTCCGCAACCGATTTTCGGGCCGCGCCTGGCGGAAAACCGCAAACCCTCCACCGGCAACGCGCATGCCCGCCAGGTGTCCTGGAACATGCCGGCCGACTGGCGGCCGGCCGGGCGCGAGCGCCCCTGGCGCTACATCATCATTCACCACAGCGCCACGGATTGGGGTTCCGCTGCCCAATTCGACCGCATCCACCGGGCCCGCGGATGGGACGAGTTGGGATACCACTTCGTCATCGGCAACGGCAGCGGGAGCGGCGGCGGCCGGGTCGAGGTCGGCTCGCGGTGGACGAAACAAAAACACGGCGCCCATTGCAAGGTCGCCGGCCATCCGGAATACAACGACTTCGGCATCGGCATCTGCCTGGTCGGCAACTTCAACGAGACCCGCCCCACCGAGGCCCAGATGCGAGCGATCGCAAACCTCGTCCGCTATCTTTCGGCCCGCTACCGCATCCCCCGCAGCCGCATCTTCGGCCACGGCCAACTCAAAGCCACCCATTGTCCGGGCCGATATTTCGACTACGCCGACCTCTGGCGCCGCCTCTGATTGATTCGCGCTGCTGCTCAATTGCAGGGTCGGGGGGGGGGGGCGGCCGCCCCGCCGCCGCGGCGGGGCGGGGCGGGGGGGGGGCGGGGGGGCGGGGGGGGGGGCGGGGGGCGGG
>Ga0307379_10002132_pt1 | contig 29752 bp, 26 predicted proteins | sample UN2MG_FD_202237 | JGI IMG/M metagenome (GOLD analysis project Ga0307379, IMG submission 202237) | Soil microbial communities from Risofladan, Vaasa, Finland - UN-2 | ecosystem: Environmental > Terrestrial > Soil > Coastal area > Acid sulfate soil | place: Finland: Risofladan, Vaasa | collected...
TCAGGAGTGTTCTTTGCGGACAGATGAAAAAGAGGAAGATTAAAGTCATGAAAGGTGATCGAGTCCAGGTTAAAGTCTCACCATATGATACCTCACATGGAATAATTACCTGGCGCCTTAGGTGATACATGGATAGCGAAAAGCGCGGCTCGAAGCTCAGGTTGTTCCGAGGGGATTACGCGTGACCCTTCTTTGACTGGGATAAATCCGTTGATGAGGCCTCTGGGGACCCATTGGCAAACACGAACCCAGGGCCTGAATAAGGAGAGGTCGATAACTCGCCCGGTTCCTGGATACAGGCCAGAGATATACTTTCGGATTTTCAAGGACCTGTCCCTGGCCTTTTTCCTTTCTGAGTTTGAACTTATCAATTCAATGATCAGGATGCCTATGAAAAGTATCTCGTGTGGTTTTTCGTGGTCAAAGATAATCAAACCGCGAGAAATAGACTGAAGGGCTCAGGCTAAAAATGGCTCGGCCTTTAGCGTATAAATGCCCATATATTGTATGCGATCCGTTAGCACCAAAAGTTGTGCTTTTTGCTATGAATGGAAAGTCTCCCACAAGGCTCCTGCCTTTCGATTGCTATACGTAACATCTACAGGGTGGATGTATATCTAACTGAATTCGTCAATTCCGCACAATCCAGATTAATCGCATATTCCAGTCGCAATTTATCATCAAGCCAAACCACTCAATTGAAGAGGACACGGCAGCACTGAACGGCGACCTCCAACTGCTCATCATAGAATTGCCTGATCAAATGAGAGGCACTGAAGTCCAGTTAGGGCAGGCAAGAGTTCGCCGTTTATTAAGGCTCAGGCGAGGCGATTAGGTATCCTCGGCGCCTGCAGTAATTCTTTGCTGGCGTGGCTTTGAAGGGCCTTGTAACTAAGTTATAACCAGATATCACAAGAAAACAGCGACGGGGATTAGCATTTCAAAAAGGCCACTTTCTGCCGAAAGCTAGCGGCTGAGGTAGGTACGAGCATGAGACAGTGTGTGCTGCCAATGCAGGTAGGAAGCCTAACCGAAAGTTGGCCTTTTTCAGATACTATGTGCGTCTGTGGGTGAAAGATGGAATGATTGTTTCTTGGTGCTTTGACGTCTTGGATTCTCTGCTTTGATATGGTGATGAATTCAAATTGCACTATGCAACTGGTGAGAGCTATCTGAATTGGGAAAAACCGAGGTTTGATCCCGAAAAATGGCAAAAGTGAAGCCTTCCCCCTATGAGCAGCGGTGCATCCTCATAATGGAGGCGGAACTCGCCATAGCCTTTAGCAAAGGAGAGTAAAGATTTACCCACTGGCTCAGTAAGAGAGGCCCAATTCACCAGAAGCCGCTTTTAGTCTTTTATCAGACGTCCACAACGGAATCTTCGTCAACAAGGCAGATGCAAGTAAGTGTACATCAATATAACCGAGGCCTTTACCCATTAACCGATTATGCTCAATAAAGTGCAGGACCTCTTGATGCTCAGCCGTCTCGGCCATCGGAAGTGTTTGAAGGAGCGAAAGGATTTCCTTCCTGTTTTTTATATTCCCACACGCCAGCTCGCCAACTACAAAGGGATGGCACACGACCTCTCCTTTATTCAGAAGTGTTGCCAGGTGGGCATTCCCCTTTCTGAAATGGGATACCCAAATCGAAGTATCAACGAGCACCATGGTTATCTATTGGCAGGCTTTCTTCTCGGAATAGGGCGCAGTGATTTCTCCGTTCCGCCCAGTTTGGCGAGCCTTCTGCTGCTTTCCTGAGCAATTAACGCCTGCAATCCCAGCCTCACCAGAGACGTTTTTTCCTTGATGCCCGTCAACTCCGAGGCCTTTTTCAGGATGGTTTCATCTATGTTCAGTGTAGTTTTCATATGTATCAGTATGTATAAAATGTATATATAAGTCAAATCAATAATGACAAAGATAACAAATATCTTCAGGGGGCTGCCGATTGCGAGAATGACCTCATCTCGCGTCGTGGTCAAAAATCCACAGTCCAAGGCCTGACATGGGGCACTTCATGCTGAAAGCTGGTTTTCCTATGGAATCAATGGTCGCAATCACATGGAATGGGTGGCCGGAGTGGCGGGGAAAACGCAGCCTCCGCAATGTTCAAACGCTGGCCAGTCTACGAAAGTATGAAAGGAGGCTGAGAGCTGATTGCTGATCGCTGAATGCTTAAATGCTGATTGTGGCAAAAGGAAAAGCTTGTTTCCGAAAAATGGCAAAACTAAGAATCTGCTCCGGCTCACATACTATTCATAGCCAGTCCGGGCTCATGCGCCCGTTGGCTGTCTTCCTATAGGGCATCCAGAGGAGGCCGAAAACACGTACAGCTATGTCGGTCCTCTTAGGGTAAACCCGAACTTCCTCAAGCTCTTCTCGGGCAGCATCGAAAACGGCATCGAGGCCGGCTATGTCCTCTTGAAGGCGCGTTTCCAGTTCATCTAACTGGGCCTGAATTGCCTGGGCTCTCTCACGTGCCATTTCCACATCCATGCCTTCCTTTCTCATGCGACCAGCCGATTTCATGGCCGTACCGAGCCTGGAGGCGGAAGTTGCACTGACAGCCTTTCGCCCCAGAAATGCACCTAAGATGGCGGTCCCAAACGAGATAGCAGTTTCCACTTTTCTAGATTTGGCCTGTTCATGTTCCCGAGCAATGGATTGTTCTGCTACCATTAGGCGATTTTTCAGAGAGATGAATCTGGAGCTGTAGGCCTTACGAAGTTTTTCGACCTCGAGGTCCCGTCTCTCCCTGGCTGTCTGGGTTAATTGGGCACGGAATGCTCCTTCTGACTCATCCATATCACTTGTCATATTGAAGCGCCGGGAACGATGAAGTATAAGCGTCTGAGCTTGGGAAGCCCAGCGGATCAGGTCTTTGCTCCACTTTGCGTAGGCGTCGGCACGCCTTGCAACAGCCGGCAGCTCCGCGAAGGCCGCACCTGGTATGGGTGACGTACCGAGTTCGGCAGGCTCTATATCGACTTCCACGGCGTGATCCCAATCCACCGCCACCGGTGCGTCTGACAGCTCGTTGGCAAGGGTTACCGTCTTCGTGGTGTTCACCCCATATTTCGGACTTGCATAATGTATATCCAGGCACCCCATGGCAGCAGGGTAATAGATAATTCCCTGAGCGGCACCTGAAGCAGGCACGTAGTAGGTCTCGATTCCGGGCGGTAACACCGGGGGCTCCGCAGAAATCATGGCAGAGGTTGCTTGGCTTTCACTCCGCAACAGTGCCTGTTGAGCAGTGAGGTCAACGACCTCCACAGATGTTGCATCGGTTTTACGATCAGCCATGAGTTTTTTGATCTGTTCCCGTGACATGGGTCCCGGCAGGTAAGAGAGGACCCAGCGGGTCTCAAAGATGGCCGGTTCCGATTCGTGCACATTGTGCAAAAGGAATACCCGCTGACCCAGACCTGCCAGGATCTCCTCCATGCGTCCCCGATCGAATCCCTCGCCCGCGGCTGCTCCCTCAAGCCCTGCGATGACACGTTGTTTATCCCGCTCGGTCTGGAGGCGACCGATAAACCAGGTCCCCGTGTTCGATAGCCCCTTGTAGTCAAGGTCGACAGGATTCTGGGTGGAGAGCACGACCCCGAGTCCGAAGGCTCGGGCCTGTTTCAGGAGTGTCAGGAGGGGAGCCTTAGAGGGTGGATTCTTAACAGGAGGAAAGTAACCGAAAATCTCGTCCATATAAAGGATTGCTCTGAGGCTCGTGGTGCCCGCCTGGGTGCGCATCCACCCAAGGATTTCATTCAGCAACATGGACACAAAGAACATTCGCTCCTGATCGGAAAGGTGGCTGATAGTGAAGATGGATGCCCGCGGCTTCCCCGTCTCGGTATAGAACATACGGCTCGCATCAAGCGGTTCTCCTTCGAGCCAGGTCTCGAAACCCGGTGTGGCCAGAAGGTTATTCAGTCGCATGGCCAAGGCAAAGCGGTCTTTTGCCGGATAAAAGCTTTCCAGGTCCATAACGCCAATACGCTCGAAGGGCGGTGTCTGAATGGATCGGATCAGCCCTGCCAGGTCAAGCCCTTTACCGGTATCCCAGGTCGACTGTAGGATGTTGGCAATCAGAATGTGTTCCCGGCTGGAGATGGGATCTGCCTCGATGGAGAGAAGTGCCAGAAGACTGGTGGTTGTCGTCTGGATGCGTTCATAGAGCAGATCCGAGTCTTCTCTGATGGCAGGCGGGGGAGGGGAAAAGGAACGCAGAATATTCACCGGCAAACCGGCAGTACTCCCGGGGGTATACACGGCGAAGTCGGCCGATGCTTTCAGGCGGCTAATTCGTTCTGGCTCCTGGTTCCAGCTCGCGAGCCCCTTGCGCCATACCTTGGCCTGCTGGGCAGCATACTGGTCCGGTGTCAGGCCCGTCTTTGCGGCCTCCTGCTCATTCACCCAAGGACGGAAGTCTTTGGCATTCAGTGCGGGGAATGTCAAAAGCAGGTTCGGCAAATCTCCTTTGGGATCGATCGCGATGACCGGTATGTTATCGATCAGGGCCTCTTCGATAATCCCGATGCCGAGGCCGGTCTTACCGCTTCCCGTCATGCCGATGATCACTGCATGCGTGGTGAGGTCTTTCGAATCGTACAGGACGAGCTCATCGTGCCGGCTTCGTGTGGCGAGATCGTATTGCTTGCCGATGTAAAAGGTGCCAAGTTTTTCATAATCCTTCATTGACTTTCCTCCTGAAAGAAATTGTCGGTATCCGCTTTTGAAGTAGAACACTCAGGGAAACGCCTTTGAGACGGTGGCGTACAGATAGTACTCGAGGTTGCTAAAGGAAAGCGATTTCGAGATCATACCGGCAAAGTCACTATAGGAAAGCCGCCCCGCCGCTGACCAATTCACAATTGAAAACTTGACCCCTGCCTCCATCCCATATCAAATTGTATCAGCTTGATTGGCCTACATCAAGAGCGAGCAGTTACTATGCAGGAAAATCTCTTCATCGTCCGCTGTGTTTTGTTTGTAGCAGAGTTCTTACGTGCTTTGATTTACTGGAATAAGTTCTGAGGACAGCCCTCAGCGGGGAGCGGTTTTGGCCAGAGTTGAGATGCTCATTGTTTAGAGGGTGAAGGTTTTACCATAGCATGCAAGGATGCTGAGAGCTGATCGCTAAATGCTTAGATGCTGATTGGGGCAAAAGCCGGGTTGATCGCGAGAAATGGCATAGGGAAAGACTTGCCCCCGGCTCATAGCTCTGCGTACTTTTTTATCATGGTTGTGGGATGAATTGCATTAACCTATTCAAGAGTTTTCAAAAACTTATCCGCTTCAACAATAGATTGCATTATGTCCTGGATGAGCCCTTGAACTTCCACTTCAATATCGCCCACTTCTTTTTTTAAAACACCGATTGCCTGAGCATTTAGATTATGCTTTAGGTAAAGAACATAATCTTTTAGACGCCTCAAGACCGGGTCCATGCTGGTTTCGGCCTTAGTCATTCCTGAGCGGAGCCGAGCATACCGCTGTTTGGTATCTTTCAGGGAGTCTCTGCTTTTCATCCTAAATTGCTCGTTGCTTATTTCATCTATCTCTTCCTCCCATTCCTTAAACAGATCCTTTGAGATCTGCTCAACCTTCGCAATCCTGCTTCTCACTGCTTCGGCACGTCTCTCAGATTCCTCATAATCTGACTTCAGCTTGTTGTAGAACTCCTCTAGCTCACCTCCCTTAAATCCATACAATTCCTTGATTCCGGTCAGTGCATCTTTGAACTGCTCGGAAGCAGCCTGTTGTTCAGACCGCGCTTTTTCAACTTGATCTTTAAGAAGATGCCGTTTTTCTTTCCCCAATTTCTCCCAGACGGCATAATAAGTGGTCTGACAACCAGCATAGAAAAGGAAGACAAGAAAAAAAACAGATGTAGCAACTTCAAGGCGTATTCTCATATTATTTCCCACCGTTTCAATAAGCATCCTGAAACAAAACTAATATGTAACCGGAATCTATTTACTCTTTCGCGATTTTCCTACCGCTTCTATTAGCCTATCGGTGCGCTTGTCGGCAAGGTAACTATGTACCACAAAAAGTGCATGACAACTCCAGGAATCCAGAAGAGAATAGTCAGAAGCAAATTCAAAATCGCCTGCACAGGTTTCCCGCATAAAAGAACTGCATAGGGGGCAGGATAATTGCCAGTAGATATCTCATGCAATCCTCCCAAGCATCTCGGAAATTAAAGCTAAGAAAGTCTGATCAGGTCTCAGATGTTTCCGAAATCATATGCACGGCCCGCTGCGGAAAAGGTATTTCGATAGTATTCTCGTCAAAAGCTTCTTTGATCTTTCGGGTAAGCTCAAATCTTACAGGCCAGTAGTCTTCCTTTTTTACCCACGGGCGAACCACAGAGTTCACACTGGAATCGGCCAGCTCTGAAACAGCGATCTGAGCGGGTGGGTCGGAAAGTATCCTGGAGTCTTTGCTAATGATATCCATCATGACATCATAGGCCTTTTGGATGTCGGAGCTATAGCCAATGCCAATCACAAGGTCTACCCTCCTGGTGTCATACGCTGTAACGTTCTTTATCACGTCCCCAAAGAGCTTACCGTTTGGCACCATCACCTTGATATTGTCTGGCGTGGCGAGCTCCGTAGTAAATAACTGGATTTTCTTAACAGTGCCAGCCTCACCTGCACCTATAATGAAATCACCTACTCTAAAAGGCCGGAGCACAAGGATCAAAACGCCGGCAGCAAAATTGGCTAAGGATCCCTGCAGGGCAAACCCAATAGCAAAACCGGCTGCACCGAGGATCGCCACAAAGGATGCCGTCTGGATGCCGAATTTCGCCAAAGCAGCGAGCACAGCAAATACTAGACAATATATACGTTAAACTCCCCACGAACGAAACGATTGAGGGCTCTGTTTTGGCCTTCTCCAGCATTCTCTTTACAATCTTGCGCCCAATGCCGGCGGCGATACGGCCAAGAATCAGAATTACGATTGCCCCAATAATCTTGATGCCATACGTGGTGATAAAGACGAGCAATTGATCGGCAACACCTATTATAATACTAACCTCCTCTCTTAGAGCGATTGTAGTTAAAGTAGCGCCCCCAAACAGTCTTTGGGACAGCCCTTATTTGCATATAAGGAGTATACTCAAAAAATTGAAAACGTTCAAAAGTTGAGGCCCAAAAAGATTTTGCTGAAATCATTATCTCTTTCCATGGTTAAAGAGAGCGCTGCAAACCAAAAAGAAAGACACCGTGATGGAACAAGAAATTCATATAACACTATGGTTTAGTCTGGCAACAGGAAAAGCTGGTCTTAATGAAATCGTGCATAGATTAAAGGAGCTCAGAAATCCTCTAATGTTGAAGCTCTTAGGGGAAATCCTTATGTAAAAAGGGGTCACCCATTAGAGGGTGATTGGGGTAAAAGGAAAATGACCCGCCGCTGATCAATTCACAATTCAAGATGTGATCACCGGCTCCACATAAGTCAAACGGAGACTTGATAATCACCTACGAATCTGCGCGGGGGGTGTCGGGCAACCGGCATTCCTACCGCGACCCCGTGTGCCCCCTTTTGATGGGCGGCCCCATCTTCACAGATAACTGTTTCAACCGACTGGAATCTTATATTCTAATGTCCCCTATTTCCTGTGATTGGGGGTAACATGCTTCATCGAGATGGCTTCAACTGTTTTGCCTCGTGTGGTATGATAGGTCCTGAAAAGCAAGAGAATACAGGAGGAAAGCAGATGAAATATCGGATCATCATTGAACAGGATGAAGACGGGGCCTTTGTCGTCGAGTGCCCCTCATTGCCGGGTTGCATTTCACAGGGTAAGACAAGGAAAGAAGCGATCGAAAACATTCAAGACGCGATTCGAGGCTACCTCGAAAGCCTAAACAAACATGACGAGCCGATCCCGCCCCCCATTGATGAGGAAATTGTTGAGGTTGCGATTTGACAAAACTGCCACTTCTTTCTGGAAACAAAGTCTGCGAAGCCTTAGGAAAATCGGCTACCGTGTTGATCACCAAACAGGCAGCCACATTATCTTAAGAAACGAGATTCCTCCCTATCGCCGCCTTACTGTGCCCAACCATAAAGAAATTGCAAAGGGCACCTTGCGCGCAATCATCCGCCAAGCTGGCCTCACCTTAGAAGAATTCAATGCGCTGCTATAGGCTGACCCAGACGTTTTGTTATTTTCCGCCTTGAGAAAATAGAATCGGTCCATTTTAAGGACAATACGCCCAACAATCGGGTGTATATAAGAGTTTCCTTCCGGCCGCCTGCACTTGATTTCCAGAATGGGTTCGCACGGGGAACTATAAGGATCATTTATCAGGGGGTATGCCAATGCTAGGCGGGCAGGTGATTGGGGTAAAAGGGAAGGTTTGATCCCGGAAAATGGCAAAAGTAAAGATGGGTCCCCCGGCTTCACTGCTGGCCTATTTTTCTATGAGTATTGGCGCAAAATTTGCTATAGCTGCTTTTTAAAACCAGGTTCAGATCGAACCTCAACTGATAGTTTGACATTTCTTTCAACTTTTAGTTCACGCATAAGCTTGCTTGGAATCAGAAGGAACAAGAGACGACTCGAAATCAGCGGTTACCAAAACCGGCAATCCCCAAAGGTTCTTTGATTTAAAAACCAGGAGGATAAAAAGTTACAGGCAGCCAGGGCGCGTGGGAGACTGAAACGCCACTTCTTCAAAATGGCTTGTCAAAGGGCAATTCACGAGGAATCTGAATGTTTCTCAAGCAAAATCGAGAACATGCCTGCAGTAGCTTAATCTTAACCCCGCATTTTCCAATTCACGCTGAACCAGGACAATACTTTCCAAATATACTTGGCTTGCTCCTGATTCCAAGATTGGCCTGTTACGACCAAAATCAGCGTTTTCTAAGACGGAGATACCCATCAAACTCTGCGTATCCTGCTTTTGACAGAACCTTAGGTGTCGGGTTGTGGGGAAAAAGATCTTAGATAGTAGAGTGTATGTGGACGATGACTATGCCTCTATGTCTGCCAAGGATTGGCTGAAGATAGTGAAGGTCTTAGGAAATATATCCCACAGCTGTAGCGTTAGCGAAGAGAAGGAGGGCTATCCTAAGGTATTTACAGGCGATAAAGTGCATTACTGGTGTTTGGGAGGCTCATGATATTGACCGAACAAATCCGCCAGAGGAGTAGTCAACCATTAGTAAATCTTAACCTCTTAATCTAAGGAGTCAAAATGAAAAAATCTGTATATCTTATTGTGGTATTTACGTTTGTCCTCAGCACCGTTCTGATAGTAGCAGTACCGGCAGGGGCAGGGCAAGGGCCGCAGATTAGACTAACTGATTCCCAGGCCCGCGCCGACCAGCCGGATGTGGCGATTGACTCTAACGGTAACGCTCATATCGTTTACTGTGATGATTATGACACAAGTTCGCGTGAGATCTGGTACACCATGCTGGACAACAACGGAAACACCCTCATCGATGACACCCGGCTAACAGATGACGACGGCTACGACTCTACTCGCCCGGGAATCGTCATCGATTCGAGCAACAAGGTACATATAACCTTTAGAGACCAGCGATGGGACTCGGGTTCCTACCAGGAGGTCACCTACACCAAGCTCGACCCTTCCCTGGATGACCAGAATGGCGGTGCTGCCGATGCGGCAACTATCACCGCGGTCGGGATCACGGCATTGACACCGGATGATGGATATATATCCCGTCATCCCGCAATCGCCTCCTCCGGCAATGGCCAACAGATCCACATAACCTGGGAAGAATCCGAAGACCCCGATGGCCCGAATATTCACTACCTGATACTGGACACCAATGGCAACACACTTGTCAGCGACACCGCATTGACTACGAACGAGACAGCAGAGCCCACTAATTTATGGACCATGCCTTACCTGGACGTAGACGCAGACGGCAAGGCCCACATAGTGTGGAGCGATTACAGGGATGGAGAGAATGAAGTATACTACACAAGCTTCGAGCGCCCCCCGGTACCTGTGGTACCTGTGGTCAGCAGCAATAGCAGCAATAGAGTGTGTCTTATCGCCACTGCAGCCGACGGGTCCCCTATCCCACAAGAAACAACGGCTCTAATTCTGCTCCTAAGCTTTGCCTTAATCGGCCTTGTGGGGTTGAAAAACAAGTTTAACAAAATAAAAAGACTGTAGAATCTAAATGGCAAAAGGCAGAGTCAGAAATGGCTCTGCCTTTCTCGTCTGAACGCCCACATCTTGTGTGTTAAAGGTGCTCCCCAAAAGTATAGGTTTACTGCTATAAATGGAAAACTCGCCTCAAGTCTCTTGGCTTGTCATTACTATACGTAACATCTACAGGCTGGGTGCAGAACCCCAACTGAATGGATGAACTCCGCATAGCCCTAATCCATCGCATATTCCAGTCGCAATTTATCATCAAATCAAAGCACTCAATTGAACACCACAGGGCAGCGTTGAACGGCGACCTCGAACCGCTCATCGCAGAATTATCTGATCAAATGACAGGCGCTGAAATCCAGTTAGGCCAGGCAAAAGTTCGCCCTTTATTGAGGCTCGGGCGAGGGGATTAGGTATCCCCCTTCCCTGCCGTGATCCTTTACTGGCGTGGCTTTGGAGGACGCTGTAACTAAAATCTAACTGGATTTCATAAGAAAACAGCGACGGGGATTAACATTTCAAAAGGGGAACTTCTGCCAAAAGCTAGCGACTGAGGCAGGTGCAAGCATGAGACAGTGTGTGCTGCCAATGCAGGCAGGAAGCCTAACCCAAAGTTGGCCTTTTCCAGCTACTATGATCGACTGTGGGTCAGAGATGGAACGATTGTTTTTTGGTGCTTTGAGGTCTTGGATTCTCTGCTATGATATGGTGATGAATTCGAATTGCACTATGCAACTGGTGAGAGCTATCTGAATTGGGAAAAACCGAGGTTTGATCCCGAAAGTAGAAATTTGACCCCAGCTCCCTCTTTCCGCCGAGGCTAAGCCATTAAATTGCGGTACAAGTATCGTATAATGCAAATGAGCTTCGAGCACCCCAGTTGCTCTTGAAATCTTCCACCTCAACTGTATAATACCAGGTTGGATATCCCGTTGGCAGAAGATTGGATTGCCGGTTTTTGGTATGGGACTTCAGAAGCGGTCTCAAGGAAGTTTGTGTATGATGGCCGATTTCACCAGAGGTATTCCGTCAGAGGTTCTCAGGATCTATCAAGAGATTGATCAAAAGACGGCGCGTCTGCAGGTTGCCTTTGGTCTTCGCTGCCCTTCCTTATGTGGTGCCTGTTGCGATAACCCCGAAGTCGAGGCTACGGTTCTTGAAATCCTTCCTCTAGCAGATGAGATCTACCGGAGGAACGAGGAAGAACCGGTGTTATTGGTACTCGAAGAGAAGAGCAATCAGGGCGATTTCAGATGTGCACTCTACCGGGCGGACCCTGGGTTTCCAAAAAGCGGCAGGTGCTCCTATTATGAATTCCGTCCTTTGGTATGCCGGCTTTTCGGGTTCGCATTTCGAAGAAACAAATTCGGCAATCTCGAGTTGTCAACCTGCAAGGTCATCAAGGAAAGGACCCCCGCGGCCGTTCACAGGGCTGAGACTGGAATTTCCGAAGGCCTCGACGTCCCCGTGTATCAGGAAAGCTTTATGCGCATAGCATCGATGCATTCAGGCATAGGCTACCGAAGGCTTCCCATTAACCTGGCACTCAAAGAGGCCCTGGAGCGTCTTTACTGGAAAACACGGGCGAATCCGATACATGTGAGATAATGAACGCCCTGGGGGAGGGCCGCATGTTGACTATCAAATATTCAGCTGTGAAACTTAGTAATTACGATGTGACCCTCTCATCTTCTGCAGCTGGTGAGAGCTATCTGAATTGGAAAAAGCGAGGTTTGATCCCGAAAATGGCAAAAGTACAAACGTACCTTTCTGAAATCTGTTATCGCTACAATCGGAGATTCTGGGAAAAAGAACTTTTCGACCGCCTTGTAAAAGCTTGTATATCTACCCAAACAATCACTCATAGCGACCTCGTACGCGGGCACCAAAGTATTCATAGATATTAGGAGTCAAATGCATAGGCATTAAATTTAATTCCCCCTTCTTTCTTTTTTTCTTGCTTCTCGCCCCTCCTTTTCCAGCTCCCCTGTTCTCCTTTCTTCCCTTTCAGCTTCTTTTCTTTTTTCTTCTCTCGCTTCTTTCATTTCCTCTGCTGCCAGCTCTTCTCTTTTATCTTGTTTCTCAGCTTCCCTTTTCTCTTCTCTTCCCATCTCTCTTCTTTCTTTTTTTCTTGCTTCTCGCCCCGCCTTTTCCAGCTCCCCTGTTCTCCTTTCTTCCCTTTCAGCTTCTCTTCTCTCTTCTCCTCTCGCTTCTCTTCTCACGTTTTCTCCCAGTTCCACCAATTTCTCATTGTAGAACTTGGAAGCTACGTTTATTATGTCTTCGGCTCTTTCGCTCATAAATTTCTGATTTTCAATTCTTCTCCCAAGGGAGGCAGCCTGGTCGGTGAGTCCTTCCTTCTCTACCTTTTCTTTTTCTTGCTCCGTCGCGTGTATGGTCTTCGACGCGAGGTTTTGGATAACTTTGATGTATCTTTCCCTTTCCCCCGGGTTTTGAGCGGCCTCGAAAATGGCCTTATCCACTGCCGGTCTAAAGTTCCCGCTTTTTTCCGCCTCCTCGGTGAGGAAATCGAGATCCTTTTTGGATATGGCCGCTAACGGATTTAGATACAAATAATAACTGAGAAAATCATATAATTTTGCATCATCTCCGCACAACTCCTTCAACAAACTTTCCTCTTTCTCCTCTTTCTTCTCCTCTTTCTTTTTCCACATAATTCAGTCTCCCTCCTTTGTTATTCTTAAATGATAAGAACTTGCTATTTGATAGGGGAAGTATAGGAGAAATGGGGTTGTGTGTCGAGAAGAATAAGTCACAATATATGGGGGTCTTGGGTTATCCGGTTGCGCGGGGGATTGTGAGGGATGTGAGGGCAGCGAAGTGGCCCTTTATCCAATGGCTATACGCTCTGACGATGATAAGCGGCGAACTTGCCCCTACCTCCAGGCTTCCCAAGTATCGATTTCTAACTGCTATACGTAACTCCGCATAATCCTAATCCATCGCATATTTCAGTCGCAATTTATCATCAAATCAAAGCACTCAATTGAACACCACAGGGCAGCGTTGAACGGCGACCTCGAACCGCTCATCGCAGAATTATCTGATCAAATGACAGGCGCTGAAATCCAGTTAGGCCAGGCAAAAGTTCGCCCTTTATTGAGGCTCGGGCGAGGGGATTAGGTATCCCCCTTCCCTGCCGTGATCCTTTACTGGCGTGGCTTTGAGAGACAATGTAACCAAAATGTAACCAGATATCAAAAGGAGATAGCGACGGGGATTAACATTTCAAAAGGGGAACTTCTGCCAAAAGCTAGCGGCTAAGGCAGGTGCAAGCATGAGACAGTGTGTGCTGCCAATGCAGGCAGGAAGCCTAACCGAAAGTTGGCCTTTTCCAGATACTATGTGCGTCTGTGGGTGAAAGATGGAATGATTGTTTTTGGTGCTTTGAGGTCTTGGATTCTCTGCTATGATATGGTGATAAATTCGAATTGCACTATGCAACTGGTGAGAGCTATCTGAATTGGGAAAAACCGAGGTTTGATCCCGAAAAATGGCAAAAGTGAAGCCTTCCCCCTATGAGCAGCGGTGCATCCTCATAATGGAGGCGGAACTCGCCATAGCCTTTGGCGAAGGAGAGTAAAGATTTGACCCCCGGCTTCACGAGAGATTATCAAAGAGCAATGCCCAGAAAAAGCACTCTATCAGGGCTCAAAGAGCCACATGGGCGCAGTTTTCCTTTGGGTCGTTTCTTCGTGCGGTTATTAATCAATTCAGTATGGCTGGTGACTTGACATAACTAAAGTCTTTGATTCAAAATCAATTTCTTGATGAGCATCTCATTGAAAACGGTTTTGAGCAACAGCCCGACAAGGTTTGACCCTCATTCTCCGTGATGTTTTTTCAAGTAGCACCCTTCATGGAAAAATGGCACTAAAAAATTGATTTTTCGGAATGAAATGGATAGTAATATTCTTGGGTTTCAATGTAAACTACAGGTACCTTGAAAGATGATTAGTGCAATTTTAATGGCAGGTTATAACAACAAGCGTGAAGTGAAAAAGTACAGCCGAACTGTGGCGGAACACTACGGTGAGAAATTTATAGAGGCCGGTTACAAGCCTTTGAGGGAATTTAAGACCGTTAAAAACGGCAGACAAGAAAGCAAGCCCCTGATTCAATATACACTTGAAAGGCTTCTTAAGCACGAATTCATTGATGAGATTGTTATTGTTGGTCATCAGATGCTGCTTGAGCAACGACTGGGCAATTTTATTAAACAATTCGAAAAGCCCTGTTGCATTGTGAACCAGAACTCAAAAATACCTGATGATGTCATCCGCCGTTTCAACATCATCCCCAGAAAAGTTAAATACAACTCCATAGCGGGGAATTTTATCAAAGGGTATGCGGCCAGCAATGCTTGCGAAGAAAAAAAACACGCATTATTTGTGGCCTCGGATTCACCGTTGACGACGAACGAATTTGTTAATCGTTTCCTTAAAGCGGTTCAACAATATCAGGGCGAATCCGCTATCATTGTCCCGGCAATACTTATTGATGACAAAAAAGACAAGCTTGGCAGACCACCCCTTCGCCTTCGGAACGACTCACAATTTCAGCTCACCGACAAAAAAGACAGATACAGCAGGCAGGGTTTCAGGCTTTCCTCCTTGATATCTGCAAATCCGCACCGTTTTGATGTGAATACGGTCAACACGGCCTATAGCCTTCGCAAATGGATGAATCCGAATGTTCAACTAAAACTATTTCGGATTACTCGCGGTCTGGGATACCCGAATGTGTATTCCAAGTATTTTTTGAGGAAGGATCTGAGCGTAAATGAAGTGGCAAACATCGTTTCCGAATTCTTCAACGGCAGGCTTGAATTAATTCCTATGACGGGTGAAGAAACAACGTATGATTATGATGGTACCGACCGGGAGTACCGCATGATAACAAAGATGCTTAAATCCGATCAGAACGATACAGGTTAGGGTTAAATAATCGAAGGCAACCGTCAACCCCAACAGGGCAAAATCACAGGCGACAGTTTCCCCACCCCGAGCGGGACTGGCGCCTTTTTATCAACTATTGGCTTCGTCAACGGTAGCCAAGGCTTTACGAAATCCAAGCAGAATGCCCCATTTTTCAAAACGGGGATGAATGCTAGAAATTGAGTTCATTCGATATTAATCGGCGGCGCAAAGCGATGCCGATCGCGATGCCCCGCGTTTCAACGCGGGGAGAGTTCACTTTCGCTCTGAAAGAGTTTATAAGACATTCCAACAGAAATATCCTGGCCAGCAGATGGAGATGGTATGCGATTTCTTTTATACAACATACGGTACGCAGCAGGGATTGGTAAGCATTTCCACCTCCCGGTGCCGTATAGCGGCTATTTCAAGAACACCAACGGGAATTTGAAAAAGATAGTGGACTTCATAGGATCGGTAAATCCGGATATCATCGGATTGATCGAGGTGGACAGCGGGTCTTTTCGCTCCGAAAAAAACAACCAGGCCGAAGCCATCGCCTGGGAATTGCAACACGATCATATCTATCAGTCAAAATATTCCGCCTCCTCCGTGGCCCAAAAGTTGCCTTTGCTCAATAAGCAGGGTAATGCAATTTTGACCAACCAGGAGATTGTATCCCAAAGATTTCATTATTTCTGCGACGGTGTCAAACGCCTGGTGATTGAACTGGAGCTCGCGGAATTTTCGATCTTTCTGGTGCATCTGTCCATTAAATTCCGCCATCGCCAGTACCAGCTGCAGGATCTTCATTCCATGGTCAAAAATGTAGAAAAACCGGTTATTGTGGCCGGGGATTTCAACGTTTTGCGGGGGGATCGGGAACTGCAATTGTTCCTGGCCGCTACAGGGTTAAGAAATGCCAACAGCAACAGGCAACCCTCCTATCCCAGCCGGGCCCCGCGCCGACAACTAGATTACATCTTCCACACTCCGCAAATACGGGTCACCGGTTTTCAGATCCCTCAGATCAAATTATCCGATCATACACCCCTTGTGTGCGAATTTGAACTCACCACAGAAAAAAGCCCTAACCCGGATCCCGCCTTCCAGCGGGAGAACTAAATGAGGCCTGATCGCGGTATTCCGCATAGTCATCTTCTGCTCGGGGTGAAAGCCAGGAGATCGATTCGTCAGTGGAGAGGGTCAGGTGCTTTCTTATTTCTGCATTGAGCAACTCGGGGTTTCCGTTCACCAGTTTCTGGATCCATTTCTGGCTACCCTTTACTGCTGGCACCTGAGGAAAGCGACTCACAGTGACTTTGCTCCTATGGGTTGTGCTATGCTAACAGCGATCGCCCCAGGAAAAGGCTCTGATATCGGAAAATGGCAAAGGAACGATTTGCCCCGGCTCACTTTGGCAACTTAGTTTTTTAACAGCGTCCCCCCTTTCATCCGGAGCCACCCAACATCTTGTGGATCTATGTGCTAATTTTTTTCTGTCCTGCTTCCAATTTTCCGCCTGTCAGTCGCATCGAAGCGTACTTATTGACATTGAGTATTCCTAAGCCTAGAATGGGATGTGGATGATGAACGGAATGGTGACAAGAATATCGAGATTCAAGATGACTCACTTATTCATTAAATGGCAAAAATAATATGATAGAGGAGGTTTGTAATGGAAGGGAAATCTGAAGCAGAACAACAAGCGCTAGATGCCCAGACAAAGGGCCAAGCTGAGGCCAAAAAAGTATCTAATGAGGTTTGGGCACGAGCATATCAGGCATATAAAGAGGCCAAGAAGCAGGCTCAGATAGTCCATAAAAAGGCACGCAAAATTGCCGTTGATAAGCAGGCTAAGAAGGTAGCCGATGAAGCCCATAAGAACGCAATAGAGCAAGCAAAGAAACTGCGTGACGCAATTACAGCGGAAGCCATGGTGGTCTTCCGCTGTTCTTACGACAAAGCCACTGCAGACTATCTTGAGACTCAAATCAAATCACGGGAGGCTATTGAAGACGCAGATGAGACCTATGAAGAGGCTAATAAGCAGGCTGACATAGTCTACAAAGAGGCTAAGAAACGGGCCGTTGATAAGCAGGCTAAGAAGGAAGCAAATGAAGCCTATAAGAAGGCAATAGAGCAAGCAAAGCAAGTTCGGGACGAGGCTACACGCAAATTACAGCAGGGAAGAAATCCTTAAAGGAGGTCGGTCGAAAAACCGGGCAAGGTTGATTCAAAAAATATATAAGGTTGATCCTCTCACGTGCCCCAAATGCCAGGGGAAAAATAGTTCTGCTTTTTCTGGCAGAGTTCCCATATCTTGTGTTACCTCTTGTGCCTCAAAAAATTCAGTATTCTGAATGGAAAGCCTCTCGCAAGTCTTTTGGCTTGCCATTACTATATGTAACATCTACAGGCCGGATGCATAGTTCTAACTGCTATACGTAACTCCGCATAATCCTAATCTATTGCATACTACAGTCGCAATTTATCATCACGCCAAACCACTTAATTGAAGAGCGCACGGCGACATTGAACGACGATCTCGAACCGCCAAAGGTTCGCCCTTCATTGAGGCTCAGGCAAGGGGATTAGGTATCCCCCTTCCCTGCCGCGATCGTTTACTGTTGCGGTTTTGAGAGAGCGTGTAACTAAAATGTAACCAGATATCACAAGGAGATAACGACGGGGATTAACATTTCAAAAAGGCCAACTGCTGCCGAAAGCTAGCGTCTGAGGCAGGTACGAGCATGAGACAGTGTATGCTGCCAATACAGGTAGGAAGCCAAACTGAAAGTTGGCCTTTTCCAGATACTATGTTCGACTGTGGGTCAAAGATGGAATGATTGTTTTTTGGTGCTTTGAGGTCTTGGACTCTCAGCTTTGATATGGTGATGAATTCGAATTGCAATATACAAAAGCAAAAATTTGCTCCGGCTCACGTCTTCAATTTAGTTTGTAAGGGCGACCCCATCTTCACAGATAACTGTTTCGGCCGATTGGAATCTTATAATCTAATGTACCCCGATTTCACAAACCGATCATTGTCTGTGACGCCGATAAAGGCATTCATTTTTGGCCTATTATGGTTTCAGGTAATCTTACCCATCTGGGTCGTTAAGAATGCGGGCTTGTCCGCCGTTCCTCTGGCGGGCCTGCCCGTCCATCTCTGCAACTTAGTTGCTTAAGGGATGTCCGGATTGACTGGAATCTTATATTTTAATGTACCCGATTTCTTCACCATTATTTACACAACCATTATTTACACAATTGACAATTGTTACAAAATGTACTAATCTATCTTTACATATTTGATCCATGAAAGGAGTTCAATATGGCCAAACGTATCAGTGCACGAGAAGCCCGAAACAGATTTTCCGACCTTATGGGAAGCGTCCGCTATGGAGGCGAAGAGGTCATTGTGGAGCGCTCCGGCCGTCCCATGGCGGCAGTTATTCCGGTTGAGGTGTATGAACGCCTCGTCGCTGAAAGAAGGGATCGCTTCGAGGTCATTGACAGGATTCGATCGAGACTACCTGGTGTTTCTCTTGAGCAGATCGATAAAGATTTGACCGAGGCTATTGCCAAAATAAGGGCTGAAAGTGCTCCGGGTTGTTCTTGATACAAATGTCTTTGTAAGCGGCCTGCTTTCAAAAACAGGTCTTCCGGCCAAGATACTGGACGCCTGGCGAGCCGGGCAATATCTACTTATCGCATCCCCTCCAAGCGTCGCGGAAATCAAACGTGTCCTTCAAGCCGCCCGGATCAGGGAAAAATATTTCATCACCGATGGTGACATTGAACAACTCATAATCCTTCTTGAAAAGGAAGCCCTGATTGTTCCAGGCTACACGGATGTCAAGGATGCCATTCCCGATGATCCCAGCGATGAGATGTTTCTGGCATGTGCCGTGGATGCCGCTGCCGATTTTATTGTGAGTGGAGACCGCCACCTTCTCGAAATATCCGAATACAAAGGCATCTCTATTATCACTGTTAATGAATTTGAAGAAAAACTGGCACGGTCCACCTGATTCCTGAAGCCGGATCTTCCTCAACCCTGTTTCCCCTTATCCTATCTCCTCTGCCACAATTCATTCATCGTAAATGCAGCCCCATAAAAGGCAATCAGGCACCGGCGACATTCAAAAACCGATAGTCTCCAGTCCAGCTCTTCCTCTACCGCTAGTGGAGTGGGGGGGACAGGTGACCTAAACGGACCGGGGATGCGATAATCTCACACAGGAGTGAAAATTTACGATTTAACTTTGCCCACTTAGATCTAATCGCCGTGAGGCTTAAGCCCTACGCCTTAGGCCAATCCTTTTAGTAGGGTTAAGCATGCAAACCAACCATTGTCTGTGACGCCGACAAAGGCATTCATTTTTGGCCTATTATGGTTTCAGGTAATCTTACCCATCTGGGTCGTTAAGAATGCAGGCTTGTCCGCCGTTCTTCTGGCGGACTGGAGGGCCTGACCCTCCTCTTCATAAATCGTTTTGGAACGAACGCCCCCTTTAGAGAATTTTCAGCTCAGTTTCAACTTTTGGTGAAAATCCCAGAATCAGAACTCCCGAAACTCCAGCCTCATTTCCCTTGAATTCGGAATTCCCACTTCCTTCGATCCCAAAAAGGGGAACTGGAGATTCCTTTTCAGGATATTCCATTTATTTCAATAGGTTAGATCCAATTCAGCGCTCCCAAGGTCCGAAAGAACTCGTTTCCGGCACCTTATCGGAATAGACAGTTCCGCTTGATCTCTATCCCATGCCGAAATAAGCCAGAAATATCAATAAGTTATCAATATGGAATGTTCTTTGCTCAGAATAAAATATAAGCGGTATGTTCGTCTTGGCGCCGATCTCGCTGAAACGACTAAGGCACCCTGAACCGTCAGTGGATTTGGGAGCTGAAGAAAACACCAGGGGCTCAACTGCGGGCAGCCCACAGCTCCTTCAGAAAAAGTAGTGGGCTGTCCCCATGGGGTAACACCAGTTGAAGAGGGAGTTACCGGAACAACTATATTTAATCCAAGAATGAGGATTGAAGATGTTTTGGAAAAAGAATGCTGCGAAAACAAGCGAGGGTCCAGTCAAGATTGATCGACTGTTGTCTGAAATCATCGGCGATGAGTGGAACAAGGTCCCATCAATCAGCGATCACTGGGTAGCGTACAAGGCTGTGACACGCACGCACAAAGACAATGACTCAGTCTGCGATGTTCGTGTCTTTGATGAATGGTCCGCAAAAGACACAAAGGTAAAAGTCACCGACTATGAAAGCCTTGATGCCCACCCAGATCTAGTAATCTTCGAGGGCTGGTTGGAGAGACAAGCGAAGAAGGGCGACATCAAGCTGCGAAAGGCAGCCTAGCGGAAATGGGGTTACACATGGAGCTGGGTTTGGACCTTGCCTTGGGGCAAACGGCCGATTCGATCTCCAACGTGTTTTCTCAAAAAATTATTCCATACATTTGTTACGTGAAATTGTCCGGTGACAAGGCTGCCCTTTTTTCTCGTGTGATGTAAGTCCGCATAGAGCCCAGAAGATCAAGGCCTGGCACCGATACTCCACTTCTATGCAATCTGGTCAGCAAGCAGGTGGTTGATGCAAAAGTAAAGATTTGACCCCCGCTTCAAGAAGTCTTCAACTGAAATCAGTAAAGAACACCTTCCCGGTTTCAGATCTCCCCAACCCATCCCAGACTGGCCCTCTCGAAGGCCAGAAATCAGAAAGGGATACTTTGGGAAGCTTAATACCCAGAAGGTCGAGGAAGGCCTGATCCTGGTATTCTGCATACTCATCTCCTGCAATCAGGGAAAGCCATGTAATGGTATCAGTATTTGGTAGACCGAGCTGGGTTCTGGTGAGGGAGGTAAGCAGGTCTGGCCTTTCGTTAACGAGCTTCTGAATCCACTTCTGGCTGCCTTTTGCTGCTTGATGTTGAGGAAAGCGACTCACAGTGACTTTGCTCCTATGGGTTGTACTATGCTAACAGCGATTGCCCCAGGAAAAGGCTCTGATCCCGGAAAATGGCAAAAGTAAAGATTTGCTCCGGCTCACGTCTTCAATTTAGTTTGTAAGGGCGACCCCATCTTCACAGATAACTGTTTCGGCCGATTGGAATCTCATAATTTAATGTACGTCCTCCTCTTCACGTCCCCCTTTATATTCATGTTTGTGCTGGGCACCTGAGCTCCGGGCACGGTTTTTTATCTTTTTCCCGCAACCGGATGCCGTCTTTTTCAAGAGTAATCAGCCTTTTTTTATATAGGTTGCCGATGCTCTTTTTGAATGTTTTTTTGCTGACGCCGAAAAGGTCGGCGATTACCTTCGGCTGGCTTTTATCGGTGACCGCGATAAACCCGCCCTGTTGCTGTAATTTGTCCATAATTTTCCGGGACAGGGCATTGATGGCTTTGTAGCCGGGCTTTTGCAGGCAAAGATCTATTTTTTTGTCGTCACGCACTTTTCTGATAAACCCGTCAATTTCCTGGCCGATGTTCAGCGGCTGAAACACTTCGTTTTTATACAGGATGCCCTTGTGGGTGCCGTTGATGACGGCGGTAAATCCCATCTCGGTTCGAGCGGAAATGAGCAGCGCCACCTTCTGGCCCTCATGAAAATCCGCCTGCTTTTTTTTCACCCGGCCTTTTTTATGTTCAATTATTACCATTGTATAGCTCCGGCAATTGGTGCTGGTCGGTCCCCATGCTTACCGGTCCTCCATTGAAGGGGTCGGGTCTTTTTCAGTTTCATCGGTTTCAACCGCCTTGTTTCCCAGCTTGCGTTGCCTTTTTTCTTCTTTCTTTTTTTTCTTGGTCAATTCTTTCTGACGTTTGTTGAACTGGTAATGAGATTTTGCCATGGCGTCTCCTTTCTGGTCGGTTGCCGGATTGATAAGATCGTTGATAACAGGGAAAAGAATCTCAGCCGGTATAATTGTGGTTTGATGCGAGCGATCATTAAAAAGGGCATCCCCCGTTTCACAGGAGATGCCTTTAATTGCCTTAAAAAGCAGGTTAGACAACGGTCACATTGGCAGCAGCCGGACCTTTTGGCCCTTGCTCAATGTCAAAGGTCACGCGCGCACCTTCACTGAGGGATTTAAAACCGGTCGCATTGATTGCGCTATGATGCACAAATACATCCGGTCCGTTTTCCTGCTCGATGAATCCAAAACCTTTGTGGTCATTAAACCACTTAACAGTTCCATGTGTCATGATATCATCCTCCTTTCGAAAGATTTCAACGTTACAAACTGAAGGATGATAGCGTTTAAAAAACGCATAATTCCCACAGAAAGAAACCCTCCCGCCAATTTACGGCGGGACTTGATTGATGATAAATACTAAGCACCATTATACGTAATAGCAATCTAAATATTTGTTTTTTTTAAATATCAACACATCAGTGAAACTGGGGTCTGCCCCTGACATTTGACATTTTTCAAATCCTGATCGGATGGAGCGATTTTTTGTTTCACATTTCACATGTCTGAAATCAGATCTTTTTCCAATCATATGAGAAAGATAGGGCAGATAAATGTAAGATGCACCCATATTGCCAAACTGTTTATTTGATTAAAACTTGTTCGATGGCCGGTTTCATGCTGTTGTTTTGAGAAATTTCAGCAACAACACGGCCTCCCGTCCATAAGATACTAAATAACTCCATCGATACATTAGTTTCTTATTTTTTTGTGGACGCCTTTACGGTGCCCTGAAAGATCAATGCGGATTTCAGGGAATGAGCTTTTTCACGCGCCCTACAATGCCGCTTTCCAAACGAACCTTGATCCCATGTGGATGTGTGGCGGATTTCGTGAGAACATCCTTGACGATGCCTTCCGTAAGTTTTCCGGATCGCTGATCCTGTTTCTGTACAACCTTAACACGCGTTCCCGGTTTGATGTCCGCCCGGTCGATTCCGTCCATTTGTATCGCCTATAAGTTTAATGATTCAGTGCCGATTCGGTGGTCAGCCCCGCTTCCGTGCCCGTAATTCCACCGTTTTTGATTATTCAGGCGGTTTTATCAGCCCGCAGGTCTTCATTCTTTACACCAACATGGGGAGCCAAAGATAGGTATTTACTTATGCCTGCCCCCGTTCACAGCAAACCAATCATTGTCTGTGACGCCGGTGGAACCCCGCGGGCAAGCCCGTGGCACCACTTAGTTTCGCCGATTCGCTCGGCGAACAGCGGAACTTAGTGGCACGACATCCCGACCGTAATCCCGACCACAAAAGGTCGGGACTAAAGCCGTGGCTTTCTGCGGTCGGGGCAAAACCCATCATTTTGAGCCTATTTTGATTTCAGAGAAACGTGCCCATCTAGGGTTGCGAAGAATGAAGGCTTGTCCGCCGTTCTTCTGGAGGGCCTGAGCCTCCATCTCGGCAACTTAGTTTTTTAACGGCGCCCCGCTTCATTCGACGCCGAAGTCATAGTGAGACGATAGAATATGATCGGCGTGATTTGCAACGATGGACACTTTTACTCGGCCGGATTTCGGCGGTGTGGCAGAGACGCGATCCTCGCCGGCCTGCGTTTCTGGATCAACCATCAATGTGCTTGCACTGTGAAGCTGCATCGCTTTGTTGCCCGCCGGTTCGGGGAAAGGCGCCGTAGGCACCCACTTCGTGTCGATCGTCTTCACGCCAAATCCGTTGTCGAGGATGCCGTCGGTGCGGTACCAGCCATCGGTCTTCCAGCCATCCTCACCCCCTTCGACGTCGTCGAAGAAGCCAATCTCGGGGATCGAGATGTCATCTACATACATCATTTGCAGGCTGAAGGCGCCGTCCTGCCACGTCGTGAAGTAGAGGTGGATGGTGTGCCCGGCAAAGGGCGTCAGGTTCATCGAAACAGGAATCCATCCACCGCTGTAACCGGTAAAGGCGTGCCAGAGACCGGCAGCCTCATAATTAACGGGTTCACGGCCGTTCGGTGTGTAAGGGTTGTCCTGCGGAATAGCTACATTATCAACAGTGCCTGAAGCATCCAGCGTGTACCACTCACCGGTGTTCTTGTCGTACACCTCTACGTAGCCGTAGTCCCAATCCTCCTCGATTTCATAGAAGGTGTAGAAGTTCAGGGTGGCACCGCCAGCCGGGATGGTAAAAGTCTGGTAGAGGCTTCGCCATGCCCAGTTCTCGGCACCGGAGTACCATTCATAGATGCCACTCTTGGCTAGGGTGCCGGCAAAGTCGTCGCCGTCAATCGATACTTGGGCCGCCTTCTTATTGTTGAAGCGGAAGTAGTGGGCTGTGTAAGGCTGAGGCTCGATGCCGAAGAACCAGTAGGAAGGCACAGCAAATGGGACCTTATTGGGTGGCCCCCACCAGAAGTTGCTCAGCACGTATTCGATGGAGTAGCCCCATGTATCAATGGACCCAATCTCGAGGTTCTCATATCCATATTTGCCGCCTCTTTTCCTGGTATCGTCCAGGTAGTTGGCGATAGTCCAGTTGTCGAAGACCTCATCGAACGTGTCGCGGTAACTAACAGCCGTCAGCGTCTTTTCAATGCCCTCAACGCCGTTTGCCTGCTCCTGCACCAGTGCAGAAATGAAAAAGGCGCCACCGAAATGCTCATAAAGGTAAAGGGCGAACAGGTAGGTGGCTCCATAGTCTTCCAGCCCACCACCCCAGTAAGTGAGGGAGGTTATGGGATGATAAACAAGGTAGGGGAAGATGAACTGGGCCTGATGGCCATAACCACACAAGAACGCAGCCAGGTTGGCCAGACCCTCATCAACCCACAAGGATTCATCGGGGTCCTGGTCAAAATGGAGCAGGTGCTCGAACTCATGGGCGAAGACCGTCTCGTACATATATGGAAAATCCACCCCTGGGCCTATGCGGCGCTCCCAGTCGCCGGTGTCGATGTGGATCATATTCTTATTGTTGACGGCGTCCTCACTTGCTGAGAAATAGCCGGCGATATAAGTGAGGGTTGCGGGATTACACCCATCATCAGAGGGGCCATAATAATACGATTCATCGCGGATGTTGTGGATCAGGATCCACGTCTTCTTGGCTTCCTCACCGCGCGGCAGCGGTTCACCGAAGACTGAGGTATTGGTAGGGTAGATGACAGTGTCGAATTGCTCTAGCAGGTAATCCAACTGAGCAGTGGGGATACGATCCTCCGAGCGAAAGCAACCATAAGGGTTGGAGAAGACATACTCATCATTTCCCGAGTCATGTTTGTCGTAGGCTGCCTTCTCCACCAAAATGATCCCATGGGTACCATTCATGATCACTACAAATGCTTCGTCATACACAGTACCTAGGCCAAAGTCGGGAACAGTGATGGTCAACTCTTCATCGATTGTAGCTGGCATGCCCACAGATGAAGCACCGGTAGCCAGCGCAGGTCCTATCTGAGCCGCGCATTTGCGCAAATTTGTTTCTTTTTCACCCAGCATATAGGTGCCATCGATTGCGTATGGCCCATATGGAGTGATATTATTACGCGGAAATTCTGGCCGTTCCGCAGCGGCTGGAGCAGCAACCACCAGAATGCCAATCAATAGGGCGGCGATGCCCAAAAGTGCCAGGAAGAAGTTATGTTTCATGACTCATCCCTCCCTTTGTACACGCTATGTTTTTGGAAATATTAAGCCAGAAACGTACCTACCCTAAACTGATAAAATACATGGATTTGTAACCCCACCCCTCGATGGATTTGGCCTCATTTAGACAATCAAGCTCCTACCAGAACAGCGGGGTTCTGCTAGGAGCGAGGTGGGCACATTTTGAGAGGGTTCGCCATGGGGAAGTCCCCGAATGAGTGATTAGGTGTTCAAGAAAAGAAACTGGGCCACAACAATTAGTGCATAAAACTAGCCGCAAATCAACAAGATTCATCAGTTCGCTAAATCTCAGCCAGGTAGGATAATCTTGTAGAAGCCGGAGAGAGGAATGTGTAGGCAGGTTTCCAATACTTGAGAATCGCTTTTTAATGAGTCAAGATAAAACATTATCGCGCGGCGGTCGGTTTAGCATAATATGAAAGGAGGCTGAGAGCTGATCGCTGAGTGCTTAATTGCTGCCTGTCATTATTGTGGCAAAGGCCGGGTTTGATCCCGTAACATGGCAAAAGTAAAGATTTGACCCCGGGCTCATTAGGTATCAATTTTAACCTTCTTGATCCTACTTTCAATCGCCTGACGAACCGCCATTTCATCCTGCCGAAGAGATTCGAATTCTCTATCAGCAATTTCCAGTAATCCAGCGAGACACGCAAATCTCCTTCGAAGCCGGAATGGGATGTCTTCTGGAGCTTTGTAAACAATGTCGTGCTCAATCTCAGCCCATGCATGTTGTAGAATTGTTCTGACCTGGATTTCACACTTCATTTTGTTAAAGAGGGCATACTCAGGAAGTTTAAGCATTTCGGGTCTGAATTCTACCACAAAGTGAACCGATGCATATCCGAAAATTGCAGGATCTAAACACAATCTTTTATCCACTGAATGTTTAGGATCAACCTTAAACTCCTTTTCGATTAAGGGTACTATCTTATCCACATCACTCGGGAAGTATGTAATTATTCTTACACCCGCCAAGTCAGTGATGTTATTAGGCAGGTTATCATAGGCCACCCCTTCTCTCGTTATCTTTTCTCTAAGTTCCTCTGGGTCTTTTCCTCTACTTGTGATCGAATGTGCGACAATACCCTTAGAACTGAGAATAGACGAAAGGAATTCCTTCGTTTTTTCTGATAGAAGACTATAAGTACCCCACTGTTCTGAAGCATATTTTTTTATGACTTCATCAAGGTTCATGACCACAGCCTCCCTATATTTGGGTAAAAGGCGGCCTAACGCCTGAAAAAATTCGAGCAATTGCCTCTTGGAGTTTTGAGAAATTGAAATACAGACTATTAAAGGCACCTCAAGGACTCAGGCCACAGGCCTTAAAGATTTGACCCCCGGATCATTACTCGCCCATCCTTTTGCCCATTTAGATTTGATCGCCGTGAGCCTTGCGCCCTGCGCCTTGGGCCAATGCTGCTTTAGCAGGGTTACCCATGCAAACTAATCATCGTCTGTAACGCCGACAAAACCCTTCATTTCCTATCTCCTGGAACGATTTACTATCTGACAATTGTCAAAAAAAGATTTATCCCGCCTGCCCCGCCCGCCCCGTTGAACCGGGGACCCTCCGGGTGTTCAACTGGGGTTAAATGCTCGCCCTATGGAATGTTTACCCCGTTGAATGCTTTTTTTCTATTCAACTGGGGCACAGCCTATTCCATTGGGGCGCAGCCTATTTAACTGGGACCCGACCCCTTTATACTATTTCCATTCTGTACGCCGTACCACCTGGACACCTTCCGCTATCATTTCGCGAACAGCGGATTCAACAGCGGATAACCCACCATGGATTGGAGAGTTTCTGTAATTGCTTGCACGGGCGCCTGATAAACTCAAATCTACAACAACGTGAAGCTTTTGGTCCTTAAAATGATTTTCTGTTTGAATTGAAGATGCTCGCACACAGCTATTCAACGTACATCCGCCCATAACTAATATTCTTTTCCCATTATTGATAAAGCTCTCAACCCATTCCCGGAAACCATTTGTGGGGGGAAACAAAATACTGTTTCCAGGTTTGATAAAGTAAAGCTGTGTGCTGTCGATTAACCCTGCCAATCCATCATCCCAATCGTAACTATCAGGCGGAAACGGGCATCTGGAAAACATGGTTTCAAGGTGACGATAGTTCTCATTTAAAAGATGGGCACAATTGTTGAAAGCCAGTTGAATCGGCTTCACATGCACTTCGGCTTGAGACCCTATGGACTGCATCCAGACGCCATTTGTAAAGGACCGTTGTGGATCGATGATCAGCAAAGCAGCATCATCAACTGAAATGTGAGCGCTATCAAGACTGTTCAGCAGCCTCCGATAGCCGTTTGCGGCATCCGTACCCGCGGTATGTTTTAAGAGTGAAATCCCATCACCATATATGGCGTCATGTAATGTTACCCCTTGCTGTTTTTTCAGGGTGTTATGAGCTGCTGCACGTTTGTGATTTGAAGGCAAATCGTCCTTTGGCGTGATCGGGGAAGAAAAATGCGGCGCATTGAGAAGTACCTTGCCATACGGGCCAAGAGGATCTTCTATAATTTGGTTCATATAAGAAATAAAAGTACTCCTTGGGATGGGCTTCAGTATGCTAAGAAGATCAAGAACTGCCAGGATAGGCGCCTCGTGCCAGTGCCACCCCAATCGTTTTGAAGCAATGTGCAGCTCTGATCTTGAAAGTTCGCCATCCCTGTTTACATCCAGTAGGTCAAAAAGCTTATCAAACGTCATGGTTCAATAGGGGATATCGTACCTGTAAAATTTTCTTTCATGGGTGGTGCTTTCCCGTTGCTCCCCTCCCCCGTGGGTAGTGGAGAATGTATCGTATCATGACATCAAAGACTTTCAAGAATAAACATCTGATCCGAAGCCGTGACGTAATTATTCTGACCGCTGTTTGAATAAATCACTAACGCTGAGAAAGGAGGTGCCTGTGGCAAAAACCAGATTGCATACTGGAAGAATGCAAAAGTAAAGATTTGCCCCGGGTTAGCCAGCAGGAGTCAAGAGTGGTCATGACCTTTTCTTGATCATCTCAACGGCTTAAAAAGATACTCAAGCCCGTTTATCTTCACTTCATACAAGATCTTCAGCATCCGGCCCAGTTCCCCTTCCGGAAAGCCTTTTTTCGCAAACCATATGACATAGGGCTCGGGAAGATCTATGAGCAGACGCCCCTCATATCTCCCAAAGGGCATTGTTGTCTTGGTAAGTTTCAATAACACTGCAGGTTCTGGTGTTGCGTCTTCCATTACATTATCCTTGAATCAAATCCTATGACCGCAAATTTCCGCTTGCCTGTTATGGCATATCAGAAGAGGTCAAAGGGACAGGTGACCTCTTTATTCCATTCCCTGATCCTCACTTTTGCCCAATTAGATTTGATCGCCTTGAGCCTTAAGCCCTGCGCCTTAGGCCAATCCTGCGTTAGCAGGGTTACCTATGCAAACCAATCATTGTCTGTGACTCCGACAAAGCCCTACATTTCGTATCTCCCAGAATGATTTACTATCTAATAATTGTCAAAAAAGATTTATCCCGCCTGCCTTGCCCGCCCCGTAGCTCCGGGAGATGGTACTGGGGTAGGTAGGAACTATCGTACTGGGGTTAAATGCTCGCCCTATGGAATGTTTACCGCGCCTGCCCCGTTAAATGGTGGAACCCTATTTAACCGGGGTTGAATGCTTTTTTTCTATTCAACTGGGGCGCAGCCTATTCCATTGGGGCGCAGCCTAGTTAACTGGGACCCGACCCCTTTACGTTATGTTCGAGCCTCAGCGGATTACGGCCTAAAGGACGGGGCAACCTGCTCCGCCGAAGTAGCCGCTTCGGCTACGAAGGTCGAGTGCTGGCGAAGGAGAGCAAAATTTGAGCCCCGGCTCACTCCACCCTCTGCATGCGCTCCAGTGCAATCTGTCTTGCCAGATATATCTTTGCCAGACTCTGATAAGGAACATCCTTCTTATTGGCGAGCGTTTTGAGTTCCGCCAGCATGTCTGCCGGGAGCCGGATCGAAATTGATTTCAGGGAGGGCTTCAAATTGGGGA